>Ga0302323_100000338_pt1 | contig 36748 bp, 15 predicted proteins | sample Fen_T0_3_FD_201950 | JGI IMG/M metagenome (GOLD analysis project Ga0302323, IMG submission 201950) | Peat permafrost microbial communities from Stordalen Mire near Abisko, Sweden - Fen_T0_3 | ecosystem: Environmental > Terrestrial > Soil > Wetlands > Permafrost | place: Sweden: Abisko...
GTTACAGGTTGGGGTATCCCTACCGGGCAGAGCCTGATCGACGAGCTGGCGGGACCGCAGGCGCTGGGCTTCTGGATTGCTCCTTCATCGGGAACCTTGACGCTCAACCAGGGTGGAACCAATTCAACCACCGTCTCAGTAACCGGCGCCGGCGGCTTCACGGGCAGCGTCGATCTTGCAATCACCTCCACGCTTCCAACTGGGGTGACAGCAACCTGGGGGACAAACCCAACAAGCTCCACCAGCACACTGACCCTGACGGCGAGCAGTTCCGCCCCCTCCTCAAGCTCCAACGTCACCATTACCGGGACATCCGGTTCGTTGACCGCCACGACCAGCCTTGCCGTGGCCGTTCATGCGCCCAGCTTCACCCTGTCGGCTACACCGAACACTGTTGCAGTCAATCAGAACAGCTCAGGCACATCCAGCATCACCGTGACACCGCAATACGGTTTCACGGGAAGCGTCAATCTCGCAGTAACATCGGGATTGCCGGCCGGGGTGACCGCTTCCTGGGGGACGAATCCGACAAGCGGCTCAAGCGTCCTGACTTTGACGGCGAGTGGCTCTGCCACGCCTGGAACGGCGACCCTGACCATTACCGGCACCTCTGGCTCGCTGAGCGCAACTACGACCCTCTCGCTGGCCGTTCACGGACCGAGCTTCACGCTCTGGGCTACCAACCAAGACATCGGCCAAGGCAGTTCGGGGACCGCGTGGGTCTACGTGACTCCCCAATATGGCTTCACGGGCAGCGTCAACCTGGCCGTAACCTCCGGACTGCCCAGCGGCGTGACCGCATCGTTCAGTCCGAATCCCACATCCGGCACCAGTTCGTTGATCCTTACTGCGAGCAGCACTGCCCCGGTCGGGCAGTACACGCTGACAATCACCGGCACCTCGGGTTCGTTGAGTGCAACCACAACCCTCACTCTGGGCGTGTACGCGCCGAGCTTCACGCTCTGGGCGAACGGTATGGACATCGGCCAGGGAACCAGCGGTACATCCAACGTAATGGTTTACACTCAATACGGTTTCTCGGGCAGCGTGAATCTCTCCGTCTCTGGGCTGCCCAGCGGGGTGACCGCAGTCTGGAGCCAGAACCCGACAAACTCCAGCAGCACACTGACACTGGTCGCGAGCAGCACTGCCCCTCTGGGCCAGTACACGCTAACGATTACCGGTACCTCGGGAAGCCTGAGCGCAACCACGAACATCAACCTCGGCGTCCATACACCATCCTTTACGCTCAATCTCGCCTATTTTCAGGGGACGATCGGCCAGGGCAGTTCGGGCACGGCCTCCTTCTATCTGCAAAGCCAATATGGGTTCAGCGGCAACGCCAACATGTCTGTCTCTGGTCTTCCATCCGGTGTAATCGCATCCTTCTCGCCAAACCCCACCACCTATAGCACTACCATGACGTTGAACGTGAGCGCTTCCGCCAGCGTTGGAAGCTACACGCTGACGATCACTGCCGTTTCAGGCTCGATCTCGGCCAGCACTACCATGACATTGCAGATCAAGAAGCCGACCTTTACGCTCAACGCCAACAATGTGGACATAGGCCGCGGTACGTCAGCGACGGCATATGTCTATGTTTCTCCGCAATATGGATTTACAGGTAACGTGAAACTGGCAGTCGCGTCAGGCCTGCCGAGTGGTGTCACGGCATCTTTCGATCCGAACCCCACAACCGGTTCCAGTACCTTGACACTGACGGCCAGCAGTACCGCTCCGATCGGGCAGTACACGCTGACTATCAGCGGAACTTACGGCTCGGCGAGTACCTCCACCACGCTCACACTGGGAGTCCATGCACCAAGTTTCACGTTGACGGACTATAGCAGCGTAACGCTCGGCCAAGGCACTTCTAGCAGCTCGTCGGTCAACGTGAATCCCCTCTACGGATTCACTGGGAGCGTCAATCTGGCTGTAACGTCCGGGCTACCCAGCGGGGTGACGGCATCCTTCAGCCCGAATCCCACAAACAGTTGGAGCACGTTGACGCTGACAGCCAGCAATTCAGCTCCTGTCGGACAGTACACGCTAACCATCACTGGCACTTCCGGCTCTTTGACCGCAACCACAACGGTCACTCTGGGTGTCTATGTGCCCAGTTTCACGCTGTCGGATTACGGCAGCGTAACGCTCGGCCAGGGCAGTTCAAGCACTTCGTATGTCTATCTAAACCCCCTCTATGGGTTCAGCGGCAACGTGAATCTGGCGGTTACCGCAGGGCTGCCCAGCGGCGTAACCGCATCTTTCAGTCCGAATCCCACAGTCGGGAATAGTGTCCTGACGCTGACGGCGAGCAGTACGGCCGCTCTGGGGCAGTACACGCTGACCATCACCGGCACCTCCGGCTCGTTGAGCGCAACCACCACGCTCAGTCTGGGAATTTACGCACCCAGCTTCACGCTGTCGGACTACAACAGTACGATGATCGGCCAAGGCAGTTCAGGCACATCATGGGTCAACGTTAATCCGCAAAATGGTTTCAGCGGCAGCGTCAATCTGGCAGTCACATCCGGGCTGCCCAGCGGCGTGACCGCTTCTTTCAGTCCCAACCCTGCAACAGGCTCCAGCACCTTGACGCTGACTGCCAGCAGCACTGCCGCTCTGGGACAGTACACGCTGACCATCACCGGCACCTCCGGCTCATTGAGTGCAACCACCACGCTCAGTCTGAGCATCTATGCGCCAAGCTTCACGCTCGGGACCGGCAATAGCGCCTCAGTCGGACAGGGCGCCTCAGCCACCTCGTACGTCTACGTGTATCCCCAAAATGGATTCACCGGCAACGTCAACCTTGCGGTTACGGCGGGGCTGCCCAGCGGGGTGACGGCATCCTTCAGCCCGAACCCCGCCACAGGAACCAGCGTGCTGACGCTGACGGCGAGCAGCACGGCCCCTCTCGGCCAGTACACACTGACCATCACCGGCACCTCGGGGTCCTTAAGCGCGACCACGCCTCTTAGTCTGGGAATCTATGCACCTACCTTTAAGCTATCGGACTACGACAGCCCGACAGTCGGCCAGGGCGCTTCGACAACATCGAGCGTCTGGATCAGTCCGCAAAACGGATTCACCGGCAGCGTCAACCTTGCGGTGACATCCGGACTGCCCAGCGGTGTGACGGCATCCTTCAGCCCGAACCCCGCCACTGGAAACAGCACCCTGACGCTAACCGCCAGCAGCACCGCTCCTCTCGGCCAGTACACGCTGATCATTACCGGCACCTCTGGCTCGTTGACCGCGACCACAACGCTCAGCCTGAGCATCTACACGCCAGGCTTCCAGCTCTCAGCCTACAACGTGTCGTTAGGCCTTGGAACTTCCGGCACCTCGACCGTCTGGGTGACCCCACAAAGCGGATTCACAGGCAGTGTCAATCTCGCCGTTACATCTGGACTGCCAAGCGGCGTGACCGCTTCCTTCAGCCCTAATCCGACCACCGGGGCCAGCACCTTGACGTTGACGGCCAGCAGCACCGCCAGCCTCGGACAATACATGCTGACGATCACCGGCACCTCCGGCTCGTTGAGTTCAACCACAACGATGAGTCTGAGCATCTATGCACCGACCTTCACTCTGGGGAGCAATGGTGGCCTAACAGTCGGCCAGGGATCCTCGGCCACATCGTCGGTCTACGTGAGTCCTCAAAATGGATTCACCGGCAACGTGAATTTGGCCATTACCTCAGGGCTGCCAAATGGCGTGACCGCATCCTTCAGTCCCAACCCCACGACCGGCTTAAGCACGCTGACGCTGACCGCCAGCAGCACTGCCAGCCTCGGACAGTACACGCTGACCATCACCGGTACCTCCGGCTCAGTCAGCGCAACCACAACACTCAGTCTGGGCGTCTACGCGCCAAGCTTCACGCTGTCGTCAAACAACACCGTCGTTGAGCAGGGCACGTCGAGCACATCCTCCGTCTACTTAAGCCCCCAATACGGATTCAGTGGTAGCGTAAATTTCGCTGTTTCAGGCCTGCCCAGCGGCGTCACCGCATCCTTCAGCCCGAACCCTGCAACCGGAAACGTCGTGCTCACGCTGACGGCCAGCAGCACGGCCAGCCTGGGCCAGTACATGGCAACCATCACCGGCACCTCGGGTTCGTTGAGTGTAACCACTCCCCTGATCGTGACCGTCCAGGTTCTCACCCCCGTCTCGACAACCACGACCCTCTCGATCGATGCCAGTGGCGGGACGCTGGCCATTGGAGCGCATTACACGCTGACCGCTGTCGTATCTCCGACAACCGGCTATTTGGCGCCTACGGGCAACGTACTCTTTACTGTCGGCTCATCCACGCAAGCCGCGGCCTTGAACTCCTCCGGCTTCGCTACGTATAGCGGTACCGCACCGGCTACGGCAGGAACGCTGACGATGTCTGCCGCCTATCAGGAAACGCCGCCCTTCCTGGCCAGCACATCAAACACCCTGTCGATAACGGTTGCCGTCCCCGCAAAGAGTACTCCAGTCGTCACGGTTACGCTGTCGACATCCCCGATCACTGCAAACCAGTCGTTGACCGTCAACATTACCGTTGCTGGAACAAGCGGAAGTTCAACCCCGACAGGTTCTGTAACTCTGGCAAGCGGCAGTTACTCGTCAGGCTCAACCGCGCTCAGCGGCGGAGGCGCATCGATCAACATCCCCGCCGGTTCCCTCGCCACGGGCGTCGATACCCTGACGGCAAGCTATTCGCCAGATGCAGCCAGTTCTTCTCTTTATTCCGGCGCCACCGGCTCCAATTCAGTTACGGTGACCGGCGCGACAAAAATCACGCCGACGATCAGTTGGGCGACGCCTGGGCCGATTACCTATGGCGTGGGTCTGAGCGGGCTCCAACTCAATGCCAGCTCAACAGTGGATGGAAGCTTCTCGTATTCTCCAGCCACAGGCGCAGTATTGGGCGCGGGAACGCAAACGCTTTCAACTACGTTCACACCGACCGACTCCACCAACTACACGACTGCAACCGCCAGCGTGACGCTGACCGTGGGAAAAACCTCGCCCATCCTGACGATCACCCCCTCCGCCTCACCGATCACCACAGCACAGCCGTTGACCGTGACGATTGCGGCCAGCGGCGCAGGTGGCGGCTCATCGCCATCTGGCTCCATCACTCTGTCGAGCGGCAGTTACTCATCCGCATCGACCACGCTCAACAACGGCACCGCCTCGATCAGTATCCCTGCCGGATCACTTGCCGTGGGCGACGACATTTTGAACGTGTCGTATGGCGGCGATTCCAACTTCAACTCCAGCTCCGCTTCGGCCTCCGTGACGGTTACAACTGTTGCGTCTCCGAGCTTCACGGTCACCGGAACGGCGGTCACCGTCCTGGCCGGCGCTACCAGCGGAAATGCCTCAACCATCACCGTCACGCCTACCGGCGGCTTTACCGGCAGCGTGACGCTCACTGCAACCGTCACCTCCAGCCCCGCAGGCGTTCAGTATCCGCCCACACTCAGCTTCGGCTCGACGAGCCCAATCTCGATTGCTGGCACAGCATCTGGAACCGCTACCCTGAGCATCGCGACTACTGCTGCGACCAGCGCCGCTCTGGCAACTCCGAAAGCCAGGGGCATTCCCTGGGTTGCGGCGGGCGGCGCCACACTGGCCTGTTTGATCTTCCTGGGCATTCCTGCGCGGCGGCGCAGTTGGCGAGCCATGCTCGGAATGCTGCTGCTCCTGGCCGCCTTGGCTACGGGTGCGGTCTCATGTGGTGGAGGCGGCGGTGGAGGCGGGAATACCGGTCATGCCGGCACCACGGCAGGGACCTACATCGTGACCGTGACAGCCACTTCAGGCAGCGTTTCAGCCCAGTCTCCAATCAACCTGAGGGTAGAGTAAGCTGGACGATCCTCTTTTCTCGATGCGCCGGGCTTGCCCTGCCCGTGTAGACTTTCGCAACTCCGGTGTGCGATGCTGCCGAGCAGCGCTGCATCGGCGCGCCGCCGGGTGCAGCGTTATGTCCTCCCAGAAGGATGAAACAAGGGAAATAACCGGTGCCCACACCATAGCCATCCAGGCTTTCAACTTTATGAGAGCCTGTCCCGTCTACAACTAAGGACAATTCTCGTTTCGATTTGCCACGACCTATATGAAGGATAAGGATGGGGTTACGATGAACGCTAAGACCTTGATCTTCGTTGCATCAGCATTGTGGTTTGGATGTACCGCCGCAGCATCCGCTCAACAAGCGGCGCCTGCTATTCCTGACCGGTTGAAGGCAACCATCGACATACAACAGACCGCGCCGCCGGTCTCGAAGTATTTGTACGGCCAGTTCATCGAGCATATCGGCGGCACGATGTACGGCAGTCTCTGGGCCGAGATGGTCGATGACCGCAAATTCTTCTTCCCCGTCACTGTCGAAAAGCCCGCGGCTTCTGCCGTGCCGGCTGGCAGCCCATTCAGCATGAAGGTTCGCGAATGGCATCCTGTCGGTCCTGTCGAAATGGTGGTCATGGACAAAGAGAAGCCGTTTGTGGGCGACCAGAGCCCGCGGATCGCACTCGACGCCGCCACTCCGCACGGGGTCCGGCAAACCGGGATCGCAGTGGTGAAGGACAAGAAGTACACCGGACGAATTTATCTGAGCGGAACGCCGGGAAGCAAAATTAAGGTTTCCCTGATCTGGGGTGCAGGCGAAAACGACCGTCAGACGATTACCATTCCAGCGCTCACCGGCGAGTACAAGAAGTTCCCGCTCGCCTTCACGTCGAAGGCTGACAGCACGGATGCGGCGATTGAGATCGCCGGTACCGGCACAGGCAACTTTCACATCGGCACGCTCTCGCTGATGCCTGCGGACAACATTCAGGGCTTCCGCCCCGACACCACTTCCCTTCTGCGCCAGATCAAGACGGGCTTCTGGCGGTATGGTGGCAACTACACATCGGGCCTCATCTGGTATCACATTGTCGGCGACATCGACAGACGTCCGCCGGACTTAGACAACGCATGGGGCGCGATGCAGACCAACGATCTTGGCCTGGACGAATTCATGACTTTGTGCAAGCTGATCGACGTCGATCCCTACATCAGCGTCAATGCCGGCTTCGGTGATTCGCACTCGGCAGCCGAAGAAGTCGAGTATATGAACGGATCGGTCAGCACGCACATGGGAGCACAGCGCGCGAAAAACGGCCACGCCGCGCCTTATGGCGTCAAGCTCTGGAACATTGGCAACGAGCCGTGGGGCACCTGGCAGCTTGGCCGCACAGACACGAAGTATTTCATGATGAAGCACAATGAATTTGCCAAAGCAATGCGCCAGGTGGATCCATCGATCACGCTCATCGCGTCGGGACTGATGCTGCAAAACGATAACGTCCCGCCCGATCAGCGCGCCAAGTATGTTGGCAATCTTGGGCCCCTGTATGGGACGGAATCCGATTGGGACGGCAGCTTTTTGAAAAGTTGCTGGGGTAACTTCGACATCATCGCCGAGCACTGGTACGCGGGTGGCGGTCACCATTGGGATCTCGAAAAAGCCAAGACTCTCGCGGCCGATAAGCCCACCGACGATGCCTATGTAAAGATCGGCCAAACGTTGCTCGAAGCCTCTCGTTATCCCGCCGACACGGTGCGTCTGAAAGCCGAGCAATGGCAGGGATACCAGAAGCGCTTCCCGCAGATCGTCGAGAAAAAGATCCCTCTCTCCATCGACGAGTACGCCTACTTCAACTTCAGCGGTGAGGGCAATCCATTTGGAGGCGAAAACCTCAAGCAGTCGCTCGCCTACGCAATGATCCTCAACGAAATGGCTCGCTATACCGATTTTCTTACCATGGGCGCGCAAACCACCGGCGTCTCATTGGTCGACTTCAACCGCACCGCCTCGACCATGAACGGCCTCGGACTCGTCTATCAGATGTACGGCGATCATTTCGTCGGCGCGATTCCTGTCGCGCTCTCGGGGAATTCGCCTCAGCCTGCGCCCAAGTTTCCGGCGGGCAGTCCCGATCAGCCAGAGAAAAGCTCCGGCAGTCCCACTTACCCCCTCGACATGTTTGCGGCACTCAGTCCTGATCGCAAGTTCCTGATCGTCTCTCTTGTGAATGCGACAGAGACCGAGCAGAAGCTCGACCTGAGCGTGACAGGCGCGAAGCTGGCTGGACCATCGACGCTGTGGCAGTTGACTGCCAAGAGCGCCGACGCGCTCAACCATGTCGGACAGGCACCGCAACTCGCAATCAAGGAGTCCTCGATCGGCGACGCTCCGGCGACGATCACCGTGGCGCCGATCAGCGTCAACATCTACCGGTTCCCGATCGCGCAGTAGGCAGAGAGAACATTGGAGCTCGCACACATTCAATCTGGAGAAACAAGATGAAAAGCCGCATGACGCGAATTGCCGCAGGCCTTGTCGCATGCACAGCAACGCTCTTTTTTGGGTCAATTCTCCCATCTGCATTTGCGCAGGAGCCAGCGAATCTTCCCTACATGAATCCGAAGCTGTCGCCGGAGCAGCGGGCTGCTGATCTCGTGCATCGCATGACTCTTGCGGAGAAGGCTTCGCAAATGTACAACAACTCCGCGGCAGTTCCACGGCTCAATGTGCCCGCCTACCAATGGTGGAGCGAGGCGCTGCACGGAGTCATCGACCAGGATGTGACGGAGTATCCCGAGCCGATCGGCCTGGCAGCGACCTTCGATGCGCCAGGCATTCACCTCATGGCGGGCCAGATAGGTATTGAGGGACGCATCAAACATGTGCAGGACACACGCGCCGGGCACAAAGGCATTGGCGGAGGCTTGGATTTCTGGTCGCCGAATCTGAATATCTTCCGCGACCCTCGCTGGGGCCGCGGACAGGAGACCTACGGTGAGGATCCTTTCCTCACCGGCCGCCTTGGGGTTGCTTACGTCACCGGAATGCAGGGCAACGACCCCAAGTACTATCTGGCGATTTCAACACCAAAGCACTATGCCGTGCACAGCGGGCCAGAGCCAACCCGGCACTTTGCGGATGTGGATGTAAGCAAGCACGACGAGGTCGATACCTTCGAGCCTGGATTCCGCGCTGCCATCGTCGAAGGCAAGGCCGGCTCGGTGATGTGCTCTTATAACGCGATCAATGGCGAACCGGCCTGCGCCAGCCAGTATCTGCTGCAGGACCAGTTACGCGGCAAGTGGGGCTTCCAGGGCTATGTGGTTTCAGACTGCGACGCCGTGTGGGACGTTTCCACCAATCATCGCTATCGTACGACCCAGGCGCAGGGGGTGGCCATCTCCGTGATCCGCGGGATGGATAACGAGTGCGTCACCTTCCCTCAAAGGCTTGGCGAACCCGTCGAGAAGGCGTATATCGATGCGGTGCAGCAGGGCTACCTGCCGGAAAGCACCCTGGACACGGCGCTGATTCGCCTCTTCACCGCGCGCATGAAGCTCGGCTTGTTCGATCCTCCGGAGCTGGTTCCCTACACCAAGATCGACGAGAAGGAACTGGACAGCGCCGAGCACCGCGCGCTTGCTCGCAGACTCGCCAATGAGTCGATGGTGTTGCTCAAAAATGACGGCCTGCTTCCCTTCAAGCCAGAAATCAAAAAGATTGCCGTCGTCGGCCCACTCGCTGACCAGGCGCGGCCTCTGATCGGCAATTATGCCGGAATGCCAACGCACATTGTTTCGGTGCTCGACGGCCTGAAGGCGGAGTTCCCGAACGCCACGATCACCTATGTCCCTGGGACCCAGTTCCTGCGCAATGAAGGCGCTCCTGTGCCCGACAGTCTCTTGACGACACCGGATGGAAAGCCCGGACTCAAGGCGGAGTATACAGAATCCCTGGGCCGGCCGAGCGAGGGAGAGAACCTTCCCGTGCTCGTCAGCCGCATCGAGCCAAATATCAACCTCACTGACAGCAATCTGCCTTCAGAGGCAGCGGCGAAGAAATCCATCGGCGTACATTGGACGGGATTTCTGACTGCTCCGGAATCCAGCGACTACCTGATCGGCGTGCGCGGCATCGGCATGTCAAGGCTCATGGTCGACGACAAGCAAGTGGCGATGCTGTTCAGCAGCAAGGAAGTCGACGCCAGTGTCGGACGCGTCCATCTGGAGAAGGGCCGGAAGGTCTCTCTCAGCCTCAACAGCGGCAGCATGAAGGGCATGCCGCGCGCACAACTGATCTGGGCAAAAGCCGACTACACACCCTCAGCGGAGGCTGTTGCAGCAGCCAGGAATGCCGATGCCATCATTGCCGTTGTAGGCATCACAAGCAAACTAGAAGGCGAGGAGATGCCGGTCACAGAGCCCGGATTCCTCGGCGGAGACCGCACCAGCATCGACCTGCCAGAACCGGAAGAAGCACTCGTTGAAGCCGTGGCAGCTACCGGCAAGCCGCTGGCAGTTGTTCTGATCAATGGCAGCGCACTCTCTGTGAATTGGATCAACGATCATGCCAACGCGATTCTCGAAGCCTGGTACCCCGGCGAAGAGGGCGGGGCGGCGGTCGCGGAAACTCTGAGCGGCAAGAACAATCCGGCGGGAAGACTGCCCGTTACTTTCTATAAGGATCTCAGCCAGTTGCCTCACTTTGAAGATTACTCGATGGGGAAGCGAACCTATCGCTACTTCGAAGGCAAGCCGCTCTACCCGTTTGGCTACGGACTCAGCTATACCACCTTCAAGTACAGCGACCTCACTGTCCCGACGCAGTCTGTCGCTGCGGGTCAACCTGTCGCCGCCGATGTCTCTGTGGCCAACATCGGCAAAGTTGCAGGAGATGAGACCGTCGAGGTCTATCTCAAGTTCCCTTCCCTTAAAGGCGCGCCCCGCATTGCTCTGCGCGGTTTTAAGCGCATTCATCTCGAACCGGGCGCAAGCCAGAAGCTTCACTTCGAATTGAAAGACCGCGATCTGGGCATGGTCACCGAGGATGGGAGTCCGATCATCGCCGGTGGCGAATACACAATCACCATCGGCGGTGGCCAGCCAGATACAGGAGCTTCGAGCGTGAGCGGGCTCTTCAAAATCGATGGGCAACTCGCTTTGCCCGAGTAGAGTGAGCGAGCGCGCCGACTCAGTGGCATGCAAGCTACACTGTCTCGACCGAAACCCTGTAGCTATCCATCCGCTCTCGATGGGTAGCTACCGGATTCCGCATACTATATCTCATGCTTTCTGCTTACAACGCCATTGCGTCATTTAGATTCAGCGAATGCGGAAGCCGTAAGCAAACAGATTCGGCTTCGACTTCGGCAGTTTGATAGTGAGTCCGTTTTCGTTGTGTACGAATTCCAGACGGCCTTCATTCCCCAGCAGTTCCACAGCACTGATTGCGCGAGGATATTCCTTTCGCCCGCGCGTCAGAGTCTTAATCGTCAAAGTGTCGCCTTCAGGCCACCCTAACGCAAATGCGTAGAGCGTCTCTCCTTTGGTTGTGAAACGTATGTCCTCTGCCGTATAGGGACGCGCCGCAGTCTCGTTGAAATCGGACGACTTTTCAATGTCAGGCAGCCCTTCTCCGAAGATGAAGAATGGGCGTGTGCTGTAAATGCCTTCGCCGTTGACCTTCATCCATGAAGCCAGCTCCTTGAGAAATGCGTGCTCATCTTCGTCAATCGCACCGTTGCCGCGCAATGGGATGTTGAGCAGCAAATTTCCATTTTTGCTTACAATGTCAATGAGTTGCTGAACGATAAGGCGCGGAGTCTTGTACGTGTGCTTGTCAAAGATCTCGCGCTTGTAATGCCAATCGCCGATGCATGTGTCGGTCTGCCACGGAGTTTCAAGAATTCCCTTTGCCCGGCCTCGCTCAATGTCATACGCGCAGCAGCCAAGCTGTTCCTGAGGAATGTTCTTTGAAAACGCCAGCGCTTCCAGCTTCCCGTGGCGCGCAATGTTGCTGTTATAGAAGTGGGCAGTGATGTCAATGCCTGCTTGGCCGAGAGGCATTCCGTAATTGTCAAAGTAAAGTAGATCCGGCTTGTATTTGTCGAGAAGATCCTGACAGCGAAGAAACCACTTATCAACAAATCCAGGATTATTCTGAGGCGGCTCTTCCGTCCAAAGACGATCATGACCCTCGTGCCATTTGCGTGCATCTTCGATCGAAGCGATGCCATCCGGCATCACCATATTTCGGCCCGTGTAGAGTTCTTGCGGATCGAGTCCATCCCACCACTTTCCCTTGCCGTCTGCTTTGGTCAGCTTGTAGGCATCGTACCTAACTCCTGCCTTTGGCCCTTCTGGATCGTAGCCATAGGCAGTCTGCAGCCAGTGCCAGGCGTGTGCGGAGTGGTTGCTGACTCCAAGGCGAAGCCCATGCTCGCGAACAAGCGCCGCCCACGTTCCGACAATATCCTTCTTGGGTCCGACCCTCGTGGAATTCCAACTGTGATAGCGGGAATCATAGCAATCGAAATTGTCGTGATGATTCGCCAGCACCATGAAGTACTTTGCTCCGGCGTCTACATAAAGATCCATCAGTTGTTGCGGATTCCATGCTTCGGCCTTCCATAGATTGTCGATTTCCATGAAGCCGAAGGTCGAGGGATGTCCGTAATGCTTGACATGATAGTCATATTGGGATTCTCCCTGCATGTACATCTGCCGTGCATACCAATCCCCGTCCTCTGGAACGCATTGCGCGCTCCAGTGAGCCCATATTCCGAACTTGGCGTCACGGAACCACTCAGGAACCTGATACTGTCTCAGAGACTCCAAGGTAGGTTGAAAGGGACCGGGAGCGATATTCCGCTTACTGCTTGCCGCTGCCAAGGCCCGCCCTGCGCGGAGAACCGCGACAGACAAGGCGCCCTGCTTGATCAGTGCGCGTCGTGTGATTTTCATTCGATTCACCAGATTCTCAGAGTTCTTGACCAATTCTACGCCGCCGATAATCATCTGCCTGCTGGCGATTGCTTATCGACCATAACGCTTTCGTCCATGCCGAAACAGACCGTCACCAGGAGTAGGTTGCGACGACCTGCGGAGCGGTAGGAGTGATGCCATTTGGAACAGGCACTCGAAGAACCATCTGCAGATTCTTATTCTCCCAGCCGGCTGAGATCTGTTTTAGGGCTTGATCGAGTTCCTTCGGGCTTGAAACGAATTCTGCTGCGGCTTGCGTGCCGGGTCCTGTGAGCCCAGCGACAATCGTAAGGTATTGACCGGTCTGGGAACTCTTCAGCCGGCTGACAATCGCGTAGTCTGTCGCGGGCTGCTGTTCGGAAGCGTTACCCCATTGAGAGGATCTCTCGCTCGCCTTCCATTCGGACTTCCATATCCGTCCTGAGGGAGCCTGTTCCTGAATAAAAGTGAAACCATGATCTTCAGAGAATTTGAAGTGCAGCGTGGACATCATCTCTATTGTCCAGCGATTGTTGTACGCGCCAATCAACGTGACAGGCGCACTGCGCAGGTCAGCCAGGGAACAATCCTCCCCAATTCTGAGTTGGCTGGACTTGCCCATGCGGCCGAAGAGCGTTGCGATCCGGAAAGCCGCATCGGCGTCTCCTCTAGCGATGCCGTAGTCCTCCTGAATCTGCATGTCAGCCCAATTCGGAGCCATGTCCAGATCCTTCGGAAGCCGTTCATTCAGCCTCTGCCACTCCAGGCCGAAATTGTGGCCGTGCGAATCGGAATATCTCCGGTAGTACTCGCGGGATGGGAGATAGACGACCGGTTTAGCCAGGCAGACCACCACCGACTCAGGACTGGCTGTTACCGGTTCCCAGAATCGCGTGAACTGCGTGTATTGGGTGTTCTGCCGGCGATATGCCCAAAGGCCAATGCATAAGGCGACCAACAGGAGTGCAGCAACTGCAAGAATCCAGCGGCGAAGATACCTAGCGGGATCAGCCGATTTCCCTTCCGTTCGAGTCGGCGAGACGGCCTCTTCTCCGGCTGGCTGCGATGTTGTTTCTGTATCGGAAGGATGTGCGGAACAAAAACAAAACTCGGGAACATAGGAGCCCAGTGGAAGCAGTATCCGCACAGCCGCGTCTTCGGGGAGGTCCTTGGCGTCCTTATAGTACTGGTCCAGTCTCCTTCGAAGCTCACCAGCCTGCTTGCGAACGACTGAGTTCTCAGGAGTGATGTCTTCGGGCGAGCGATCAAAGACATCGGCCCCAATAGTCCGCTCTTTAAGGAGTGCCCCCCGGCCATTGAGTGTCTGCTGAACAACGTAGGTGAGGAATTGCCTGCTCCGTTTGCTGGTGCGAAACGGTTCGCTTTCGATGATCTTCTTCAGTTCAGCAAATACGGCTATTTGCTTCTCTTCGTCGAAAGGCAGGGAGTCACCATTTAACGTGGCGTCCCCAGGGCGTGCAGGGTCCATCACTCGAATATATCAGGCGCGGGCGAACCCTCGCAGGTGACATCCGCTGCCCACCCGCTGTCTCCAATGAGGACGGAGAAATGGGCACATGAACAAGGGGTTTCACGCGCAAATGACCGTTAAACATTCAACCGGAGGAGTGACACACGGTGAATCACCGTGCCGCACTTGAACCTGCCCGGTCGAACGCTCATACTTCCCGAATATTAACCCGAACTTGCATAAGACAGATAGAAAGGAAGCATTCGTGCGTAAGGCCCTTTGCGTCGCTATCCTGGCAGCACTTTCTCTTTCCGCCGTAGCCCAGAGTCCCAGCAGCGGTTCTGTCCTCCCCGGATTTCCCCAAGCGTTCAGATGGCGCAACAGTCCTGTGGACTGGGGTGCGAAGGACGGTGTCCTAACCATCCGATCGGCCGCTAAGACCGATTGGTACATTGCGGCTATTGACGGCCAGCAATCGGCAACTTCCCCTCTTCTGTTGTTTCTCGCGCCCAAAGACTTCTGGTTCAGCGCGAAGATTACCGTCGATTTTAAGTCGCAGTTCGATGCGGGTGCGCTCGTGGTCTATGCCGACGAGAAGAACTGGTTCAAGTTCGCCTTTGAAAGTCAGAATGGAAAGACCGGAACGATTGTCTCGGTGGTAACTCGCGGCCTATCTGACGACAACACCGGGACAGCCATTGAAGGCAATTCGGTATACCTGAAGGTTTCCAAAACCGGACAGGCGATCTTCTTGTACTTCTCGATGGACGGCAAGAAGTGGAATCTTACCCGCGCCTTCAATCTTGGCCCAGAGCAGCAATTGCAATTCGGGTTTTCAGCGCAGTCGCCGACGGGCGCCGGCTCGACGGCCGCCTTCTCAGAGATCCATTACAAGCCCGAAGCTCTGAAACCCTGGACTGGAGAGTAGACGAGTAGAACACGCCCATTACGCAACGGTCTTTCGTAATGGTCGCCGCGTCTAGAAAGCAGAACTAAGTTTGGAGAAGACATTGCACCGGATCGTCTCAACCGCCATTTTCGTCTGTTTCAGCGCATCACTTTGTTCGAGCGAGTCGTCAGCGGTCTTGCATATTCCGCGAGTGCATCGCGCCCCCAAGCTACAGGAATTTATCGACGGCACGCCGCGTGAGGCTGAGGTTGCGGTCACGGAGTACTGGCAGATGGATCCGGTGGATGGCGCTCCGATTAGTCAGCCCACAACGGCATTCCTCTCTTACGACGAGCGAAACCTCTATGTCGGATGGATATGCAAAGACGACCCGAAGAAGATTCGCTCCCGTGTCGCACGCCGTGAAGATGTCATGAACGACGATCGCGTGACCATCAATATCGACACATTCCAGGACCACACCCATGCCTACTGGTTCGACGTGAATGCTTACGGCGTTCAATCGGATGGCATTACGACCGATGGCGTAGGTGACGACGTGAGCTGGGACAGCCTGTGGTACAGCGAAGGCAAGTTCACTAAGGATGGGTACGTCGTGCTTGAAAGCATTCCATTCCGTAGCCTGCGCTTCCCTGCCGGGAACTCGCAGAACTGGGGATTCACGCTCTGCCGCTTCATCGCGCGCAACAATGAGACCTCGTGTTCCCCGCACATTGCGCGTGCTCGCCTGCCGCAATGGGTGGGACAGTTCGACACGTTGAATATTCAAGAGAACATCTCGCCAGGAAGGAATATGCAATTCATTCCTTATGAGATGTTTTCGAAGGGCCGATACCTCGATTCTGAAACCGGTCCCCAAAGCTTTAACACAAACCGCGTGGGGCTCGATGCCAAGATGGTTCTCCGCGATGCTTTCACCCTTGACATGGCGATCAATCCCGATTTCAGCCAGGTGGAAAGCGATCAGCCTCAAGTGACTGTAAACCAGCGCTATGAGGTGGTCTATTCCGAGCAGCGGCCGTTCTTCACTGAAAACGCCTCCTTGTTCAAGCTTCCAGAGCAACTGTTCTTCTCTCGGCGCATTGTTGATCCGCAATTCGGCGTGAGAATCGGAGGCAGCGCCGGCCGCTGGAGCCTCGGCGCTCTTGTGGCCGATGACCGCGCTCTCGGGAAGCAGGCAGCCGAAAGCGATGCTGACCACGATAAGCGTGCGCTCGATGAAGCCTTGCGGCTGCAATATGACTTCGGCCATCAGTCCTATATCGGATTGACGGCCATCAACACCGATTTCACCTCTACCTACAATCGCGTCGGCTCGCTCGATGCCCGCAAGGAACTGGGCGGCAATTGGTTTGCAAAAGCGCTGCTGGCATATAGCACGACGCGCCATGCGGGCGGCAGCCACAAAGACGGCAAGGATCTGTTCTTCAGCGTCAGCGACTCCACACTGCACACCTCTTTCAATTCGACCTACATAGACCGCAGCCCCGGCTTTGTCTCCACGCTTGGTTATATTCCGAGGGTCGATATTCGTGATTGGAGCAACTCGGCCAGTTACAGGTGGCGTCTAAAAAACAGCAGCGTGGTGGACTTCGGACCCAGCCTATCGCAAGACGTGAACTGGGACAGGCAGGGGCGCATACAGGAGTGGTCGGTCAAGCCTTCGTTCACCCTCGACATGCTGCGATTGACATATTTCACAATCGCTCATAGCGAGTCCTTCGAGTTGTTCAACAACATCGCCTTCCGAAAGCACAGCAACATCTTCCAGGCATCCTCCGAGCCGTCCAAGCGTTTTGCGCTCTCTGGCGACGTGGAAATTGGACGCGGGGTCAACTACTATCCTGCTGCTGGCCTTCAGCCCTTCCCAGCACACTTCGCAAACGCCGATGCCGGATTCACCTGGCGCCCTGTGCCGCAGATGAGAATCGACGAGAGTTATATCTATAGCCGTCTGGGCGCGGATAAGAACTGGTTGCCGCAAAATGCTCCGTTCAGCTCCGCCATCTTCAACAACCACATTCTGCGTACCAAGGTGAACTACCAGTTCACGCGCTTCCTCGGGTTGCGCACCATACTGGACTACAGAGGCGTCCTCCCAAACACTTCTCTCGTCGCACTCGATCGTAGCAAGTACCTCGGCGCAGACGTTCTACTCACGTATCTCTTGCATCCGGGAACAGCTGTTTACGCCGGCTATTCGGATATCTATGAGAACGTCAACTTCAATCCCCTGCAAAATCCTGCGCTGCAACGCACACAGTTTCCAGATACGAATACAGGGCGTCAGTTGTTTGTGAAGGTCAGCTATATGTTTCGCTATTGAATTCAAGATCCAGGTTCTGTTTCTTGGAACAGGCTCTAAGTTAAATAGCTAACTTGCTTGTTAAGAGAGGCAATCATTCAAATGTCACCAATAAGTTATTCTCTTCGTCAGTTGCGTAACAATCTATTGCTGCGCATTGCAACTCTGCTGTTTGCCGCCTTCGGGTTGATGTTACCGCAATCGCAGTTAGCGGCGCAGCAGGCAGACCGCCCGGTGACCTTCTGCAATCCACTTGACCTGCCTTATCGTTTCGCTCTGAAGGACTGGACATTGTCGAAAGGCGCTTCCACTCGCGAAGCGGCTGACCCAACCATGGTCGTACACAAAGGTGAATACTGGCTCTTTGCCTCAAAGAGCGGCGGCTACTGGCACTCGAAAGACATGATTCATTGGGATTTTATTGAGCCTACTGGATTCCCTACCGAGGACTATGCCCCGAGCGTCAAGATCGTTGGCGACAAGTGGGTACTTACAACTTCTGGCGGACGCGCGGTCTATACCTCCGATGATCCGGCGACCGGAAAATGGACCAAGGTGAACGACCTCGCAACCTTTATGGATCCCGAACTCTTCCTCGACGACGACGGCAAGCTCTATCTCTATTCGGGCTCCTCGCCCGACAAACCCATCTTCGGAGTTGAGCTCGATCCAAACAACAAATACGAACCGATAGGTGGAAACAAGGCACTACTTCCTGGACTAGACCCTCTGCATCACGGCTGGGAAGCAAGAGGACTCTTTGGCAGCGACGAAGACATAAAGAATGAAAAGAGCCTGCCGTGGATGGAAGGCGCCTGGATGACGAAGCATAAGGGAACTTACTATCTGCAATATGCTGCTCCGGCCACCGAGATGAAAGAGTACGGCGACGGAGTCTATATCTCCGACAAACCGCTCGGCCCTTACCGGTATACCGCCTACAGCCCATTCTCGTACAAGCCCACTGGCTTCATAGGCTCTGCCGGGCACAGCAGCACTTATCAAGACTTAGGTGGAAGATACTGGCATGTTAGCAGCATGTTGATTGGCGTGAATTACTTCTTTGAAAGAAGGCTTGGCATCTTCCCTGCCGGGTTCGTGCCGAATGCTTCCGAGCCGGATGAATTAGTGACAAACACGTATCTTGGAGATTATCCGCAACTGGCTCCGGGATTAGCCAAAGATCCTCTCAATGACAACCTGGCAGGCTGGATGCTGCTTTCTTACAAGAAGAAGGCGACTGCCTCCTCAACCCTTAGCGACCAATACAAACCGGAACTAGCATTCGACGAAGACATCCGTACGTGGTGGGCAGCGGCAACTTCGAATCCCGGCGAGTGGTTGAGCGTCGATCTTGGCAAGCCATCTCGGATTGATGCGGTTCAAATCAACTTTGCTGACGCTAAATCGACCGTCTACGACCGCCTGCGCGACTCGTATCGCTACATTCTCGAAATCTCTGAAGACGGCAAGAATTGGAAGACGCTTGTCGACCGCAAAGACAACACGCACGATGCGCCTCATGAATATGTTCAACTCGACAAACCGGTAGTAGCTCGGTATGCGAAGTTGACCAACTTGCACACGCCAGGCGGAGCAGTATTTTCAGTAAGCGGCCTGCGCTTCTTTGGCAGCGGAATGGGCAAGGCGCCGAAGCAAGTTGACGGCCTATCGGCAGAGCGCCTGTCGAACCGGCGGCTGATGAAGGTCTCTTGGAAGAAAAGCCCAACCGCCGACTTCTACATCGTGCGGTACGGCATCAAGCCAGATCGCCTCACGTACAACTTCCAGGTTTACGACGGCGAAAGCGTGACCATTCCCGGTCTGAATACCGACTCAGAGTATTTCTTCACAGTCGACACGGTAAACGACTCGGGTATTACAAAAGAGACCGAGGTTAAGCCTGTGCTTAGCCGAAAATGAAGATACAACCTTTGATCGTGCACTCCGTATCCTCATTCTGGCCGGAAAACCGAGGATACGGAGCCCGAACGTGTCCATCGAGTACGACCTGCTCCGCACCTCTTCGAACGCCTTCCAACCTCGAAGTTGGGCGATTCCCTGCCCGATGGTTTCATGGCTTCTCAAGCGGTTTTGCTGGTCCGGGGTAGCTCTGCTCTAATCGAAACACCGTTTCCAGCGGAAGTTTCTAAATGGAACCTGCCTCCTGACCGCTCGATTCTTTCCCTCATGCCTTTTAGTCCAAAGTGATGACGGCGTTGGTGTTCATCTAGATCAGGATCGAAACCGCAACCATCGTCAATCACATGGAGCGTCAAGTGGTTGTGGCCATAGGTCAGTCTCACTTGCACGTGCGCTGGCTTGCCGTGAAGAAGAGCGTTGAAGACCGCTTCACGAGCCACCATCAAAAGGTCGTGAGCAATCGGGTAGCTCAAGGCGAATGGAGTCCCTGTGATGCTGTAACTCACGGGGGTCTGGAACTCCTTGCTGACATGCGCGGTCATGCCATCGATCTTCGCGTCGATGTCGCCAACGCCGGTGTTGGACTGACGCAGATTCCAGATTGCCTCGCGTGCTTCGTTGATGGTGGCTCGTAATTGCGTGCCGGCGAAATCGAGAAGTCCAGCATGATTGGCTGAGCCATTCATTGAGACGGCTTCGATGATAGCGGAGACACCGGTGCACCCCTGAATGACGGTGTCATGCATCTCACGCGCTAGCCGAGTGCGTTCTTCAAGTACAGCTTCGAATTTGGAACGTACCTGCTGAATGCGATAGCGATACGCACCGAAGACCGCAAGAGCAATGAGCGTGGCACCGGCCGCAATGAACCACCATGTGCGGTAAAAGTGCGGCGTCTGAACTACCTCGATCGATGCTTCACTAGCTACATCGGGATTGCCGACTTCGAATACCTGCACGCGAAAAAGATAGTTGCCGGGAGGAAGGTTGGTGTAGTCTGCGGTGTGCGCAGTGGTCGCGGGGCTCCAATCCTTGTCAAAGCCGTTGAGCCTGTAGCGGAAGCGTAAACCGTCCTGAGAACGAAGCCGTATGGGTGCGAATCCGAACTCGAGACGGCTATTGCCTGGCTCGAGCACGATCGGCCCGGTTGTTCGGGAAGGCCGTCCATCGGCGAGCGTCGCCTGCAACTGGAGGGGGGGCGGCACGAGCAGCGAGTGTTGAACGGGAAGAATGTGAATCGGACCGCGGCTGCTTGGGAACCACACGTCTCCTTTGGATGTGATACAGCCGGAAGGCTGGGTTCCCCCATAGATCTCTGTATTCCCTTCCATCTCGAAGATGGAGTAGAAAGTGAGAGCAAGGTGGCGGACAGAAGAGTCGGCCTGGGCATCGAGATCATGGCGATTCAAGAGGGAGATTCCATTGGGCCCGCTCATCCAGAAGTGACCCTCGGCATCTTCGAGAATCTGATAAATGGCGTTGCTGGCCAAGCCGTCGTCCACGGTAAAATGCGCCAACTTGCCGTTGCGCAGACGGTACAAGCCGTTATCGCGCGTGCCAAACCAGAGGCTTCCATCTGAGTCCTCGTCAATGGCCCATACTTTCATTTGCGCGAGGGACTTGGTTGCGAGGTCTGAAAGAAAGGCGTCCCCTCGCATATGGCTTACGCCGCGATCGGTACCGACCCACAGATCGCCTTTTACATCGATCAGCAAGGCTCGGGTACTTGGGTAGGCGAGTCCATCTGCAGCCAGATAGGCGTGGTTGTTCTGCCGTGCCCCGTCAAGAACGATGTGATTGAGGCCGCCGTCGGTGGCAATCCACATGCTTCCATCGTGAGCCTGCGCGATGGCGCGGATAAAGTTGTTGGAGAGCGATGTAAAGTGCGTGGTCTGGCCGCCCGCTATCCGGAACAGGCCGTTGCCGTCCGTTCCGGCCCACAGCGCCCCTGAGCGGTCGCGGAGTATGTTGCGCACATGAATGCCGCGCATCCCAGGCAACTCTTGCGGAACGATCACTCCATTGTTCAACTGAAAAAGAAGCGTGGAGCCAATCCAGAAGCTGCCGTCGCGGTCATGATAAATCGTTCCAAAATCGGAGTCGTTCTCCTTGGGGAGTCGAACAACGCTGACCGGGGAGCGAGTAAGGCGAAGCATTCCCGTTTGGGTGCCTATCCAGAAATTCTTCTCTCCGTCTTCAAAGAAGTTCAGAACCGTGTTGCTGGGCAACTGGGCAGGCGCGGTTACATGGCTGAGATTGCCGGCGCTGTACTGGAAGACACCTTGGCCGATGGTTCCGATCCAAAGCACTCCGTCGGGTGTTTGCTGCAGAACGCGGACGGTACTCGATATGCCTTTGACGGGTTGGAAGTGATCCTGGCCGGGAGGCATCTGATCCAGGCCGGAAACCGTACCGGCCCAGAGTGTTCCATCCTTCGTCTGAAGGATGGACTTCACCATGTTCTGACTCAACTGGGTGCCCAGAGAATACTCTTTTGCTACCATGTTTTCGATGCAAAAAAGCTTGAATCCCCCGATCCAAAGCTTACCGCTATGGTCCTGATGGATCGAATGCACTGAAACTGCTGGAATGGCCGGTATGCCATCGACGCGGACAAAGCGGTCTCCTTTGAACTGCATCAGGCCATTGTCAGAGCCTGCCCAGATCGTTCCTGCCGAGTCCTGAAACAACACCCTGACAAAGTCGTTGCTCAGCCCTTCTCTGGTGGTCCAGGAGCGAAATTCGCCATGGGCATAGCGGGTAACACCTCCCCCCTCGGTTCCAATCCACAGTGTGTCATCGCGGGAAACCATGAGGCAGAAGATACTGTTTTCGTGCAATGGCGGTGTGTTCTGCCGGTCGAAGAGCTTGAATTGAGCTCCATCGAAACGAAGCAGGCCGCCGGTGGTTCCAATCCATAAATAGCCGTCAGAAGTTTGCGCAAAAGCCTGGACTGTCTGCTCCGGCAATCCATCGACCGCCTGCCAGACGTGGCCGGTGTATCCGGCAAAGACCTGAGCCTGCAGGATACAGGCGCCGGCAGCGCACAAGACAAGCCAAACGGCAATCGAGCGAAGTCTTCCCATCGCGGCATCCAGTATATCGCGAGCGCGAACGTCATTCGGAATCCCTTCCTCTTTCAGTTCAGACCGGTTCCACTTGCCTGGTAAATGCGGCAATCTTTCTTCACTCCGACTTTGGTCGGATTACTGGCCGACTGAGGCGGATTAGAGTTATGTTTCTTGCCTGCGATGCCATTGACCGGACGGAGAGGAAGATTGGTCTACGCGCAGATGACAAGAATCGTTTTCCGGAGGCACTTGATGAAGAGGTATATGCAATTCCGGTGCCTTTCGAGTTGCATGCCGATCGCCACCATACTTGTTTTGCCTTTGTTTCTTTCCCTGCCGGTCCAGGCGCAAACCCTCACTCCGATCCGCATCGATGCCAGCCAGCCGTATCAAGAGCCCAAACCAGCTCCTTATGACGGAGGCTCTGCGAAGTCGCTCTCCGGTAGCACGATTGCTCTAAACAGCCGCTACCTGACACGCGACGGAAGACCCTGGCTGCCGGTGATGGGCGAATTCCACTTCACGCGCTACCCTGAATCGCGCTGGGAAGAAGAACTGCTCAAGATGAAGGCATCCGGCGTCGAAATTGTGGCCACGTACGTGATCTGGATTCATCACGAGGAGGTCGAGGGGCAATTTGACTGGAAGGGCCAGCGGGATCTGCGAACCTTCGCGCAGCTCTGCGCTCGCCACGGGATGTACATGGAGCCACGCATCGGACCCTGGGATCACGGTGAGGTGCGCAACGGAGGACTCCCGGATTGGCTGCTCAAAAAAGGGCCGACCCGAGTCAACGACCCAATCTACCTCTCTCATGTTCGGTCTTGGTATCGGCAGGTCGCGCAGCAGCTCAAAGGACTGTTATGGAAGGATGGAGGTCCGGTCATCGGCGTCCAACTGGAGAACGAGTACTCCAGCCGCGGACCGGGTGCGGGCGAGGAGCACATCCTTGAATTGAAGAGACTCGCGATCGAGAGCGGCTTCGATGTCCCGCTCTATCTGGTCACTGGTTGGGACAACGCGGTTGTGCCAGAACGTGCCGTGATTCCGGTCTACGGAGGCGGCTACCCCGATGCACCGTGGGACGCCTCCCCGAACAAGCTGCCTCCTGCCGAAGTGTATGCATTTCGCTTCCAGAGCCGGGTCGCAGCAAACATGGGCGCCTTGGGTGGCGCCGCGCAGAACGGCGCATCGGCACCGGCACAGGAATCCTTGCCTTACCTGACTGCGGAAATCGGAGGCGGCATCGAGGACACATATCACCGTCGTCCAGTGATACATCCGGATGATATCGGGGCTATGTTCCCTGTGATGCTGGGCTCGGGTGCGAATCTGTATGGCACCTACATGTTCCATGGAGGAGAAAATCCTGAAGGGAAATTGTCAACGCTGCAGGAGTCGCAGGCGACCGGCTATCCCAACGATGTGCCGGTCAAATCCTACGATTTTCAGGCGCCGATCGGAGAATTCGGCGAGGAGCGCCCTTCCCTTCGCAAGATGAAGGTCTTCCAGTATTTTCTCAACGATTTTGGAGAATACCTGGCGCCCATGATGGTTCATGCGCCAGACAAGTTGCCGGCAAGCCCGGAAGACTTCTCCGTTGCTCGCGCTGCGGTCCGTTCACGGGGAAATTCAGGCTTCATCTTCCTGAACAACTATGTTCGTAACTATTCAATGCCAATGCGGAGGAAAGCCCAGTTTGAAATTCGCCTGCCTGATGGCGAGCTTCGAGTCCCGCGACACCCCGTAGACATTCCCTCCGGTGCCTATTTCGTCTGGCCGTTCAACCTTCAATCTGGAAGCATGACCATCCGCTACAGCACCGCGCAACTGTTCACGCGGATCGACAGCGGCGCAACAACCATTCTCTACTTTGTTGCGATTCCCGGCATTCCAGTGGAATTCGCCGTGAACTCGACCGCCCTTCGTCATGTCGAGACATCGAGCGGGGAAATCCTCAGCGAGTCCGGTGTCACATTTGTCACTGGATTGAAACCGGGCGTTGGTTCATTCATCGACCTTGCAACTTCTGACAGCAAGAAAACCCGTCTCGTAGTACTAACACAGCAGGAAGCCGAGAATGCCTGGAAGGTCCGGCTGGGCGGTGACAATCCTGCCGGTGATGACAGCAACCTTCATCTGCTCATTACCCAGCAGGACTTCTTTGCCGATTCCGAGGCTAGACCGAGCCGTATCTGGCTTCGCTCGCGCGGAACTCCGCACTTCGCATTCACTATCACTCCCCCGCCGGCCACCTTGCCCCAGGCAACTCTGCCCGTGAGCAAGACCGAGGCAAATGCGCATGAGATCCGCTATACCGCTCTGGCCAGTGAACGCAAACCTGAGCTTCAATACAGTCTGATTCAAGCAGCCGTAGATGCGCCACCCGTTTTGGTCGGACCCATTCCATCCTGGCGCACCAAGGGAGTGGCGCAAGCACCCGCCGAGGCCACATTAGCGCAGGCTGCCAAATGGAAGATTACGCTTCCAGCCACAGCCCTAGACGGGCTCAGCGAGCTATATCTGCAGGTCGGGTACCGGGGCGACATCGCCCGTCTCTACTCTGGCAACCAGATGCTCACCGACAACTTCTATAACGGTCAGGTGTGGTCCATCGGCCTGCGCAGGTTTCTGAACTCAAAGAATAACTCGCTTGCGCTCAGTGTTCTTCCTTTACGCAGCGATGCTCCGGTGTATCTGGAACTTTCCGAACCTTTGGAGTTCCCGCGCAATGGCCAGATCAATCGGCTAGACTCTCTGCTCCTCGTGCCGGAGTATCAGTTGGAGCTGACCAGTGCGGAAGTTAGAGAGCATTGAACCCGGCGCGGAGTCGATGGCGGCTCGCCAATCTGCCTCCTGGCATCCGAAGATTCGAATTATTTTGTTGAATCCGACTTTGGTAGGATTCAAGCCGACTCATCAGCGGCATAGTATGCGATGCGAAGGCCCGAAGAGCTTTGAATGCGCATTGGCGCGGTTTTACCGGAGGCAAAGCCTTCCGATTGAAGAGGAAACGGGTCAGAGAAGCCAGGAGATTTAGGAGTGCCAGAGGAAGGTGTACCTATGAGAAGAACTGTCCAGACAGTCGCAATGAGCATCACGATCAGTTTGCTTCTGATGTGTGGAATCATCGAAGCAGGAGCCCAGAGCAACTCCGCCACCTTGACCGGAACGGTTGTCGACCCGACCGGTGCTGTCATTCCCCATGCCACCATTACGATCACCGACGAGGCTTCCGGAGTAACTCGTAACACCAGCAGCGATGATAGAGGCGTCTTCTCTCTGGTCGGCCTGCCCGTCGCCACCTACGACATTCAAGTCTCGGCACCCGGATTCAACGGCCTGCTTCGCCGCGGGATAGCCGTCCATATCAACGATCAGATCGAGTTGAAGGGAATCGCCCTGAAAGTGCAGGGACAAAGCTCCTCCGTGATCGTGACTGCGGAATCGGAAGAAATGACTCCCACTGTCTCTGGCGAAGTCAGCTACACCATCACCGATACCCAGATGCACAACATGAACCTGCAGGGACGGAGCGCCGTCGAACTGCTCGGACTGATACCCGGCTCCGGAAACACGGGCAACTTCAACGGAACTTACAGCGGCGGATCGGCCGGATTTACGCAAAACGCCAGCGCCTTCACGGTCAATGGCAACCGTTTTGACCAGGTGGCGATCGTGAGCGACGGCGCTTCAGTATCCGATCTGAATACGGCCGGTGGCGCCGCGGTAACGCCCAATGTGGACATGATTTCAGAGTTGAAGGTGGAGGCCGCCGCCTATTCCGCGGCCGAGCCGAACGGCCCCATCGTGGTTTCAACACAAACCAAGTCAGGCGGGCGGGAAATTCACGGTCTCGCACAGATTACAGCCCGCAATCATGTGCTCAACGCGGCCGACTGGCAGCAGAAAGCAAATGGCCTGCCCGCACCGCAGACTTCTCTCTTCTACCCGGCCTTCCAACTCGGCGGCCCGGCAAAGATTCCCGGTATTAAAGCTCTGAATGGCAAGCTCTTCTACTTCGCTGCGACGGAGATCTCCCAGCAGCACGTCGACCTGTTGCCGCGTTCATCGGTTGTTCCTACCGCCGCCATGCGCACCGGCGATTTCAGCGACTCAGCTTATCGGACTGGACTATCCGGTCCCAACAACAACTGGCTCAACTGGATGGTGGGCAACAACCCCTGCGATAAAGATGAATCACTTTGCAGCGACTGGCACGGGATTATCTCTCCCACCGTGATTGATCCGGCCGGAAAGATTCTACTCAATGCCATGCCTCTGCCCAATGTCGATCCAGCGACTCACGGCGGCTTTAACCTCATCACCGATTTCACCGTCTCGCAGCCGCGCAACCAGGAAACAATCAAGATCGACTACGCCGCATCAGACAATGTGCATGCCTATCTCCGCTTCAACCACGAGAACGAGAGTGTTCCTTCGCCTTATGGTCCGTGGAATACGTGGAACCAGACCCCTTATCCTGCTTCGCAGACTCAGAAGAACGCCTCCAACTCGATTAACATGACGCTGACCAACGTGCTCAGTTCGACGCTGACCAACGAGGCTTCACTGGGCTATACGCGCTTTTCTCTCCATACGGTCTTCGGCAGTATGGCAGCTGTCTCCAGCACTGCCCTTGCCTATCCCTATGCGAATCTCTACTCGACGAAGAGCGATTTGCTCCCGAACGTATCCTTTGAGAAGAATCTGGGAGGCTTGTATCTTGCCGGAGGAGAGGCACCCCCCTATCTTGGCGCGCAGAACAACTACACCTTCAATGAGGGCCTGACCAAGCTCAAGGGCGTGCATCTCTTCAAGGCTGGCTTCTTCTGGCAGATGGGGCGCTACAACAACCGCACAACCGGCAACGACAACGGATCCATCGACACGCAGAACTACACCACAGTGACGGGCAATGACTGGGCTGATTTGCTGCTGGGCTATACCTCCAACTACAGCCAATCGAGTTCCAACATCGACGCCGCGATGCAGGCCAATCGTTTTGACTTCTATTCGCAGGATGCATGGAAGGCCAGCTCGCGTCTCACCGTCAACTATGGACTGCGAGTCAATCACCTTGGCTGGTGGTACGACCGCGGCGGTCACATTGCGATCTTCAATCCCTCAGCCTACGTTGCCACTTCGAATTACACCGACTACACCGGATTACAATCTCATCTCACCGATTCGTCGGTGCCGCTCTCCGGTTCCAAGCCGCTTGGCTTCCAGTGGGCTCCCTCGGTGGGCTTTGCTTACGATCTCTCCAGCTCGGGCAGGACCGTGGTGCGCGGCGGCTTCGGAACGAACTACTACAACGACCCCGGCATCAACGCCTACTCTGCCATCATGGCTCCGCCCAATTTCAAGGTCGTAGACATTTGGGCTGGCTCATCGCCATACACATTAAAGGGGCTCTCCACACTCGATATCTCCTCGACTCTTCCAACCGTTTGGGGAACGGCAAATCCCAAAGATCATCACGCGCCGGTCACCTATTCCTGGAACCTGGCCGTCTCGCATCTCTTCTGGGGCGCGAACAAAGTGGAAGCCAACTACGTTGGCAACTCAAGCCACAACCTCGTTGGCTATGGCATCCTCAACGCAGTCCCCGAAGGCAGTGAAACGGGTCCGTGGTATGGCACCTGGTACGACCAGCAGGCTCGCCCCTACAAGAACTACGGCGACATCTCCACACACAAGCACAACCTGAACTCCAACTACAACGCAGTGCAGTTGACAGTTACCCGGCAAAAGGGATGGCTCAACTACTGGGGCAGCTACACCTTTGGTAAAACGCTGGCCTACAACGCGGAAGACGCCTTTGACATGAAACGCTGGTACGGCCCCGCTCCCTTTGATCGCAGCCAGATCCTCAGCTTCTCCTACTATCTCAATCTACCCTCCGTCAGCAAAGACCACCTTGGCAACCGCAAGCTCGGTAACGCCGTGCTGGATGGCTGGCATGTCTCAGGCATCTTCCAGGCCATGACCGGAGGACCGATCGGCAATAACTTTGACTCTGAATACTCGGTCAACCAGAACACCATCGGCATCTGGGGTCCAGGCAACTACGGCGCATTCGCCACAGGCACGCCCAATGAGGTTGCGGTTCCCAAGATGATCTGCGATCCCCGCAAGGGGCTGGGCAAAGATCAATACTTCAACCCAGCTTGCTTCGCGGGGCCCACGCGGCTGTCCAATGGCACCTACCGCCTCCCGTACATTCACGGACCTGCATACATCAATGACTCCACCGGCCTCTTCAAGACATTCTCGATAACTGATCAGCGCAAGCTCGAGATTCGCGCCGAGGTCTTCGACCTATTCAATCATCCGTGGAATTGGTTCAAGGCTTACGACCCGAATATGTACATGGGCTTTGACACCGCAGGAAAGATGATCAGTACCAACCCCGCCGGAACCATCGACAACAAAACCGGCCACAGAGAAATATCGATGGCCGCGAAGTTCTACTTCTAGATCGCCTCAGAATCTCTGTGCCACTCCATCTGGCAACGAAGGAATGTACAGTCCTTCGTTGCCAGAGTTCCATGGATCGGGAAATACATGGCTGCTTTCTCCAGGTTTCTCCTTGCATGCGCTTTGATCTTGAGCATCTGCCGCCCAGTACAGGCACAGCATTACATCATCGGAGCCGATGTTTCGTTCCTGGGTAAGTGTGAGCAAAATGGCTTGATATTCAAAGACGCCGGTCAGCCCAAAGACGTGCTGGAGATGCTGCGCGAGCACCATTACAACTGGGTCCGGTTGCGTGTCTTTCACGACCCATCGACTAGCCCGGACAAACTGCCCAATGATCTCGCATACACGCTCGCGCTCGCAAAGCGAGCCAGGTCGCGGGGCTTTCATCTGTTGCTGGATCTGCACTACTCCGATACCTGGGCCGACCCAGGACAGCAACCTACCCCTGCGGCATGGAGCCATCTAAAGCACAAACAGCTTGTCAAGGAAGTATCCGATTACACGCGGAACGTGATCGCCGCCTTTGCGGATGTTGGAGTCATGCCTGAAATGGTTCAGGTCGGCAACGAGATCACGCAGGGCATGCTCTGGCCAGATGGAAGGCTGCCCGAAAATTGGGAGAATCTTGCCGATCTGCTCAAGGCGGGCATCACCGGAGTAGACGCAGGACGTGGCGCCCTTCCTCGGCCCCGCATCATGATTCACATCGAGCGCAGTGGCGACTATGACGCGGCTGTCTGGTTCTTCGATAATCTCATTGCCCATCACGTTCCGTTCGATGTCATGGGCCTCTCCTATTACCCGTTCTGGCACGGCAGCCTGGCGAAGTTTCGCAACAACCTGCACGACCTCGCGCTGCGCTACCGGCATCCGATCATCGTGGTTGAAACTGCATATAATTGGACTCCAGGCAGCTTTGGAGGCAAGAAGTCTGATTTCGCTGAGAGCCCCGAAGGCCAGAAAGCCTTTCTGATGGCAGTGGATTCGGCTGTTCGGGCGATTCCCAATGGGCTTGGCGAAGGCATCTTCTGGTGGGAACCGGCGGCGGAGGGCGACCTGCGAGCGCGCAGTTTCTTTGATCAGGATGGCAATGCCCTGCCAGTGCTTTCAGCCTTCGATCGCACCGCGGCTCCATAGCTTAGCTGTCTGTGAGAAGAGATCGGAACTGCACAGGGACGGTGAATCGAAGGATGGCGATGGAGAAGCAAGCCGACGTAAAAGTTGCAGGCAAGATAAGAGTTCTTGTGGTGGACGACCATCCCATCATGCGCTTTGGGATTGCGACGATTATCGATGCGACGCCGGACATGACCGCTGTGGCACAGGCGGGAAGCGGCGAAGAGGCCGTCGAACTCTACGAAAAGCATCTGCCAGACATCACGCTGATGGACTTGAGGCTGCCGGGAATGAGTGGCGTGGATGCCATACGCACAATCATGGCGCGCCATCATAATGCCAAGTTTGTGGTGCTGACTACCTATGATGGAGACGAGGATATTCACCAGGCTCTTGAGGCCGGAGCGCGAAGCTACATCATCAAAGGAATGCCGCACGACGCCCTCGTGAGTGCGTTGCGCCGGGTCCATGCCGGAGGCAAGTTCCTTCCTCCACCCGTATCGCGAGCCCTTTCCACGCGCACTCCGAATTCAGACCTGAGTGCACGCGAGCGTGAAGTGCTGAAACTGATCGTGAAAGGGAGGAGCAACCGGGAGATCGCCAGTGACCTCGGCATCACGGAGTCAACTGTGAAATGCCACGTCGGAGTCATTCTATTGCGGCTCAACGTCTCCGACCGTACCCAGGCGGCAGTCGCCGCTCTCCAGCGCGGACTGGCCCATTTATAGCAAAACGGCCAGAATCCTTGGCAGCATAAAAACAAAAACTGTCCGAACTACCGGGACCACCTCAGTGCCGTTCATTGCACACGCTGCCGCAGCCACCTTACGCCAGTTCGATCTCTATTCAGGAATGATCTCGATGGCATCCACGCACGGATAGTTCCTGATTGGCTGGAAGGTGAAGACGAGTTTGCCCAATGCATTCGGTTTCAAACCGTGAAACTCTCTCCGCAAGGCGCGATTCGCTCCTCCGGCTTCCTTAAAGATGTCGAGTTCCTTCAGCAGCGCAACCCCATTGAAGTAGACATCGAATATGCGGCTGCCCATCCCGCCGCCTCCGGGATTGGAGGGCCCATGATACGCCTCGCTGAAGTGCAGGACGGCCGTGTAGGTCCCCGGTGTAACTGGAAAGGTATAAGAGAAATTGCCGAAGCGTTCGCTGCTGTAGAGACCCGGATCATCCGTTCCCGTGACCGGTTGCAGCAATGGATGGACGCGGCCGCTGTTGTAATAGCGCTCCGGCTGCCAAAGCGTTCCATTCGGCGACGCATACGCCATATTCCGCGTAGTCACGCGGATCGGACGCATGCGGTGCGGGGATGAGGGGAAGATCTCGATGCCATTAACGATTGCCTCGGAACTGCGTGCCACAAAACGCAGATGGAGCATCCCATCCGCTGCTGCCGTTACATCGTTAAATACTTTCTCATCGGCGATTCTCGCCCCGCCGGCATCCCTGATGATGTCGAAATAGTCGAGCAGCTTCCGGTCGTTGACGGAAACATCGAAGATGCGCGTCGCCTCACCGCCTCCGGCAACGGCATCAACTCCATACACCGGCTCGGCAAAATGGAGATGAAGTTCATGCGGGCCAGGCTTGAGCGGAATGTCATACTCGAACTCCTCGCCTCCGCGATAGTTGAGCCATAGGTTGCGATCTTCCGCTCGGACGAGGGGCTCATAGACGGCCTGTACCGCGTGTCCTCCTTTAAAGTAGCGATCCCCTTCCCAGACGCGCCCCAGCTGATCGATGTATTGAGGGTTCGAATATCCGGCCAGAATTCTGATAATGTCAGCATCCTGCGGCGCCGGCAGCGCCAAAGGAGTGAACAACCTGGATTCTTCAGCGAGGGCGCTCTTCCGGCGCACGGACTCACGGTATGCAGCCAGACTCGCGCCAATCACCAACAGCACCCCAACGATAATCGCAACCAGCCAGCGCCATCGTGGAATGATTGAACGAGCGGGGCGCTTCATCGATTCAGCGTCTGTTGGTACTGAAAGCGAGGGATCGACCGGAGTCGAGAGCAGTCGAAACTCCGGCACATAGTGGCCCTTGGGTAGACGTATCTGTACCGGATGCCCTTTGCCTTCGCCGTTGTAGTATTCCTTCAGGCACTCCCGCAGACGGGAAGCCTGCACACGGACGATTGGGTTTTCAATGGGCTGAAATTCATTTGGTCGCCTCAGCGCCTCCACGGCAATCGTGTACTCTTTCAATTGATCCGAGCGCCCCTGGAGCGTCTCCTCGCAAATGAACGTCAGAAAGCTTGAGAGCGCGGGCGCCCGCTGGAGAGCCTCGGAAGCCAAAACTGCTTGCAATTCGCTCTGCACCTGGGCAGGCGTTGGCATATCTTTCACACGAGGCATAACGTACCGCTCCGTCGATGGGACGCATGGATTCCCTCTTTGATTATAGGTCGCGGATGTCCGTATTCTAGGCAGCGGACCTTTGTCGTTTCTCTGGTGCGCGAAACGCTGTTTCGACAGATGTGATCAGAAGCCGGCGTCGGCTCCGCGCCTCGTGAAAATCCTCGTAACGGTTAACGCGCCGATTCTTGGTAAGCCATTAATACCAAGTGCTTTGCATAGACTCAACCGCTGAATCCTCCGCATGTTACGCAACACTGTTTACCGCCGGTCACTTTGCAGCGGTGTCTTGCGGAGCAAATGATCTTCGAGTAACTCCGCGCCAGACTCCGTCAGTTCTCAGGACATCTTGACTGGTTGGCGCTATGCACTTCACGATGCGGACAAAAGAACTGGCAAGAAGGGTATTTATCGATGAAACGTTTGGGCGCTACAGGGGTAGCGTGTCTACTTCTGGTCGTGCTGCTCGCTGAGGCAGGCCTCAGCACGCGCCGCCAGTCGGTAGGCTGGGATGAGGGCGATCACATCTTTGCCGGCTACATGAACTGGAAACAAGGTGCCTACTATCTGAATCCCGAGCATCCGCCGCTGGTCAAGCTGGTGGCGACGCTGCCGCTGCTGGCGCTGGATCTGAAGACGGTGCCGGCCCAGGGCCGGTACTTCAAGGCCGAGGCGTACTATGGCGGCCGCGAACTGCTCTTCCGCAACGCGCCTCAGTACGGCGGCAAGTATGAAGCCGGGACGCTGATGTTCCGCATTCACATGGCGGCCTTGATCTTCGCCGTTGGACTGGCCTGGCTGCTGTTCGTGGCTGGCCGGGAGATGTTCGGCCCGCTGGCGGGCCTGGCCGCGGTGGCGCTTTACGTCTTTGATCCCTCGGTGTTGGCCCAGGCGCCCTTTGTGGCCACCGATACTGCGGCCTGCTGCGGATTCTTTGCTGTGATCTATCTCTTTTACCGCTTCGTCAAACAGATGAGCTGGCAACGAGCGGTTCTTTGTGGAATTGCATTCGGGCTGGCGCTTGCCTCCAAACACTCGGCGATCGTGCTCTTTCCCCTTCTTCTCCTGCTCGCCGCGGGCGAATTGGCGTGCCGCTGGAGGATCGGCCGGCGGATGCCTGGACGCCTGGCGTTACGCATGGCTCTGGGGTTCATGTTGACGGTTGCCGTCGCCCTGACTGTTTTGTGGGCGGTCTACGGATTTCGATTCGCGATGAAGCCAGCCGGCGCATTTCTGCCATCGTTTGAATCGGAGACTCAGCCGCTGCAAGCCTCGATGCGCGGTTTTCTCTTTTTCTGCCAGCATTACAAATTGCTGCCTGAGAGCTATATATACGGGCTGGCAGACGTGCAGAACGTGGGCATATCCACGCCCTCTTTCATCTTTGGCCAGATTCATCTGCACGGCATCTGGTACTACTTCCCTGTCCTGCTTACGCTGAAGTGGACCGTGGGCACTCTCTTGCTGCTAGTACTGGCCGTCTGGGTATACGCGAGCGGTCGCATCCGCAAGCCGCGCGAAATCTTCTTTCTCGTCCTTCCAGCGATCTTCTACTTCGCCATTGCAATGGCCGGGCCGCTTAACCTGGGGGTGCGGCATATTCTACCGCTCTTTCCGTTTGTCTTTGCGCTGGCCGGCGCGGCGATGGCTTATCTGGCTCGCCTGCGGAAGGGGTGGGCATGGGTAATCGGTATGCTGCTGCTCGCGCACGCTGTCGAGTCGCTCAATGCCTTTCCCAATTATCTGCCTTTCGGAAATCAGCTCTGGGGCGGTTCGTCGAAGACCTACCGCTACTTCACCGACTCCGCCGTGGATTGGGGGCAGCAACTGATCCAGGTCAAGGAATGGACAGATCGGCACAATGCGAAGGAATGCGCCTTCGCCTACTATGCGGCTCCCTACCTGCTACCGTCCGATTACGGCATCCCGTGCCGTTTGCTGCCAACTCCGGATACGAGTTGGGCGGGGATGCAGATCGATGTGCCGCCGGTGGTGCATGGCCCCATTCTGATTTCATTGGGGGATTTGAACGGATGGGAGTTCGGAACGCGTGAGCGGAATCCTTACCGTTCGTTTGTCGATCGCGAACCGGATGAGACGATAGCGAATGGCGTGGCCGTCTATTACGGCGACCGCGCGATTCCCGCTGCCGCTTCAATGGCGCATGTCAGCCGCGCCTACGCCAACCTGGGAGGCAATCGGCCTCTGGCGCTGGCCGAGGCCGAGACCGCGGTCGCGCTGGTCCCCGACGGCTTCGAAGAAAACCGCGCTCTGGCCGAGGCGCGCGCGGTGACTGGAGACAAGTCGGGCGCCCGTGCCGCGCTTCAAATCGCAGCGGCAGCGGTGGCGCGGATGGAACCCTCGGCGCAAGAGTTCTACCGGCAGGAGATCGATAAAAAACTGGTTGAATTCAGACCATAACCGTACCTCGCTCATTCATATCAGGAAGAGTCAAGGAAAGGAGTTTACTGTTGATGAAAATCGATCGTCCGGGGACACAGCGCCTCCCAATTGATTTGAGCGAAGCAGTCCAGGAGAAAGTCTTGAAAGTAGATCGCAGGAAGTTCATCCAAAACTCACTGATGGTTGTCAGCGCATTGGGTGCCGGCAAGAGATTCGCAGCAGCCGAGTCAGCCAGTCAACAACAGATTCGCGGCGCGGTTTCTGCCGAGCAGATCGCCGCAGCCCGCTTTCCCAAGGATTTTCTATGGGGCACGGCCACCTCTTCCTTTCAGGTGGAAGGCGCATGGAACATCGACGGCAAAGGCGAATCGATCTGGGATCGGGCCGCACACACGCCGGGCAAGATCCACGACGGCACCAATGCCGATGTGGCTTGCGACCAGTATCACCGGTACAAAGAAGACATTGCCATCATGAAGCAGCTCAACATGAAGAGCTTTCGCTTTTCCGCTTCATGGCCGCGCATTCTGCCCACCGGCACCGGACAGGTCAACCAGAAGGGCCTCGACCACTACAGCCGACTCGCCGATGCTCTGCTGGAGGCCGGAATTCGTCCCTTCTGTACGCTCTATCATTGGGAGTTGCCGCAAGCGCTCGAAGACAAAGGCGGCTGGCCCAATCGCGATCTGGCCAGCTACTTTGCCGACTTTGCCGCGATTCTGGCCAAGCACCTCGGGGACCGCATCACCGTGTGGGCACCCTTCAATATGCCTTCCAACTTCACCTACTTTGGCTACGGAGCAGGCTGGCAGCCGCCTTACAAGACCGGCTTCGAGCAATATCTCAAGGCGGCGCATACCGTAAACCTGGCGCAGGGCATGGCCTTCCGCGCCCTCAAGGCAGCCTCCTCCAAGGCCACCGTCGGCAGCGCCTATGGCATGGAGCCTGTCTATCCAAAGACGAACAGCGAAGCCGATCGTGCCGCCGCCGAGCGTTTTCATGCCATCCATAATCTATACTTCATTGAAACCGCGATGAAGGGTCAGTACCCCAAGGCCTTCCTCGGTGAAACGCCGTATGAAGCCATGGGATTCAAACCGGGCGACGAGAAGATCATGAAGGTTCCGCTGGATTGGATTGGCGTGCATTACTACTGCCGCCTGGTGGTTTCTGATACCGGCATCAAGCCAGAGAACGCGTCGAATCCAGACCCCACTTCACGGATGCAAATCGGCGTGCCGGATGAAGGCCCCAAGACCGATGGTGGGCTGGAGATGTGGCCGAGGGGCTTTTACGACCTGCTGATGCAGCTCACGCGCGACTATAACCACCCAATCCTCGAAATCTCCGAGACCGGCGGCGTCTTCAAGGATGGCCCGGGCGCGGATGGCCGCATCCACGACCAGCGCCGCATCGAGTTCTATCGCCAGCACATGGCCGAGATGGCGCGCGCCATGAAGGACGGCGCACGCGTCCGCGCCTACCACGCCTGGACGCTGCTGGATAACTTCGAGTGGGAGAACGGCCTTTCAGGCCGGATGGGCCTGACCTACGTGGACTTCGCCACGCTGAAGCGCACCATCAAAGACTCCGGGCTTTGGTATGGTCGCGTCGCCGCTGCTGGGCGGCTGGATGTATAGCCGCAACGTTCACTCGCCAATCGGAACGACGGAACAATCATGCAGTAAGAATGGAGAAAACCTTCATGCTCAGGAAAGTGGTAACATGCGTTGCCTTATCGATCTTCCTGTCTGTGCCGGTTGCGGCGCAGGCTCCCACAACGCAGTTCTCTCCCTCGCTGTTGCTGGGGGCGGCATGGTATCCGGAGCAGTGGCCGGAGTCGCGTTGGGAGGCGGACCTGTCGCTGATGGAGGC
>Ga0302323_100000339_pt1 | contig 36744 bp, 23 predicted proteins | sample Fen_T0_3_FD_201950 | JGI IMG/M metagenome (GOLD analysis project Ga0302323, IMG submission 201950) | Peat permafrost microbial communities from Stordalen Mire near Abisko, Sweden - Fen_T0_3 | ecosystem: Environmental > Terrestrial > Soil > Wetlands > Permafrost | place: Sweden: Abisko...
GCAGCCGTGATCGTGCTCAAGGCCAAACCAGTGTTGCCCAGAGTGGTGATGGCAGTAACGGTAACCGCGCCCACGCCCGTTCCGGTGTTACCCAGATCGCGCGCAGCCATGGTCACGGACGATCCGGTGGCGGCATCCTCAGTCACGGCGACCGTGAGGCCGTTCGTGCCAAAGAGAGCGACCCCGTTGAACTTTTCCGTCGTCAACGCCGTCAACTGCGCCTGCAGAGCGGTGAACTCTGAGTCGTAGTTGGCCAGATCTGACGTGTTCTTGGTCGGGTCGACATACAGAGTCTTCAGTTCGCTGATGCGATCGAGGACCTTGCCCGCCACTTTCAATGCACCGTCCTGCGTCTGCAGGTAGGAGGTCGCATTGCCGATGTTTGCGAGAGCAGCGCCTTGGCGTTTCGCCGCTGCGGCCAATTTCATCGAGACCGCCAGACCGCCGGCATCGTCGGCCGGGCTGACTATTTTCGATCCGCTCGAAAGCCGGTTGAGGCTCTTCTGCAGTGCCGCGTTCGACGAATTCAAGTTGTTTGAGGCAACCGTCGCCGAATAGTTAGTGTTAATTACAACTGCCATGATGGTATCTTTCCTTGATGAGTGCGACGTCCGTCGTCGCCACGGGCCCGGAGAAGAGGCGCGGGCCGCGCCGTTCGGAGCGAACGCTCCAAAATTGTCACCCTGCGAGGGGCAAACTGACTGCTAGTGGTAATAAGGAACGACCGGTCTATCGGATCACCGGGAGCATTTTTTGGCGAAATGCTCCCAACCGGGTTATCAAAGGTCTGCTTCTAGGGTCTTGCCCTCATCTTTCTGGCACCCAGCGCCGGCCGTCCGGCTGGGCCAACCAAATTTTGAAAGCTAAACAACCTGAAGCGACAGAGAACTTACTGAAGTAACTTAAGCGCGACCTGAGCACTCTGGTTGGCCTGCGTCAGCATGGACGTGCCAGCCTGGACCAGGGTGTTCCATCGGGCTAACTGCGTCGATTCGGAGGCCACGTCCACATCGATGATGCGGCTATTGGCTGCTTCGAGGTTGCTCTTGTTGATAGTGAGCAGTTCGGAGGCAAACGTCAGACGGCTCTGTTCAGCACCGTTTACAGCGCGGAACGTCGCCACGTTCTGAATCGCGTTCGTAATTGTACTGAGAGCCAGGGCGGTGTTAGCCAAGGTCGTAATGCCTGCCACGGTCAGCGAACCGATACCTGAGGCTGAACTGATTAGGTCCCGTCCCGCGATAGTTACTGCCGCTGCCGTGCTGCCATCCTCGGTCACCGCCACCGAAAGGTTGCTGGTGCCAAAGAGAACCACCCCGTTGAACTTCTCTGTCGTCAATGCAGTCAATTGCGCCTGCAACGAGACAAACTCCGAATCGTAGTTCGCGAGATCAGAGGTGTTTTTGGTTGGATCGTTATAAAGCGTTTTCAGCTCGCTGATACGCTCGAGGACTTTGCCCGTGACTTTGAGCACGCCATCCTGCGTCTGCAGGTAGGAGACGGCATTGCCGATGTTCGCTAGAGCAGCGCCTTGGCGTTTCGCCGCGGCACCCAGTTTCATCGAGACAGCCAGACCACCGGCATCGTCGGCGGGGGATACAATTTTCGAACCGCTGGAAAGCCGGTTGAGGCTCTTCTGTAAGCTGTCGTTCGAAGTCGCTAGGTTGTTCGCGGCAACCGTAGCCGAATAGTTGGAATTAATGACGACTGACATGGGAATCTTCCTTGATTTAAACTACCACTTCCGTGTGGCGACGTGACCGAAGGTGGAGTCGGTCCGCTCCAGCTGCGAGGTTCTTCGCAGTTGCCCAAATTAACGGTGCACTAGGGGAAACTCTTTAGTCGAATATGCAAAAAATACCTATTAAGTTGGAATGACCTCCAAAAGAGAGGCATGCACACGTTTCAGACCCGTTGAAAAAGCGAAATATTAATCTCTTCAGCTAAATCAACCCCACCAAAACCAGTAAAAACCGGCATAAACCTAAATTTCGCAGTTGGCTTGAACTGCCAAGAAGCAAAGAAGCTAAAACATTCGATCAGTTGCGGGAGGTGTTTTGATCCATTTCATCCAGGTGGTAAAGAGGTGGAAGAACATCGCTGATCGCCATCGACCGACTTGGTGGGATACACGGAGTTTTGAAGAGGAAGAGCGCGAAGGAACGCAAAGGTCGGAGAACTTGCTCTGTGATCTCTGTTTCTGCGTCCTTCTTGGCGGACTTTGAAACGCTAAAATGTTCCTGTCTGGCGACTGGTTTCACTCCGCACGCTTAGTTTCTTCAATTCTTTGTAGTTCAAATGCGGTTTTAAGGATCGAGTGGTTTGATCGCAACGAGCCTGTCGGACGCTCATTTGCTATGCCCCGGCGCTCAAGTTTTCCCCTCCCGTGACGATACCTCCCACAATGCCCGTGTAGTTTTTTCTTCATACCTTTCCCGTCATGACAGCTATCAATACTTCGGCACTCAGTTCTTCGCTCACCGGATCGACTTTCGACTGGCAGTCTTTCGTCGATCAAATCGTCAAGATTGACAGCGCTCCGATCACGAAGCTCCAGACCGAGCAGTCCAACAACAGAGACAAGGTCACGGCACTCGACTACCTTAAGACCAATCTCACGGATCTGCAGACTGCCACCACCGCACTTAACGCCAGCGGACTCTTTACCGGCCGTACTGCGACGTCCTCCACTTCTGGCTCGACCTGGGCACTCACCGCGGAGAGCGGCGCCACCACCGGCTCATACGCATTCAACGTCACCCAACTCGCCACCGTCAGCAAACGCACGGGTGCGAGCGATATCGGTGCCGCCCTCAGCACGACCAACGACGTATCAGGCGTGACCTTGGCCACCCTCCCCACGTCGCTCACCGCCACCGCGGGTAATTTCACGATCAACGGAGCCCAGGTTACCGTCGCGCTGACCGATTCCCTCCAAGACGTCTTTGCAAAAATCTCCACCGCCACGGGCGGCGCCGTAACCGCATCCTACGACCATACCACCGACAAGGTTTCGCTCAACTCCTCTTCGGAAATCGTCCTCGGTTCTGCCACCGACAGCTCCAATCTGCTCGCCGCACTCCAGCTTTTTAACAACGGCACTGGCACCCTTTCCAGCAGTAACTCCCTCGGAGCCGTCAACACCAAAGCCACTCTCGCCAACTCCCGGCTTAGCCAAAGTATCACTGCGGTCGACGGCACGGGCAAAGGCACGTTTGCCCTCAACGGCGTGAACATCGCCTACAACATCAACTCCGATTCTCTCACCGACGTTATCTCGCGGATCAACCAGTCCGGCGCCGGCGTCACTGCCTCCTACGATACCACCTCCGACCGGATGGTCCTGATCAACAATGGCACCGGCGACACCGGCTTTGGTCTCAGCGAGGCCGCCGGCGGCTTCCTCGCCGCCACGGGCCTGAGCATGAGCTCGGTGGGCGCCGTCACCACCCGAGGCAAAAACGCCCAATTTACTATCAACGGCGGGTCCACGATTTCCAGCGCCAGCAACACCTTCAGCGGCGCTGTCACCGGCCTCACGGGCCTCACCGTCCAAGCCACGACCGAGGGAACTCAAACCGTCACCGTCGCCAGCAATACCGCAGCGATGAAGTCCGCCATTCAGGATTTCATCGGCAAATTCAACGTCGTTCAAAGCTACATCGATACCCAGACTGATGTCTCGGTAACGAACGGAACCGTCAATGCCTCCGTTCTTAGCAACAACCGCGAAGTTCAAGAATGGGCCCATTCCCTGCGCTCAAAAGCCTTCGCATCCGTTGGCGGACTCACGGGAACCATCAGCCGCCTCGCTGACCTAGGCATCGATTTTAGTGGCACAAGCTCCCAGCTCGTCGTGCGCGATAGCTCCAAACTGGATAACGCCCTCGCCAACAAACCCAATGACGTCGCTGCGTTCTTCAACACCGCCAGCACGGGTTTTGCCGCCACCATGGGGTCCTACATGAGCAAGCTCCTCGATTCAAATGGCACGGGGACCAACAGCGCGCTGGTGTCGATGGAGAACACGCTCACCACTCAAAATTCAAACATCGATACGCAGATCGCTCAAATCCAGCGCCAGCTCGATGCCGAAAAAGAGCGAATGACCGCCGGTTTCCAGGCGATGCAGGCCGCCCAAGCAACGGCCAAAAGCATGATGGATTTGTTGAAGAACACCTTCTCCAATAATTCATCAAACAGCTCCGGTTAATCGGTTTTGGTGACCAAATTTGCCTCTACCAACTTGGTAAAACATCCTTTTCGCCAGAGGCTCTCCCGTCGGCTCCGCTTCGTTTCTTAAGTCATCGATCACTCAGCAAGTATGACAACACTCCGCATCACCGCCCTGGCGCTCTTCGCCCTGGCCCTCTCCGCCTGTTCAGCACTTCCAAAACGCGACGGCGCCGTCGCTGGACCCTTTTACACGCCTGCCAACGTCAAAGCTGCCGCCAAAATTCCCGACGGTGTCCGCCGTGTTATTGTCCTCCCCGTCGCCGGCGGCCCCATGCCCACCGAAGAAACCCTGCTCAAGCTCGATGCCATCTGCCAGGGTGAGCTCACCCGCACCGGCCGCTTCGAAGTCGTCCCTCTCTCTCGTGACAAGCTGGCCGAAATCACCGGTTCGCGCCAGATCAGCTCCGTCGACAAGCTGCCGGTCGTCCTCATCGACAAACTGTTTAATATCTACAACTCCTACGGTGCCGACGCGGTGCTCTTTATCGACGTCACCACTTACTCCGCTTATCCGCCGCTCAAGCTCGGCCTCCGGACCAAGCTCGCGCGCGTCACCGACGGCGAAATCATCTGGGCCGCCGACAACGTCTTCGCAGCTGCCGAAATCGCTGTGGCCAACTCCGCACGACGTCACGCCGCCGCCCTCGGTTCCGACCGCGGCCAGGTCGACCTCAGCCACACCATCCTGCAAAATCCTCAACGCTTCGCAGGCTACGTCGCCGCAGCCACTTTTCTTACGCTTCCGCCACGCTGAACCGGGAAGCCGCATTTATCCCGTCATCGCAAGAATACGCGCGGTCTGTATAGGGGTTTACACCTAATTAACGCTACAACCTATTCGTAATTAACACTAAACGTTAACCGCCATCCGTTTCTTTATTTTTTAACTCAAGTACGATGCAGATCAACCGATCTACCTTAATTATAAACCAACGGCGTTCCCTGTATCGCTTCACTGTTAGGGCTGACCGTTCACCCTGAACATACCATGATACAACCCACGTCTAATTTCACCGGTTATAACCGGGCGGACGCTATTTCCAATCTGCCAAGCCAGAAGACAACTTCGGCCAATCCCCAAGCGGAGGCAACCGGCGACCACCTCTCCAGCGCTAGCACCGACGTACTCCGTCAGGCCCTCGCTAACACAGAACAGGTTCGTCCTGAAGTCGTAGCCCGAGGCAAAGCCCTCGCGGTCGATCTCAGCTATCCCCCGCGTCAGATCATCGAGTCGCTCGCGAAACTCATGATCGCGTCACGCGATCTCTCCGCCAACGCCTAAGCTGCCGTACCTCCCATGCCACCCCAAATGGCCCAAAGCTACGCCCGCGCCTATCAATCTCAGGCCGTGCTCAGCGCCAGTCCCGGCCAGCTTGTATTGATGCTCTACGACGGCGCTCTCCGCTTTCTCGGTCATGCCCGTGACGCGCTTGAGTCTCCCGAGGGAAGCCCCCGTCGCATCGAGATCATCAGCACCAATCTCATCAAGGCTCAAAATATCCTCGCCGAGCTTCAAGCCAGCCTCAACCACGACGTCGGCGGCGATCACTCCGCCAATCTAGACCGGCTCTACGAATACTACATTCGTCGTCTCCTCGAAGCCAACATGAAGAAAAAAGTTGAGCCCGTGATTGAGGTCGAAAGCCTCGTCCGCCAACTCCGCGACGGCTGGTCTGAGATGCTCTGTGCCCACGAAGTTGAACGCCAACAGCACGCTCGAGGCGTCGCCTGACGCACCCGCTTTACCATGGAGACTTCTCATCAAACCATCAGTCGTCTCCTTACGGCGCTCGAAACCCTGACGCGCGAGGAAGAGTACCTTTTCGATAACGCGCTCTACGTCGAATCCACCGCCGTGCAGCAGCGCGCCATGCCACTCGTGCGAAAAATCGCCGAACTGCTCGTTGGCCCCAATGTCGCGCAAACGCTCGCCCCGGAGATGCAGGTGCGCATCCAGACTCTTCTGCAAAATCGTCGCACCCATTACGACCGGCTTTCGGCCCAGCTGGAAGTCACACGCATGGAGCTGGAAAAGATCAATGCCGCGCAAGTCCGTGCCCGCAAGTTGCGCCCCGCGTACCGCACGCCGGCCTTGGTTTCTTTTGTGAGCGAGGCTTGAGGTTGGTCGCGGCCGTTTTTTAGGCCTACGACCTTGGTCGGTCGGTCGCGACGTACGGCTGCAGTTCTACCAGACGTGTCCCAGAGCCTATCAACCTAAATTCCTCAGACGAATAACCACTAATTACAGGTAATGAATGGAATAGGATATACCTCCTTTTGCTCGCGAATTCACCTGACAGGTGAAGGGCGTTTATTTTTGCAGAACTCCGTATTTATCTAATTACCATAAATTAGTGTCTATTAGTGGTAAATCCGACTGCGCTTTTTAGGATCAAATTCCGGTGCAGCCGGGGTCGCTGACCCTGATCCCTCCGGCCTCCGACCTCAGCAAGGCCGGCTACTTCAAAGCTCCGCGGCAGTGCAGAAATTGATGCCTGGGGTCCGGGGAGCACACGCGTCTCGCGTATCGGCTTGGGCGTCTCGCCCGAGCCCTCCGAACCGGTTGTAATCGAACCACTCCATAAATCCAAGCCGGGCAAGCTTCAGGGAATTATACCAATCGCCTGATGCTATTACTCCGGGCCAAATACTAAGGGTCGATCCCCTTCGGGTATTTTACAGGAGAAAACGGAGGTAGCGGAGCTTCCATCAAAAGCCTCCGTTCACTCGGTTCCCTCCTGTAAATAACGGTCTTCGCCATTCGTGCAAAAGCTTCGGGCGTTTGGTATTAAACCCAAGGAGAATAATTCCGGTGCAGCCGGGGTCGCTGAACCCGGAACCTTCCGACCTCCGGCCTCAGCGAGGCCGGCTACATCGATCCCCTCTCATCAAGCAGCAACAGTCATTTTGAGACTGTTCTCTGCCGAACCAGCCACCAGGGTGCGGCCTATCGCCGGCCTCATCCGTCGAGTCGCCATCTCATCCCTGACAAATTTCTACTCTGCATCGGGTCGTCCCGCGCAAGGCCGGCACCTGCCATGCACGCGACTAATAGCGGGTATAAAATCCGCTCCCGCAAAATATGCGCTACGATGGACAAGCTGTGCGAAGCGTGTGCGCCTTGGGAGGCGTAAGGTAGGCTTGTGATCAAGCCGCTCTCTTCCGAAAAATCCACCCTCGACGCCAATGAGGCCGTCGCAAACGTAGCTTACCGGGTCTGCGAATTCTTCGCGATCTACCCCATCACGCCCTCATCGCCGATGGGAGAATGGGTGGACGAATGGTCCGCCAAAAAGAAAAAGAATCTCTGGGGCCACATCCCGGAAGTGCTCGAGATGCAATCCGAAGGCGGCGCCGCTGGTGCCCTCCATGGTGCTCTCCAGGCCGGTGCCTTGTCGGCATCGTTCACCGCATCGCAGGGCCTCCTGCTGATGATTCCAAATTTGTACAAGATCGCCGGCGAGCTGCACCCATTCGTGCTGCACGTCACCGCCCGCGCGCTGGCCAGCCATGCGCTCTCGATTTTCGGTGACCACTCCGACGTCATGGCCTGCCGCCAGACCGGTGTCGCCATGCTCTGCTCCAACTCGGTGCAGGAAGCCCACGATTTCGCCATCATCTCCCATGCCGTCACGCTCAAAACCCGCGTGCCGTTCATGCATTACTTCGATGGTTTCCGCACCTCCCACGAAGTGCAGAAGATCTCCATGCTGAGTGACGATGACGTGCGCTCGATGATCGATCTCGAGGCAGTCAAAGCCTTCCGCGAAAACGCCCTCACCCCCGACCGTCCTTCGATTCGTGGCACCGCACAGAATCCTGACGTTTTCTTCCAAGCTCGCGAAGCCTGCAATCCGTTCTATGACGCCGTCCCCGGCGCCGTGCAGGAAGCCTTCGACGATCTCGCCGCCCGCACCGGCCGTCAGTATCACCTTTTCGATTACGAGGGTGCCCCGGATGCCGACCGCGTCATCGTGATCATGGGTTCCGGCGCCGAAACCGTCGCTGAAACCGCTGCCCACCTCAACGCCGAAGGCCAGAAGACCGGCGTCGTCACCATCCGCCTCCTGCGTCCGTTCGACGCCGCCGCGATGCTCGCCTCGCTGCCGAAAACGGTGAAGAGCATCGCCGTCCTCGACCGCACCAAAGAGCCCGGCGCCCTCGCTGAGCCCCTTTTCCAAGACGTCGCCACCGCCCTCTACGAGAGCGACCGCGTTGGCCAGATCCGCCTCATCGGTGGCCGCTACGGTCTCGGTTCGAAGGAATTCACGCCGGCGATGGTCAAGGCCGTCTTCGACGAGCTTAAATCCGCCAGCCCGAAGAAACGGTTCACCGTCGGAATCAACGACGACGTTACCCGCCTCTCGCTCACTTACGACGAAAGCTTCGACATCGAGACCGCCGACACCCGTCGCGCGCTGTTCTTCGGCCTCGGCGCTGACGGCACCGTCGGCGCGAACAAGAACTCCATCAAGATCATCGGCGAGGGAACCGATCTCTACGCCCAAGGTTATTTCGTGTACGACTCCAAGAAGTCTGGCGCGATGACTGTTTCGCATCTGCGTTTCGGTCCGAAACCGATCCGTTCGCCCTATCTCATTAATCAGGCCAGCTTCGTCGCCATCCATCACTTCCCGTTCATGGAACGCATCGAGGTGCTCGCCCAGGCCGCAACCGGCGCGACGCTGTTGATCAATCTTAATGTTTCCGCCGACAAGGTCTGGGATCACCTGCCGCAAGAGGTTCAGGCCCGCATCATCGAGAAGAAGCTGAAGCTGTTCGCGATCGACGCCTACTCGGTGGCTCGCGCCGCCGGCATGGGCGGCCAGATCAACACCGTCATGCAGACATGCTTCTTCGCCCTCTCCGGTGTGCTCCCACGCGAGGAGGCGATCGACGCAATCAAATACGCGATCAAGAAGACCTACGGCAAGAAGGGCGACGCCGTCGTGGCCAAGAACCACGCCGCCGTCGATGCTTCGCTCGCCGCGTTGCACGAGATCAAGATCCCGGCCGCCGTGACGTCGAAGTCTCCGCGCCCGCCGGTCGTCGCAGCCGTCGCTCCCGACTATGTCCAGCGCATCACCGCCGTCATGATGGCCGGCGATGGTGACCGGTTACCGGTCAGCGCCTTCGCCGCCAACGGCACCTTCCCCGTCGGCACCACCCAATGGGAAAAACGCGATATCGCGCTTGAAATTCCCACGTGGGATCCGTCCCTCTGCATTCAGTGCAACAAGTGCGTTCTGGTATGCCCGCACGCCGCGATCCGCTGCGCTGCCTACCCAACCGCCGCCGCCAACAACGCGCCCGAGTCGTTCAAGAAGACCGACCTCAAGGTCAAAGACGTCCCCGGCCACAGCTTCACGATCCAGGTTGCGCCCGAAGATTGCACCGGCTGTACCCTCTGCGCGAAGGTTTGCCCCGCGAAGGACAAGACCGATCTCAAGCGCAAAGCCATCATGATGGCCCCCCAGCCTCCGCTGCGCACCCAGGAGCGGGCAAACTACGAGTTCTTCCTAAAACTGCCGCCGGCACCCGCCGCGCTGCTGCAGGATACCGTCAAAGGCACCCAGTTCCGCCAGCCTCTCTTCGAGTACTCCGGCGCCTGCACCGGCTGCGGTGAAACTCCGTACGTCAAGCTGCTCACCCAGCTCTACGGTGACCGCCTCCTCGTGGCCAACGCCACCGGCTGTTCCTCCATCTACGGTGGCAATTTGCCCACCACGCCTTACACGACCAACGCTGATGGTCGCGGCCCCGCCTGGTCCAACTCGCTCTTCGAAGACAACGCTGAATACGGTCTGGGCATGCGCGCCGGTGTCGACCAGCTCGCCGTCCAGTCGCTCCGCCTGCTCGGTGAGGTTGCCGACAAGCTTCCCACCGCTCTCGTCGACAGCATCCGCGCGACCGACCAGTCAACCGATGCCGGTCTCGCCGCAGTCCGCGGCCAGGTCGCGCAGTTGAAGACACTGCTCGCCGGCCTAAATGACGAAAAAGCGAAGTCGCTGCTCACCATGGCCGATTATCTCGTCAAGAAGTCCGTCTGGATTCTCGGCGGCGACGGCTGGGCCTACGACATTGGTTTCGGTGGCCTCGATCACGTGTTCGCCAGCGGCCGCAAGATCAACATCCTCGTCCTCGACACCGAAGTTTATTCCAACACCGGTGGCCAGTGCTCGAAATCGACACCGATGGGCGCGATTGCGAAATTTGCGGCCGGCGGCAAGTCCTCCAACAAGAAAGATCTCGGCATGATCGCAGCGAGCTACGGCAACGTCTACGTCGCCAAGGTCGCGTTCGGCGCCAAGGACAGCCAGACCGTGCAGGCCTTTGTCGAAGCGGAGAAACACCCCGGCGTGTCGCTCATCATCGCCTACTCGCACTGCATCGCGCACGGCTACAACCTCGCCAACGGCCTCGACCAGCAAAAGCTCGCCGTGGACACCGGCTACTGGCCGCTCCTCCGCTACGATCCAGCCCGTATCGCCAAGGGTCAGGCACCGCTTGTGCTCGACTCGGCCGCGCCGAAGCAGCCCATCAGCGTCTACATGGCCAACGAGCTGCGCTTCCAGGCCCTGGTTAAAGCCAACCCGGAACACGCCGCCGAGCTGGGCAAACGTGCCCAGGCCGCCGTCGAGGAACGCTTCGCCGGTTATCAGCACCTCGCCACTGCCGGAGCCAAGGTCGTCACGCCCGTGACGCCCACCGTCGCTCCGGTCAAGGAAACGCCTCCGGCCAAACCCTCGGCATAATCTTGAACCAAAGGAGTGCGCCAATCCCGCACTCCTTTTTTTAGCCAGCCTTTTCTATTCATAGCCGCCCTCCCTTTTCATCATGAATCTCACGACAAACTATCTCGGCCTGAAGCTTAAGAACCCGCTCATGCCCGGAGCCTCGCCGCTCGTTGACAACATCGACAACATCAAGCGCCTCGAAGATGCCGGTGCCTCCGCCATCGTTATGCATTCGCTCTTCGCCGAGCAAATCGAAGGCAACCAGGTAGCGTTCGACCAGCACATTGACCGCTGGCAGGACAACTTCGCCGAGGCCACCAGCTTCTTCCCTTCGACCGATGGTTATTCCATGGGCCCGGAGGAATACCTGCAGCAGATCGCCAAGATCAAAGCCGCCACCTCCCTTCCCGTCATCGCATCGCTCAACGGCACCAACACCGGTTCGTGGATCGAACAAGCCAAGCTTATCGAAAAAGCCGGGGCCGACGCCCTCGAGTTGAACACCTACTTTCTCGGCACGAGCCGCCGCCTGCCCGCGACCGCGCTGGAGAATCGCGTCGTGGAAATCACCCGCGCCGTCCGCGCCGCCGTGCAAATCCCGATCGCGGTCAAGCTATCGCCCTTCTACACTTCGGTCGCCCATCTCGTCGGCCGTCTTGAGGATGAAAAGGCCCAGGGCGTGGTTCTCTTCAACCGTTTCTTCCAACCCGAGATCAACATCGAAGAACTCGACATCACGCCGAAGCTCGATCTCTCCTCGTCCGAAGATCTCAGACTGCGGCTGCGCTGGCTCGGCCTCCTGCGTGACCAGGTCAGCCTGAGCCTCGCGGCATCGGGTGGCGTTCATAAACCGGGCGACATCGTCAAAGCCCTGCTCGCCGGTGCCGACGTCGTGCAAGTCGTGGCCGAACTCCTCACCCGCGGCCCCGCCCGCCTGGGCGAACTGCTCACCGGCCTCCAGGAATGGATGGTTGCGCATGAGTATGAGTCCATCGAACAGATGATCGGCGCGCTCAGCCTGCGCAGCTGTGCCGATCCCGAAGCGTATGAACGGGGCAACTACCTCCGCACGCTCCAGCTCTGGAAAGTGTAAGAAACTATCTTTCTCGTTCTCTTTATCTTTCTTCTTTCTCCGAGCCCGCGTTCACCTCGCGGGCTTTTTTGTGATCTTATCCTTTACCGCGGTCGTTCTCTGATTCCCTTCTCACTCGAACCTACAAAAAGAGGTAAAGGTAGGGACGACCCGCCGGGTCGTCCGCAAACGTCGCCGGTCAGCGGCCCGCATCCAACCGGACGGCCCGTTGGTCCGTCCCAACCATCCAACCTCGGTGCACGGACCTAAGTGGGAGAAAGATAAAGAGGAAAGAGAACGAGAAAGATCGGGTCGCTCGCCGCGCCGACCGCGAAATCAGCGCCCGCTCTTCCACAATCAGAAACTGAATAATGGGTGCCTTCGTAAAGGCTCGCCATAACCAAAATTTTACCGCCAAATTCTTCCCGTTGGCTGATGATTTTCTTCTGTTAAAATCCAGCTCCTATCGGCGAAGTTGGCCCACAATCACGACAATTCTTTCTACCAACTTCTAACCGGTCGCACTGCCTACGCCGCATGAGTGAAGTCGTCCTAATCCCGCTCGAGCCCATCCAATCCCGTATCCTGGTGCTGCGCGGAATGCGCGTGCTTCTCGACGCCGACCTCGCCGCCATCTATGGCGTTGTGACAAAACGCCTGAACGAACAGGTGAAACGCAACGCCAAGAAATTCCCCGAAGATTTCATGTTTCAGCTCACTTCAGAGGAAAAGGCAGAGGTGGTCGCAAAATGCGACCACCTCAAGAATCTGCGCTTTGCCAAAAGCCTCCCCTACGCCTTTACCGAGCATGGTGCGATCCAGGCGGCCAACGTTCTCGCGAGCGACGCTGCTGCGGACATGAGCGTCCACGTGGTTCGAGCCTTCGTCAAAATTCGCCAAATGATAGTGAACCACAAGGCCATCGCGGCGAAACTAGCTGAACTCGATGCCAAAGTGGGCGCGCATGATGAACAACTCGCCGCCGTGATAGCCGCCCTCCGCCAGCTCACCGTTCCCGACACCCCGCGGCACCGTCGAAAGATCGGCTTTCATCAAGGAAACCGTTGAAGCAGCGGTCTTGCCCGCGCGACCCCGCGCGGTGAGGGCACCGCGCCAAATTCAGAACGTCCGGGCTTTTTTGTGATCTTTACTCTTTATCTTTATCCTTCTCGTTCTCTCCCCCGCGCAGCCAACCGGTCCAAAATTAAAGAAAGCTAAAGAGGAAAGAGAACGAGGAAGATCGGGTCGCCCTTCGGCTCCGATCAAATCCTCACGGCCACAACCACTGGTGCTTCCAGCCTGCGCCTGCGCGCGTGTACACGAACCGTTGATGATGCCTAAACGGCTTCTGGTGCCAGAACTCGATCTTCTCGGGTTTAACGCGGAAGCCAGACCAGAATGGCGGACGCGGAATAGCGCCGATCGGAAAGCGCAGCGCCGTCGCGGCCACGGCTTTCTCCAATTCCCAATAACCCTCCATCGGCTGGGATTGTTTCGAGGCCCAGGCGCCGAGCTGGCTGAGCCTTGGACGCGTGGCGTAGTAGGCGTCGGCCTCCGCGTCGGTCACCGGTTCGACCGGCCCGTCGATGCGCACCTGCCGTTCGCTCACGGCCCAATGAAAACACAATGCTGCCCGCGGTTGCGCCGTCAGGTCGGCAACCTTGGGGCTTTCGAGATTGGTGTAGAAAACAAAACCGCGCTCATCGACCGCCTTGAGCAACACCATGCGCACCGCCGGGTGCCCCTGCGCGTCCACCGTGGCCAGTGACATCGCTGTGGGGTCCGCAGGGCTGGCGCGCCGCGCTTCTTCCATCCATTCTTTGAAAAGACTGATCGGTTCTGCGTTTTCCATACAGCAAGTTGTGGGGCCTAGCTTCTACAGCTCCACCCGGCGCTGGCGAGCATGCACTGCGTGACAGCTTTGGTTACGGGTTCGTCGCTGCCGGGTTGGTATCCTCAGGGGGCGTTTGCGGTGCTGCCGGAGGTAGCTCCGCTTTGGTTGCCGCAGGTTCCAATACGAATTTAAATGGCACCAGCACGCGAACGATTGCCGGTTTGCCCGCGGCCAAGGGCGGTTCGAAGCGCCACGCAACAATCGCCTGGACCGCCGCGTATCCAAAAGCTGGATCCGTCGTCTCAACAACGCGGGGCAGAAAGACTTTGCCCTCTTCGTTGATCAGGATCTCGATTGTAGCTTCACCGTGATCCAACCGATCCGCGACCGAAGAAGGAAAACGCGGCTTTTGACGGAAAATCGGCTTGAGCGGGGCATCGAGTTTTTTGCCCGAAAGAATCTTCTCCGGATGCTTTTTCTCCAGCCTGAGCAGGTCGTTATCCCGCGCGGACACCAATCCCTCGTACGGAGAAAACTCTCTTTCCATTTTCAAGAGGCTTGCCGTCGGTTTTCCCTCTTTCATGGCCGGAATGAATTCGTGCGCCTCCAACGCAGCCGCCAGCGCGAGGCCAAACTCAGGACTGCTTGCCTCAAGGATTTTGACCGCAACCACTCTCCCGTCTGCATTGATCAGAAACCTCGCGGTGACTTTGCCGCTCTTGTTCTCCTTAAGCAGCGCATAGGGATAAACGGGCAGGACTACCGCCTTGGCTTTCGGCGCGATGTCATAGCGCAACTGCTCCGGCAGCCCCTCTTGTGCTTTTTTACTGGCCGGCGTGACGGTCTCGTAATCTTGACCACCAATGCCCTCAAATTCGAAAACAAATGGCTGCTGCATCCTGACGTTCACAGGCTCGCCAGCCTTTCGGCCAGGTTCGAATCTCCATTTAAGAATCGCGGCAATCGTGGCCTCATTAAACCCGGGGTTGTTCGATACTATGACGACGGGATTCTTAACCGAACCGGTTGGATCAATGACAAACTCCACGAGGGTCTCGCCTCGCAACCCGGAGGCTTTCATCGCATGCGGATAGACGGGTTGTTCTCTGGATACCACTTTGGGCGGCGTGTCTGGCAAAAGGGGGCTGAACTTCCGGTTGAGAATCAGCGGCACCTTCAACTCCGCTGCCACGGGCTGGCCACCCTGCCGCGCGGGGGCAAATCGCCAGAAATGCAACGAGCCCCCCACCTGCGGACGAAGTGCCTCGTGCGCGGGTTCATCGAAAACGAAATTCTGCAACTGGCCTTTATCGTCAATGCTCAAGGTGGCCCAGATCACCAGCGGTGTCTTAGCCCCGGCAGGCAGTTCTTGTTTTTCAACCACGATGGGCGCCACCGCGAGCAATCGCGGCACGGCATTTTCTTTCCCGAGCGCGGCCGAGCGTGGATTAAAAACGATCCCCAACCAACAGCTCACCTTGACGTTTTTTCCACCCCGCACGGCGGGCACGTACTTAATCGCGCCCGCACTGAACGCCCAGTTCGTGGAACGCTCAAGATAGGGATTTGAGAACAAGCGGTCCGTGCTTAAGATTTTGCCGTTTTCGTCGATGAGCTCCCACACGATCGCGTAGGCAACCTGCTCCGTCTTTTTCAATTCATCCGGATAGTCGGGTTTCGGTCGTTTATTGAACGTCGGTAGTTGGTCCGCCACCGGCGCTTCCGGGTCCAGCCACGCCGGATCGGTTACGGTCACGTCTTGCGCGACAAGACGCGAAACTGTCAGGGCAACGCCACCCACCAACCACGCCAGCAGGAATCGGCTTTTCATAAGGGCGAAAAACAGACTGCGTCGTCAGAAATCGTTGGCAACGCGAAACCCGCAACGCGTTATCCTCGTTATACCATTTATCTTTCAAAAATATAATAACAGCCGGAGATGGGACGGTAGGGACGGCCAGCCTTGGCCGTCCGGTTCGATTTGCGCAGCAGACGAGCGACGCTTGCGGACGACCCGGCGGGTCGTCCCTACCTTGGCTTCTTTTGATATGTTGGCGTGAGAAATGGCATTCAAGGCGCCTCGGGTCGAGGCGCTCCCCAGAAACCATTTCGTATTCTAAGGTCGGCCTCAGGCCGCAACCTTCCGCCAGCGGCCAAGTGCAAGCAAAGTAAGACTGGTTAGGTACAACACGCTGGATGCGCCACCGCCACTTCCATGAGATGAGCCACTGGAACCACTGCTGGACGAAGACGAAGAACTACTGCTTGAGGACGAGCTGCTGGATGACGAAGAACTCGAACTACTCGACGAGGACAAACTGGAGGAGCTGGAGCCGCTCGAACTGGACGACGAGGAACTTGAAGACGAACTACTCGAAGAACTAGAGCTTGAGGATGAGGACGATGAACTCGATGACGATGAGCTGCTACTCGCCGGCGCTCCTTGCTCGAAGGCACCGATGTCCATGGCCACCCCGAGGACGGTGCGTACATCGGCGCCGTTGGTGGCAAGGTGTGGTTGTAGCTGCACCGGATGCGCGGTCGCGACGGCCTGAATCGCGGTCGGCAATGTCATACCGCCAGCGTCAACCGCAGGGGAAGTCGCCTGCAATCGGAGATCATTCGTAGCCTGATTGGTGAACTTCGGATTGGCGGCGAGCAGCGTACCAAGCTGCTGAACCTTATAGTCCGCCGCGTCGGCTCCATAAGCGGCCGCGGCAAGCGTCGCGCCGAAAATCAGGTTGGTACCACGAAGATTTAGCTGACCGGCATTCTGCACCCAGCTCGTCTCGGGCGGTGTCGCGGTGCCGGCATCCACAACCACGATATTGCTCCAAGCGTCAACGGTTGTCGCAACGAGCGAAAGGTCGAACACGCTTTGTTTCCATTGATCCCGCGACTGCGCGCCACGGAAGAGGATCGTGTTGTTCCAAAAAAAGAGATGCCGGCGGTAGGTGGGCTGAACCATCACGGGCTGCCCCGGATCCTGTTCCCCGAGATTGTCCCCACCGTAGTGAATCGGTTGGCTCGCGAACACCGGCGCGCTGGTGTCATTAACGATCACATTGCCGTAAGCAAAGTCAGTGCCGTACTCGGATTGGGTGACGATCCCGTTGGTGTCCTGCTCCTCGCTGTGCACCCAGTCGATCGCGCGCGACGAAGCTTCGACATAGTTATACCGAAAGATTTCCCCCGAACTCCGACTCTTGTAACTGGATCCTTCGGAACCCGTCCGAACACGGCCGATGTAGTTCCCTTCGATGACAGGAAGATGGCACTGGACGTAGAAATTATGCTCGTAGTAGGAGCCGTTCACGCCGTTGCCGTAGACGCGGCAGCCCCGCACCGTGACCCGCTGGCAGGTCTGCGATAACATGCCGTCTTTGGCCATCATGAAGATGCCAAAGGCGTTGTCGTAGATCACGAGATTCTCGAGCAGGATGTCGTTTCCAAGCTGCAGCCAAACGCCGGCCGCGCCGTCGTAGGTTCCCGTGCCACCGGCAAGCGTGGTGTAGGTAATACCATTGGTCGCACCGTGTAGCTCCAGGTTGCGAATCTCGATCCAAGTGGGTGAATACGAATCGTAGGAGTCGTCGGGACCGCGCTTGAGCACGATACCGCCGAGATTTTCGTTATACCTGATATCGCTATCAAAGACGTCCTTGCCTCCGCCCGGGTTTGACCCGGATGCCGTGCGTGCACCATTGAAGTCAAAAACGGGGCGATTGCCTGAGGCGTCAGTGACGCCATTGATGACGATGGGAGCAGATTGGGTACCCTGCCCCCGGAGGCCGATCTTCCATTTATAAGGCGCGGAACGGAAGTAGATGTTGACCACGTCCCCCGCCTGCAATGCTCCCCAAGGAACAGTATCGGGTTCGGTGTAGGTCCGACCGGGGCCGACATTATAGGTGGCATGGCTGCCCGTGCGCGCCGCCGTCACACTATTGGAGGCGATGGCAGCTGGTTGAGCCTTCGCTATACCCATACCAATAATAACAAATACAAAGAACGCCGTCAGAAGTTTATAGGTTTTCATATTTGATAATAATATAATGTTATCCCTGGTCCGTTGGTGTATCCGGGATTTTGCAGGCGTTCTTCTCTCTATCTACAATTAACAAAGTGAAGTATCTATTAAGGATGTTCCTGGAAAGGGCATGAAATACCCTCCGTCCAGGCTGGATTCACAGGGATTTTAAGCGGCACAACCTAAGCACCAGTTACCACTAGCTTGCGTTTGTCCGATTTCCTAGGGCCCTCACCTCATTTTCATTTCTCCTGCGCAGATGACTCGGTGTCTGCCTTCCCGCAAAAAAAGCTCTGATGAAATAAAGATTCCCGGCGCAAGTTCCGGGACATTTCAAACCGCCAACCGTCCTCTTTGCATGCCACGCTTTTTAACGATTGGCCGCAGCCCGCGTGCGGCACCTCCTAACTAAATACAAGTAACCTATTGGGCCACTTGTACCTTCCTAAAGGTTCGCTATATTTGGAGGAATGAAGTCTACGGAACATCTTGAGACTATCCAGGCCGCAGCAAACTCTTCGGTATTAAGCCCCAAGGGATTAAAACGGAGCGTTCGTTGGAAATCGCTGGCGGAGCCGATACCCGAAGTGACTTTCCCTGCCAAATAAACTGCCAAACCCCGGCGTTGACCCCGCGCGCAGCGTCTGGCTATCTCTCACGCCTTATGTCCACGCCAGAAGCCCAACCGGAAAACCTCATGGAAGCCATCGTCTCGCTCGCGAAACGTCGCGGCTTCATCTTTCAGTCGTCCGAAATCTACGGCGGCTTCAACGGCTTCTTCGACTACGGTCCGCTCGGCGTTGAGCTCAAGAAGAACATCCGCGACTGCTGGTGGAACGACATGGTTCGGCGGCGCGATGACGTCGTCGGCATCGAGACATCCATCATCATGCACCCGAAAGTCTGGGAAGCCTCCGGCCACGTCGCCGGCTTCACCGATCCGCTGGTCGACTGCAAAGTTTCCAAAAACCGGTACCGCGCCGACCAGCTGTTCTGGTCCCCTGTTGTAGTCGATGGCAACGTGGTCGGCTACGTCTCCGCACTCGAAAGCGAGAACACTGCGGGGGAACTCCAGACCGCCGCCGAAGCGTTCAAACGCAAGAAGGCCATCCAGGGCCCGCTCGCACCGGTCGTCGTCAAGGATTTCACCGAGGCCACCGAAGCGCTTTATGCGTTGATTCCTTCCCCCGCCACCGGCGAGCCGGGCAGCCTGACCGCGCCGCGTGCCTTTAACATGATGTTCCAGACCAACGTTGGAGCGATGACCGATGGTTCGTCCATCGCCTACCTGCGGCCCGAGACGGCGCAAGGCATGTTCGTGGATTTCAAAAACGTGGTCGACACCAACCGCGTAAAGCTGCCCTTCGGCATTGCGCAAATCGGCAAGTCGTTCCGCAACGAGATCACGCCGCGCAACTTTATCTTCCGCTCGCGCGAGTTTGAGCAGATGGAGATGGAATATTTTATCCACGAGGACGCCGACTGGGCCAAGGTCCACGAGGAATGGATCAGCTGGTGCGAAGCCTGGCTGAAGAGCGTCGGCCTGCCGGAATCGCATCTTTCGCGTTATTCGCATCCGAAGGAAAAACTCGCGTTCTACTCGCGCGGCACGGTCGACATCATGTTCAAGTACCCGTTCGGCGTCCAGGAGCTTTGGGGCATCGCGGCGCGGGGCAGCTATGATCTCACGCAACACGCCCAGGCCAGCGGCAAGCCTCAGGAGGTCTTCGACGAGGCGACCAAGAAGAAATTTGTCCCGCATGTGATCGAGCCCGCGGTCGGCGTCGATCGCATTTTCCTCGCGGTGCTCACCGCCGGTTACGCCGAGGAGGAGGTGACCGACGAAAAGGGCAACAAGGAGAAACGCACGGTGCTGCGCCTCTCGCCCCGCGTTGCGCCGGTGAAAGTCGCGATTCTTCCGCTGCTCAAGAACAAGGAAGTGCTCACGAACCGCGCCAAGGCGCTATACACAAAACTCAAGCGCAACTACGCGGTGCAATACGACGACGGCGGTGCCATCGGCAAACGTTACCGTCGGCAGGATGAAGCCGGCACACCGTGGTGCGTGACGATCGACTTCGATACCATCGAGAAACCGGGCGACACTTTTACGCTCCGCGATCGCGACACGATGCAGCAAAAACGTATCACCGAAGCCGAGCTGTTTGCGCTCTTGGCCGAGCACGTCTATTGATTAGCTGTCAGCGCGCTGACTTCAGCGCGCTGTCCTTAATCACCGCAGTCTCACCTGGACTTGAGCCGGCGGGGTAGATCGCAGGTACTTTCCTGCGGTCCCCACGCTGACCTTGTTCACAACCTTTTCTTCATCCTAAAGCCCGCCCGTCGGGCCTCGCCGTCCTCTTTCATCCATGTCAGTCAAAAACCGTTCGTCTGTTCTGCGCAGTGTCAGAACGCCTGAGGCGCTCGTGGCGCTCCAGGCCTGGCTGGACGCGTTGCCCGCGAACACGCGCGCCGAGGGTGAGGCTTGCTTCCGCGGCGGTCAGGTGATCGCGGTGGGGGCGCGCGCCGATCACTTCGTCGAAGCGACGGTGCTCGGGGACGAAAACTGCCGGGTGACGCTCTACTTCACCCGCGGGAGCTGGACTTCGAAGTGCAGTTGCGCGACCCGCTCGAATTGCGAGCACGCCAGCGCGGCCGCTTTCTCCTGGCTTGCCTTCGTCGCCAGCGGGAAACCCGACGGAGTTGATCCCGCCACAGCGTCGGCCGCTGCGATTGCCCAGGCCACCAACGAGCTGGTGCCCCTGCGGCCCAAACCGCAGTTCACCACAGTCGAACCAGTCGCCAGTAAATTATCATTCCGCGAACAATGGGCGCCCGTTCTCGCCGCAAAACTTTCCCGGCCATTGACCGAGCCCGAGGGCGAACAGCTCGAACAGCTCGCCGCCTTGTTCGCCGAGTTCAGGCAGGCCCACGGAACCCTGTACCCCGGCGCTTTGTTGCGCCACGGTTTCGAGTATACGACGCCAGCCGGTGTCGCTTTTCACACGCCGGCGTTTCCCGGCTGGTGGGATCAGGCGTCCGCGCCTGCGGAGCCCTGGGCCCTCTGGCAATATATCGCTTACTCCTACGAACTGGCCGGCCAGCCGATCCCTGAGGTTTTCCGCCCGTTGACCGCCACGACCGGACTGCGCGCTCTTATTGACAATCGACTGGTTCGGCACGATCTCGCCGCCTGGCAACGCGTGCTTGCCGCCGCCGACGCCTCATCCGCCGCGCCGCTCAGCCACCCCGCAACCGTGGGTCTCACCGGCCTGCGGGCCCGCATCCATCTGGACGGAAGCGTGAGCATCGAAACACGCGTCACGCCTGGCAACGCGTGGAAACCGGCCACTCACCGCTGGTACGCGCTCCTCGCGACCGCCCGGCCGGTTCATTTCGAATACCTCACGCCGCCCGAGGCGGCGCTCGGCGCCGCGCTCGCCGCTGAATCCCGCATCGCCGCGGCCGCCATCGCCGGCAAAAACCGGCTCCCGACCGACACGGTGGAATTCCTGCTGCAAACCCGGACGGTGCAGGAAGCGTTCGTGATGGTCGATGGTAGCCCGTTCGTTATTCAGCCCGACGCTTTGCTGCTCGACGCGGATGTCTCCTCCACCGATGCGAGCCGCCTCAATCTGCACCTGGTGACACCCGACGGTCGGGACGCCTCGACGGCCGCGCCGATTTTGTACCGGCCAACCCCGCTGTATCTTTTCGAAAACCACGTCTGGCGCGGGCCGCCACCCACTCCGTCGGTTCCCCTGCCCACCGCGGCACTCGAAGACAGCCGGATGCTGACCCGTCTGCGCGCCGCCGGCCTGCGGCTCCCCGCCGCGCTGGAGGCCAACGTCCGCCACATCACGCTCCAACCGCGGCTCAAGTGCTGGCTCGCGCCCGCCCCCGAGGATGAAGCCACCATGGTGTTCCATGCCGAGCTTCTAGCCAAGGCCAACGATTTTCCCTACGAGCAACACTGGAGCAACACCGGCTGGCAATGGACGGCGCAGGGCGCGCCGCCACCACGCCGCCCGGCCGATCCCCTGATGGAATTCGATCTTTCGATCGCACAGCCCGCCGCCGCCCGGATGGTCGATTTTAATCTCGAGTGGTTTGCTTGGGAGAAACACTGGACGCGAGAAGTCCCCAAAACCTTCCCCGAAGAATTCCTTGCGTGGCACGCCACGCTTCCGCCCGGTCTGCGGGTCGAAGCTGCACCAGGGCTTTCCAATCTTCTCGGCCCGCCCCTGCGCGGACGGATCGAGTTTTCCGCAAAACCCGCAGAGGCCGCGGCGGGACGCGATTGGTTCAACCTCACCGTCGAGCTTCGCGTTGCCGACACCAAGCTCACATCGGAAGAGCTCGCGTTGCTCATGAAAGCGCGCGGCAAATGGGTCAGCCTGCCCCGCCACGGCTGGCAACGCCTGGAAGTTGAGGCTGCGACTGACGCAGGCGAATCGGTTGACGCCGCGCTGAACCGTCTCGGGCTCGACGCCGATGACGTGCTCGCCGGCGGCCGGCCCGCGGTGCATCGCATCCACGCGCTGCAACTCGCCGCGGAAGCCGATTTGCTCGAGCGCCGCGACGCCCAGCTCGCCTCCTCGTTGCGCGAGCGCATCAACAGGATCGCGGCCCAGCCACCCCCTCCGCTGCCCGGCGGTCTTCGCGCCACGCTTCGTCCGTATCAGGAAGATGGATTCAGATTTTTGGCCCATCTCTCCGCGTTGGGTCTCGGCGGCGTCCTGGCCGACGACATGGGCCTGGGCAAAACCGTGCAGGCGCTCGCCTGGCTGCTGCATCTGGCGGCGTTGCCACGCGAGGAGCAGTCCCCGGCGACACCGAACAGTCTGCTAGAAATAAAAGCGCCGCACCCGTTCCGGGCCCTCGTCGTGTGCCCGAAAAGTGTCGTGCACGGCTGGCTCGCCGAGTCCGCCCGCTTTGCGCCTTCACTTCCCACGGTCGCACTCGATCCTGCCAACCTCGACGCTCAGTTCGCTCAGCCCGGTGCTCTGTTGCTCGTCGCCAACTATTCCCAGCTTCGCATCAACGCCGTGTGGTTTCGCGAACATACCTGGGATGCTGTGGTGCTCGACGAAGGACAGTTCATCAAGAACGCCAGCAGTCAGGTCGCCGCCGCCGCACGGGCCCTTCCCAGCCGGCACCGCGTGGTATTGACCGGCACGCCGATCGAAAACCGGCTCACGGACCTTTGGAGTCTGTTCGCCTTTGCCCAGCCCGGTCTGCTCGGCACACAAACCTCATTTCGTCGTCATTACGTCGAAACCAACCCCGATGCGCTCACCCGCCTGCATCGCCGCGTCCGCCATTTTCTTCTCCGCCGCACCAAAGCTCAGGCGGCACCGGACCTGCCGCCGCGCACCGAAGACGAAATTGTGGTGACACTTGAAGGAGGTCAGCGGCGACTTTACGACGCCGAACTTAAACGCGCCCGGGCCCAACTACTCGGCATCGACACCGATCGCGCCCTCATTGCCGTCCGCTTCAATGTCCTCTCCAGTCTCCTGCGGCTTCGCCAGATTTGTTGTCACCCCGCGCTGGTTGATCCGGCGCACCGCGACCTTCCGAGCGCAAAGCTCGAAGCGCTGTTGGAACAACTCGAGGAACTCCGCGATGAAGGTCACCAGGTGCTCGTGTTCAGCCAGTTCGTTGAGATGTTGAACCTCATCCGCGAACGCCTCGTCGCCGCCAACATCGGCCACTTGATGCTCACCGGGGCCACCGAAAATCGCGGCGAACTCGTAGATGAATTCCAACGCGATCCCACCAAAACCGTCTTCCTGCTCTCGTTGAAAGCCGCCGGCTTCGGGTTGAACCTCACCGCCGCCAGTTACGCCATTCTTTACGATCCTTGGTGGAATCCCGCCGTCGAAGCGCAGGCGATCGATCGCACCCACCGCATCGGCCAGACTCAACCGGTCGTTGCCTACCGGCTGCTCGCGGAGGGCACGGTCGAAGAAAAAATCCGTGCGATGCAGCGAGAAAAAGCCTCCCTGGCCGGTGCCGTGGTGCAGGAAGAATCGCTCGCCTCCGTACTCGACCTCGACAGCCTGCGGACAATCCTGGGTTGAGTGCAGGTCGCCGAAGCGACGGGCCGCCGGATCAAAGGATCGCGATGAGCGGCCCGCTTGCCGGCTAATCCCGAGCGGGAGAACGATAAAGATAAAGAGAAAGATCGGAATCGCCCTTCGGCTCCTAGCAATCCGCGAGATCACAGTCTGGAACGCGTACCAATGAAACCTCTTTCTCGTCCTCTTTATCTTTCTTCTTTCTCCCTCCCGCCCTCCAGTCTGCGATGAGCAGACCCCGAAATGCGTCGCCCGCAGGCGATCAGCCGGAGGACACTTCTAAGAATTCCTCTTTGAGGAATTCCATCAGTGGTTATCCCACCGGATCGAGCGACGACGATCAGCGGCCAGCTTGATGGGGAAACGGCCTTATATCTTATCAGTCAAACCACCCGCTGGCCGGTCCAGCTTCTCATCCGCCCAGGAAAGCGGATCCTCAATCGGCTCGAGGTGGGTGAAGACGCTTGATTCATCCACGACCGCGCGGATCTCGGCTTCGATTTTCTCCACCAGATCGTGGCCCTGCTGCACTGTCCAAGCGCCAGGGACAAGCACGTCGATCGAAACAAATTTCCGCGTTCCCGCTTGCCGCGTGCGCAACGCGTGGAACCTGATGCCGGCGGCCTCGTGCCGCGCAAAAACTTTTTGCACCTCCTCGAGATCCGACGCCGGCAGCGATGCGTCCATGAGGCCGGCCACGGAACGGCGCACGATTTTTACGCCGGTCCACACGATATTCGCCGCCACGATAAACGCCACGATCGGGTCGAGCCGCGTCCAGCCCGTCATCGCCACCGCGCCGATGGCAGCGATCACGCCTACGGAGGTCCACACATCGGTCATCAAATGATGGCCGTTGGCCTCGAGCGTGATGGAGTTCCGCTTGCGACCCACACGAACCAGCAGCAACGCTGTCGCAAGGTTGATCGCTGATGCCGCCGCGGAAACGATGAGGCCCGCGCCAATTTGCTCCAAAGGCTTGGGGTCGAGCAGGCGCCCGTACGCGGCGAACCCAATGCTGGCGGCCGCCACTAAAATGAGCGTGCCCTCCACCCCGCTGGAGAAATACTCCGCCTTGTTGTGCCCGTAGGCGTGCTCGGTGTCCGCTGGACGTGCCGCGATTTTCAACATGGTCAGTGCCATGATGCCCCCTGCGAGATTCACGAGCGACTCGATCGCATCCGACAACAGGCCGACCGAACCCGTGAGATAATAAGCGGCCGACTTTAACCCGATCGTCAGAATCGAAGCCCCGATCGAGATCCAGGCAAAACGGGTGAGCGACGATTTTTCCATGGGGCGTGGCGGTAGTTGAAGGCGCTCGCCGAAGCAGTGCGAGCCCTAGTTTTTGCCGGATTGATTTTGCCAGGAACCGCCACCCAAATTGAACTGGCGGCGCACTCACACGCCCCGCGTAAACCAATCAACTTCGCAAGATCGGCAAAGCAAGCCGCCCGGCGATTCCGGCATACTCCCCACGCCATGGCCTCCGCCCGTCCAGAAACGCTGAACGATTATCACGAACGGTTGAACCGCGTGTTGATTTTCATCGACCAGCACCGCAGCGAGGAACTTTCGCTCGATCGGCTCGCGGCAATCGCCTGTCTCTCACCCTGTCATTTTCACCGGATCTTCCGGGCGCTGGTGGGTGAACCCCTCGGGCAGTACGTGCAACGAATCCGTTTGGATACCGCCGCGGTACAACTGCAAACGTCCAGTCGCAGTGTCATCGAGGTCGCCCTCGACGCCGGTTATGAGAGCGCAGCGGCTTTCAGCCGGGCCTTCGAACAACGGTTTGGCCTGGCACCCACCGCGTGCCGTGCGGCCCATCGCTTCGAACTGAAAGTGCGCGCCGCCCTGCTCCAACAAAGCGCTGCCGTCAAAATGATCACTCCCGAAATTCGCCAGCGGCCTGATACACAGGTCGCCTTCGTTCGCCACGTCGGGCCGTACGACGCCGTCGGAGCCGCCTGGCAGAAACTCTACGCCTTCGCCGGACCACGCCAGTTGCTCGGGCCTGCAACCCCCCACGTCGGGATCAGCCGTGACGATCCAAAGCTCACCGCCAGCGAACAGCTGCGCTACGATGCCTGCATAACGCTGAACCGCGAAGTCGCGCCGTCCGGGGAGATTGGCGTGCAGACTATTGCCGGGGGGCGTTACGCCGTATTTCTGCACTGCGGGCCGTACGAAGACTACCCGGTCACCTATGACGGAATCTACCGTGACTGGCTGCCAAACAGCGGCGAATCGCTGCGCAATGAACCCGCCTTTGAATGTTATCTCAACACGCCCGAAACCACCCCACCCGCTGATTTACGCACAGAAATTTGGGTGCCCCTCGAAAGAAACCCAGCCTCTTGCGCTCAATCGTTATGAAAAAAATCGATCTGAAAAACGACTTAAAGGCTTGCTACCAGCCCACCGCCAAGACCGTCGTGCAGGTGGATGTGCCGAGGTTCGCGTTTCTGATGGTAGACGGTATCGGCGATCCCAATACATCGAAGTCCTACGCCGAGGCAATCGAAGCGCTGTATTCGGTTTCCTATACAGCCAAGTTCATCCTGAAAAAGGGACCGCAGAAGATCGATTATGCCGTGATGCCCCTGGAAAGTCTCTGGTGGGCCGACGACATGACGGTCTATTCCACCGGGGACAAATCCAAGTGGAAGTGGACCGCCATGATCATGCAGCCGGACTTTGTTGCAAAAGAGATCATCGCCACGGCCATCGAGGAGGTCCGGCGAAAAAAGAACCTGCCCGGTGTCGACCGGTTACGCCTCGAAGATTTCGCAGAAGGCCGGTGTGCGCAGGTGCTGCATGTCGGGCCGTTTTCAGAAGAAGGTCCCACCATAGCGCGTGTGCATGAGTTCATTGATGCGCGCTCTTCCCGGGTGGGAAAACATCACGAAATTTATCTAAGCGACATCCGCCGGGCGGCACCGGCCAGCTGGAAAACCATTGTCCGACAGCCAATGAAATGACGACCGGCGCCCCGCCCGGGTGCGGAATCGTGCGTGCCTCCCGTGAACTCTTTGTGTTTGCTGCGGTGTTTCCATGCCGTTCACGCACCGCCACGCACTCGAAGCCAAACCAGCCGCAGTCGATTACTGTCTCGTCATTCTGGGCGACCGACTGCTGGCGCGAACAGCCGTGGATTTAGGCGTGGCGCTGCCAGTCTTCAAAGACGTGGCGGACTGGTCCGGACATTCTCAACTCCATCCCGCTCTGCATACCGGCTTGCTCGATAACCGCCCGTTATGGCTGCTCCCGATAGACGGCGACACGATGGTTCCGCCTGCCGGTTGGGAGTGGCACGAGACGCGGTCGTTGCTTGCCGTCTTTACGCCTGCGCAGATGCATGCGGTCAGCTGCGCGCGTGAGCTGTCGTGGTGGCAAAACCGCCACCGATACTGCGGTCACTGCGGCGCCCCGACCGTAGATGCGCACGCCGAACGCGCGAAGCGCTGTCCAAGCTGTCAGACCGTGTTTTATCCGGTCGTTTCGCCAGCGGTCATCGTGGCGGTCACGCGCGGTGACCAACTTCTGCTCGCGCACAACCGCAACTTCCGCCCCGAAATGTTCAGCCTGCTGGCCGGCTTCGTCGACCCGGGGGAAACGCTGGAGCAGGCGGCCGTGCGCGAAGTTCGGGAGGAAGTTGGCATCGAGATCGGCGAGCTGCGCTACGTCACCAGCCATCCCTGGCCATTCCCCAATTCACTCATGGTTGGTTTCTGCGCCACCTATCGCAGTGGCGAAATTGCCGTCGACGGCCAGGAAATCGAACAGGCCGGCTGGTACTCCCGCGAGACGCTGCCCGAGATTCCCCGTCCGGGCACCTTGGCTCACTCGCTCATCACCCGCTGGCTTCAAGGGTAACCGCAGCGTGGATACACAACTCTGCTGGCGATGGCTAATTGTTATGTCACGTATTACGTGACAAACCGGGCCGCCCGCCAGTGCCGGGCGGAAGCCGGATGCAGCCCGTTTCAGCTTCAACACTTCTTCATAAAAATGGTGCGCCCCGCTTCAAGTCAGTCGCCGGATAAACCGTAAAAGCAATTCCATCGATCTCTATGGTGCCGCCAGTCTTGGGCCGGGGTGGAATAATTCCACGTCCAAACGCCGGTCCAACGCTTGATGCCAACGGTTTATATTGGAACGCGGCGGGTTTAGCTCACGCCAGATGTGACGATAACGGGCATAGAATGAAATTGAAGTCCCGTCTCACCGTGTCCGGGGTCGTGCTTTCCATCGTGCCGCTCGCGGTGGTCTGTGGCTTCCTCTGGCAACAAGGCAAAAAACTCGAGCAAACCGCAGGCTCAACCTATTCCGAACTCGTCGTCCACAACCTCGATGACACGGTGCGGCAGACGGTCCGCATGGCCGAAGCGCTGCGTACCGGGCTTGAGCAGGAAACCACCAGCTTGCTGGCGCACGTTCTCAACGACGTGAGGGCCGACAACGGCATTTCCTTCGATCCCGCAACCCTCGTCAGCTGGCGTGCCATCAATCAATTCGATCACTCCACAACCAACGTCAACCTGCCAGCGGGCCAACTTGGCAGCCAGCGCATTTTGGTCAATACGGACATGGCGGTGCCCACGCCGATCGTGGACGAGATTCGCTACCGCCCAGGCGCGACCGCGACGATTTTCCAACGTATGAACGACGCTGGCGACATGCTCCGAATCGCCAGCAGCGTACGCAACGCCGAGGGCAAACGAGCCATCGGCACCTACATCCCGGCACGCCTGCCCGATGGCCAGCCCAATGCCGTTCTCGCAAAAATCCTAGCGGGACAGGGTTTCACCGGGCGCGCCTTCGTCGTCGATCAATGGTACGTTGCGACCTATCAACCGCTCACCGACAATTCCCGGCGCGTCATCGGCATGCTCTATGTCGGCATCCCCGAAGCGACCGCTTTCAAATCCATTCGTGATGCCATGCAGGAGGTTCATATCGGCAAAAGCGGCTACGTTTTTGTGCTCAACACCAAGGGCACCGATCGCGGCCGCTACGTCATCTCGGCCGGGGGAAAACGGGACGGTGAAGTCATCATCGATACACGCGACACCAGCGGACGCGCCGTGATCAAGGACATGGTCGAACAGGCCATCGCCCTCTCTCCGGGTTCGATCAGCGAGATTCGTTACGGCTGGCAAAACAAGGGCGAAAGCGCCCCGCGCATCAAGGTTTCCCGTTTCGCCTATTATGCCCCTTGGGACTGGATCGTCGGGGCAGGTGCCTACGAAGATGAAATCGCTGGCACACAAAGAATCATTTCCGACGGCGTCCTTAGGCTGCTGTATCTGGTCGGCGCCATCGGCATGGCGGCGGCTTTGCTCACCGGCCTCGCTTCTCTCAGTCTCGGCAACCTTATCGGCTCGAAGCTGGAACGCGTTTCTGACGAGCTCGAGCACGGCGCCGCCCTGGCCGCGCAAGCCACCGACGACGTCATCGCCGCGACCCAGAAACTGGCCAGCGGTCAGACCACCCAGTCCATCGCACAGGAAGAGACGGCCACTGCGCTCGACGAGCTTACTCAACGCAACCATGAGCGTACTGCCGTCGTCGAGGAAGCCCGACGCCTGGCCGACGCCACCCTGGCTGCTGCCGAAAGTTCCACCACCACCATGCAGCGGCTCGACAGGACGCTGGAGCAGATCCAGCAATCCGGCCAGGAGACCGCCCGCATCGTCGGCGTAATCGATGAGATCGCCTTCCAAACCAACTTGCTCGCCCTAAACGCGGCGGTTGAAGCAGCACGCGCCGGCGTGGCGGGCGCCGGTTTTGCCGTCGTCGCCGACGAAGTCCGGGCCCTGGCCCGGCGCAGTGCCGATGCCTCGCGCGAAACCCGCGAGCGCATTGATGAGGCGGTGCAACGCTCCGTCACCGGCACGGTTATCGGTCGCGAAGTTGCGGTTGCTCTCGACGGCATGGCCTCCACCGCACGCAAATCCCAGCAAAGTGTCGCGGTGCTCTTCGAAGCCGCCAGCGCCGATGCCGAAGCTGTGGCCAAAGCGGACGAGGCGCTGCGTCGCTCCGTCCAGGTCACCCAGGAAAACCTGGCCGCGGGAGAAGCCGTCACCTCAGCCGCAGCAATCCTGCGTTCACAAGAGATGCAAGAACATCTGGCGATCGAAGAAATCCGCCGCCTCATCAACAGCGGGGTGGACTCCCGTCCTGCCCCAGCGACTGGCTCTTCCGAAAACGACGAACCTGACTCTAGCACTAGCAGTCCGCTCAGAAGCGCCCTGCGCTTTGATCCTGTTGCCATGGGCACCGGCGTCGACAGCATCGACAACCAGCACCGAAAACTAATTGATGCCATCAACCAGCTCGAACTGAGCATCGTCGCAGGTCACGGCCGGGAGGAGATGGAGCCGCTGCTCGATTTTCTCGGGAGTTACGTGGTCGAGCATTTTTCCTTCGAAGAAGGAATCATGACGGAACGCCATTGCTCGATCGCGCAAAAAAACGTCGAGGCTCATCGCAAGCTTTTGCAAAAATACACCGAATGGCGTGCCGACTACGATCGTGGCGAGGGTTCAAACGAGCAGGTTCAAGCCCTGCACCGTTTCCTCACCGAATGGCTGGTCGGTCACATTTGCGGCATCGATACCTGCCTGAAAACCTGCCGCAAACCCAGCGGACACAGGCTGGCGGCAACCTAAACCTCCTCGTTGGGTTGCTCGCTCAACGAAGCTCAACGTTTTACAGGCCAAGCCGCTGGCGGAAGAGTCGGGACTGCCGGCGCGACAGCTCAACGATTTTTCCGCCTTTCAGTTTGGCCCGGAGCGATCCGCTGAACCACGGCTCAACCGACTCCACGCAGCGCAGATTCACGATCTGCGAGCGGCTCGCGCGGAAAAAAATCTCCTCCGGCAGCCGCTGCTCCAGCTGGGCCAGGGTGCGATGGACGTACGGCTCGGAGCCGTCGAGCCAGAGCCGCGCATGGTTGCCATCGGCCTCGATGCCGCGGATGGATTCCACCGGCACAAACCAGCAACGATCGCCGTCACGCACAAAGACTTTTTCGCCTAGCTTGAGTGGAACATCGGATGGTTCGACTTCGTCACCCACGTCTTCATGGCCCGCGACGGACGCCGGGTCGGCAGCCATGCGCGCAGCGCGTTCCAGCGCCTCCCGCAACCGGTCGGGCTCGATCGGTTTTACCAAATAGTCCAAGGCACCAAACTCGAAGGCCCGCAGCGCATGCTGGTCAAAGGCGGTGGTAAAGATCACCGCCGGCACACCCGAACCAAGCGAAGCCAGTAATTCAAACCCATTTTCCTCGGGCATCTGCACGTCAAGAAAGAGCAGCACCGGCTTGTGGCGGCGGATTGCTTCACGCGCCTCATCGGCATTGCAGGCCTCGCCCGCGATCTCGACTTCGGGATGCTGTTTTAGGAGGCGGCGCAACTCCAACCGGGCGAGCGGTTCATCATCAATGACCAGTGCTTTCATGATTTAATGAAGGTTGTTGGAGTTGCCGGCAGGCTTACCTCGGCCACCACGCGGGCGCCGTCTTCGTCGCCAATGACGAACCAAGCCGAATCGCCATAGAGCAGTTGCAGGCGGTCTCGCAGATTCTTGAGTCCGGTGCCGGTGGATTCCGACGAGGTTCCCAGCCGCCCCGGATTGGTCACGCGGAGATGCAGGAGACCTTCGTGGATGCGCGCCGAGCAGACGATCTCGCCGCCCTGCTTGCGGGCGGCCGGGCCGAACTTGACGGCATTCTCCACCAGCCCCTGCAACATGAGCGGCGGGATCTGCGCAGCAGCAGCCTCCGGCGAGACGTTCACCGTGACAGCAAGGCGGTCGCCGAGCCGGAGTTTTTCCAGGTCGAGGTAGAGATTCACAACCCGCAGTTCCTCTGAGAGGGGCACGACCTTGCGCTCGGAGCTCGTGAGCGAATACCGCATGATCACGGCGAGCTGCGTAACCGCTTCGCGGGCCCGCGCTGGATTTTCGTCAATGAGGGCACGCAGCGAGTTGAAGCTGTTGAAAAGAAAATGCGGGTTGATCTGTCCCTTGAGCGCATGCAACTGGGCCTCACGGGCGACCGCGCTGGCCTCCGCCCGCTGCACTTCGAGCGTCCGCGTTCGCTCGAAATAAAACAGCGCCAGCATGACCGAAAACCACAGCACCATCACCAAAGCGTGCTGGGTCATGATAAACCACACCATCGCCGTCCCTCCCACTCGGTCAAAATCCGTCGCGTAAATAACTCTGCAGGGACTTAACAGCGCCAGAGCAACCGAGGAGCTTACCAAAAGCGCCGCCGCAAAGCCCTCCAAATACAACCGCTTCCAGCCCTTGTCGAAGAGCCTGCGCCAGAGCATCCACCTCCAGACCAGATGGGAGCCCGCGGCAGAGGTCAGATGGTCGATGATTTCCCAGCGACACACCTGAAACACGTCCAGATCGGGTCGTTTCGCACAAAAGGTCGCCGTGACGACTAACCGCAGAATCAGGAACACTCCCCAACCGACAACCTGGCAAAGCAGATAATGTTTAAACGGGGGCTCGTTCTTTTGTTGGATTTGCACGGCTGGAAGGAGGTGGCCAACCTAACACCCCTTCGAGCCTTGACGAGAATTTCGCGGCCAACGGTCGATTTAGGCAGCTGGCGGTCGCAATCAAAACACAGGTCAGAAACCGCAGGTCAAAGAGCTCCTCTGGCTTCGATTTGGACGATCGAACTTTCACGTGTCCCTCAACTCATCGCCGGCGCGCGCTCCAGTCGGTCGGCGCCTCCGTATCTTTCTCTTTATCTTTATCATTCTCCTTCGTCAGTCGTCGTCAGTCGCCCGCGGGCGATGGATAAAGATAACGAGAAAGAGGAAAGATACACGCTAGGAACCGAACCGATTCCCACCGTCCTGTAGCCCCTGCTCAGCCGGCGCGGGCCGTCAGCACTTCCGCAACGACGGCCACCAGCTGTTCTGACGTAAACGGCTTCGTCAGAATCCGGTCAACCTCCAGTGCCTTCAACATAAGCAAATCGTCTTCCGCGACTCGTCCGCTCATCACCACGATCGCGCCCGCATAGGACACAGTGCGCACATGCTTGACCAGATCGACTCCGCTCATGCGAGGCATGCTCAGGTCGACTAATAACAAGTCGTAGTTTACGCCCCCCGCGGAGAGCTCACCCCAGGCCTCGACTCCGTCGTGCCGTTGGGTGACGTCATGTCCCTGCCGCTTCAAGATTGTCGCCGTAGCGCTCGCGATGAGCGGCTCATCTTCCACTACCAGGATCCGGCGGCTGGGAACGGAAGGGTTTTGAGCAATTTTTGTTGGTTCGGCGGCGGGCGTCATCGGCGGGCGGGTTTCGCGGCGCGGCAGATAGAGGTGGAAGGTCGTGCCTTCGCCTGGTTTTGAATCCACCAAGATCTCACCGCCGGCATCGGTCACCTGGTGCCAGACGGTGGAAAGACCGAGCCCGGTGCCCTTCCCCACTTCCTTGGTGGTAAAGAAGGGTTCAAAAATCCGCTCGGCGATCTCCGGCGGGATACCCGAACCATTATCCTCGACTGAGAAGCATTGCCAGCCAACCAGCGCATCGCTGCTCACGCCAGGGCGGAGGGGGCGCGCACTGGCCGGCAGCTCTCTGACGGAGACCTTCAGGCGGGGCCGCCAGGCCGGATCGGTGTTTTTGGCGAGCTTGTCGAGCAGAGCGTCGCGGGCGTTCAGCACCAGGTTGAATACAATTTGATTGAAATCGGTTGGATTAAAAACGACCGGCGGCAGGTCGGGCGGCAGATCGTTTTCCCACTCGATGCGCCGGTCGATCATCGTCTTGAGCAAGGCTTCACAATTGGCCACGGCCTCGGTGAGGCGAACGGTGCGGGCGGGATCGTCGACCTTCCGCCCAAAGGTCAGCAGGCGCTTGGTGAGGTCGGCGGCGCGCCGGGCCGATTGGTCGATAATATCAAGTTCGGCTTCGGAGACGGTGGCAGGGAGCCTGGCACTGCGCAGCATGCTCGCCGTGGCCATGATCGGCGTGAGCAGATTGTTGAATTCATGGGCGATACCGCCCACCAGTTCGCCCAGCGCCCGCAGGCGGCGCGATTTTGCGATCTCCTGGTCCATCAGGTGACGTTTGGTGACGTCGGCCGAGAGGATGCAAAACCGGCTGGCCCCTTTAAACGAACCAAGCGGCATCGTCACGACTTCCAGGAGCCGTTGCGAAACGGCCAGCCGCGTCTCCCAGCGCACCGGCTGGTTGTCCGCCCGTTGACGCGACAACGCTTCGTCCAGGAAGATGCGCATTTCCTGCGAAAGGTTGAGTTCAGCCAGCGGCCGGCCCGCTGATGCATTCTTGTCGAGCGTGAACAACAGCGAAGCCTCCTGGTTGAGCGACACCAGCACGGCCTGGCCCTGCGCCGTGACGTCAAACACCACCGTCGCAAGTGGGTGCTTGTCGTAGAGTGCCGCCAGCAACGTCCGTTGCTCGACCAGTTCAGCGGCCTGCCCGGCAATGCGCTGCGACAACGTGCGCTGCCTCAGGAATCCCCAGGTCGCCCCGGCGCAGATGAGCGCCAGCGCCGCAGTGACGTAGCTGACGATCTGCAGCGGCGTCATTTCCCTCTTTTCATAACGACCGAACCATTTGTAATAGATATCTTCGTACTCGCCCGTACGATGGATGATCGCGAGCCCTTCGTTAAAGCGCGCCAGCAGCAAGGCATCGCCCTTGCGAGTCACCAGGCAATAGCGCACATCGTAGCCCGGGACGCCCTCCAGCACTCGCAAGTTCTTTAATCCATAACGCTCGATTCTCGACACCGCCGTAAGCCGCGACATCACCGCCGCATCAACATCTCCGGCCGACAGAAGCTGCAGAAACTCCTCGGTGTTTTTTGAGTAGATGCGAACCGCCTCCGGCTGCTGCTCGATCGCGTACAGCTCGCTAACCGTGCCCTTCAGCCCCACGGCAACGCGACGGCCCTTTAAATCCGCAGCACTGCGAATGGTTTTCTCGTCTTTCTTCACCACCACGACGGTTTCGAAGCGCACGACTGGCACGGAAAAATCTACAACCGCCCGACGCGCCTTGGTCTCACTCCAGAACGAAAGAGCGTCGAGGTCGCCCGACAGCATCGCGTCCTCCTGCTTGTCGCTGTCGAGGGAGCGCCACCGGATCTGAAGCTTGACCGCCCGCGCCACGGCCTCGGCAACATCGATCGAAAAACCCTGCAATGGCCCCGAGCCTTCCACGAATGAATACGGATAAAAATCATTCGGGGAACCCATTACTATCGGGATCGTTGGATCGCGCTCCGGCCCCGCTTCTTGCGCCCACCCAACCGGAGCCGAAACCAGCCCCCAAATCCAGAAAACAAAACAGCCCAACACCCAGCGCATGCCGCCAAGAACCGGCGCACGCGGGCGCAGGCATCTGCAAAGGTCGGGGAAAAGCTGGAAACACCGCACGATCATAGAATAACCGACCCGGCCCAGCTTTTCAATGAGGCAAGGGCCTCACGCCGGCCGGTAAAAATGCGGGGCAACCCCGGCCGGTCGATCCGCCGGCCGGAGTTGCGGAAACTGGAAAAATACTGACACTCGCGCCTCATGGTAAAAAAGATCCTGTTGGGGTTGCTTGTGCTTTTCATAGCAATCCAGTTCATACGCCAGTCGAAAAACCTCGGGGCCAGCCCGGGCCCGGCCGACCTCTTTGCCCAGCACCAAGCCCCCGCCGAGGTAAAGCAACTCGTCCAGACCGCCTGCTACGACTGCCATTCCAACGCCACGCGCTATCCGTGGTATGCCGAGATTCAGCCGGTCGGCTGGTTCCTCGCCGACCATATCAAAGAGGGCAAACGCCATCTCAATTTCTCCGAGTTCGGCCTCCTCACGACTAAACGCGCCACTCGCAAACTTGAGCAATGCGCAGAGGAGGTCTCCGAAGGCGGCATGCCGCTCGCATCATACCGGCTCGTCCATGCTGATGCCCGCCTGACCGACGCTCAGCGAAAGCTGCTGGTCGACTGGTTCGACTCCGTACGGGCGACGCTGCCCGCCGAAGCGGCGAAATAACCCCGGTTAAAACCGCACCGTAGCCGCTGCCATTTAGCAACGGTGAATCATCGGAGCACGCGAACCCGCGTCAAAAACCAGCGTCTCGAATTTTCAAGACTGTAGGGCTCGACCACGTGTCGACGCCTTCCGTCCCGCGATCCGGCCTGACCCGAGGTCAGGCCTTACGGGAATTCAATCCAATCGGAGCGAGCTCGGGTCCTCTAAAAATCCAATTCTCAAAGGCGGTGGATATTAACCTAAATTCCGCAATTGAACCGCAGCGATCGCAAAGGCCGCAGAGGGGAAGCGAAGGATTCATGGCATCTGAATATTTCACCCCGCAGGGGAATGATTATGAAAAAGGAATTATTCCTAAGTTATTTTCTCTGCGCGCTCTGTGTTCTCTGCGGTAAAATCCGCCGGCGTTTTTTAGGATCAATTGATGCGGCTACGAAGTCTGGGGGAAATGCGCTAGCCAAGCACCCCGGCGAGCCTGCGCAGAAGCCTCGCCTCGTTTCTTCGAACCAGCTCGTGCTCCCAAACGCGCAAAATCCGCCAGCCTGCTTTGCGCAATGTGCGATCGACCCGCCGGTCGCGCGTTTTGTTGCCAAGGATCTTGGCCCGCCAAAACGCCCCATTCTGTTTGGGCCATGTCGCATGGATCGGGCAACCGTGCCAGAAACACCCGTCGACAAACACCGCCAGAATGGGGCGTTTTG
>Ga0302323_100000341_pt1 | contig 36544 bp, 27 predicted proteins | sample Fen_T0_3_FD_201950 | JGI IMG/M metagenome (GOLD analysis project Ga0302323, IMG submission 201950) | Peat permafrost microbial communities from Stordalen Mire near Abisko, Sweden - Fen_T0_3 | ecosystem: Environmental > Terrestrial > Soil > Wetlands > Permafrost | place: Sweden: Abisko...
CGTCGGCCAGACCTCGGCCCACAGGCCGTGCTGCCGCAAGGTCTTCGCGGTGTACGCGGCGCTGACGCCGAGGCCGACGTGAGACACCCCGACGCCGGTGACGTCGCGATAGACCAGCGCGACGCGCGCGGTGTCGAGGGAGGGATGCAGATGATGGGGGCGCTGTCTCATGGGGCTCATGGGGGGGACGGTGTGCTTTCGGGTTCGAACCAGCTGGCCAGCTCGTCGGCTGGCACCTTGATGACCTCGCGCTCGAGCTCGAGCTCGGCGCGCTTGTCGCTCTCGAATGCGCGCTGGGCCTCGCGGCCCTCGGCGTCGCGCAACGCGTTGCGGATCGCGATCAGTCGTGCCGCCTCGTCGACGAGGTCCGGCGTGCCGCGGCGCCGACGTCCGCCTGGGCCCTGGCCCTGGGCGGGTGCGCGGATGCCGCCCGCAGCGGCCAGGTCGCCCGTCGTCGTGTCGCCCTTCTGGACGTCGGGCCCGGCCAGCGTGCTCTCGGGCTCGGGCGCGGCGGCGATGCCGGCCAAGGTCAGCGCGACGGGCTGCTTGACCCACGCGGCGGAGATCTTCTTGAACTCGCGATTGAACACGTCGCTCGCGAGTAGCCGGCCTTCCTCGGGCGTGAGGATGTTTGCGTTGGTGAGGCTGCGGACGATCTCCGCCATCGCGGCCGGGTCGCGCGTGACGGGGGAGTTCGATCGAAATCGCCAGAACCGAATGCCCATGTCGGCGAGAATCTTGCGGTTGATGACAAAATCGAATTCCTCGCGCTCGGGCTGAAACACTTGCATCTCGGCGAACATGAGCGCCGCGTCGCCGGTGTTGCCCTGGATGGCAACCTTGCCGTTGCGGCGGGTGACAAAGAACCCGGCGCCGGGGCAGAAGTAGCAGTAGACCTCGCCCTCGTACGGAACGACCTCAACGTGTCGAGCGCTCGTCATGATCGTGCTCCAACGCTCGACGTGCTGAACTCGAAATACACCGGTTTGCGCTACCCACCGGTAATGAGCGCGGTACCCGAGCCGCAAACACATGGCTTGCACTTGACCGGCCAGTACGGAGGACGCGGTGTAGTAGCTGCCACCTCGCAGGTTCGCGGTGCGTGTTCCGTCACCGTCCATCATCGCGCGAAACAAAATCCGGAGCTGGCGAACCGGAAGCCCGGTGACGTAGGACCACGGCAGATGCCGTCCCGCGCTCCGCCCACCACAGTGGGTCACGAGCCAATCGCGCAGGCAGCGGTTCGAGATGCAGAACACGTGCGTGCCGTCCTCTTTGATCTGGGTGGAGAACTTCCAGCCAATGAGCTCGAGGCAGGTCTGCATACGAGTCCGGTACGGCCGCTTCTTCTGGCGAACGAACACGAGGTAGGGCGCTGTCGGGTGGTCGGTCTCGAGCAGCCCTCCGTCGGACATGAAGTAGCCGAGGAACTCGATCCAGAGATCGCCTCGGATCGGCTCATGCCGGTGCCCGCGTTCGATCTTGCAGACCTTGGGAAGGGTGAGGTCGATCAGCTCCTCTCCGGCAGCATCGGTCCCCGGCACGCAGATGAACTCGAACACGCGTCGACGGGCGGTCTCTTCGGCGGGCTCTATCGTCCAGGACCGATCCGGGCATCGGACAAGCATCTTGTGATCACGTGTGACGAGCACGTCCGTATGCTTGCCAACGAAACGAATCAGGTCCTCGCGAACGAACGACACGTGCTTGCTCACCGGAACTTCGAACCGGAGCTCGTCGCGCTCGGGATCGTACACCGCGATACGCTCGTCCTCTGCGATCTCCTGATGAAGTTTCCAGCCGTTCTCGGTCAGCGTCTCGGTGTCTGCCGAGTAACACGACCGATTAAAATCTCGAATGTCTCCGCGGAGTAAGCGTGGCAGTCGAAACGACTGACCGACCTTGTCGTGGTTACGCTCGTCGTAGGCAAGGTGCGTTGCATCCGACTGCTGCGCGTTGGTGAGCGGCTTCAGCTCAATCCGCATCCGCCCGGTGTGCTCGTGATTACTGCCGCCGCTCGACGACTCGGCTTCGATCACGAGCACGCGATGAAAGTTCCGCTTCCCCTTGATGTTGTTCTCGATGTAGCTCTCGATGCGCGGGATCGACTGGGCAGATAGCCGACCACCAGAGACGAGCAATGCAAGTGGTGGTACACTTTTGTTTTCGAAGTACAGGTAGTTCACCTCCTCAGCCTGCCGCGAGCCGAGCACCGCGAGCAGGTTGCCAATCCACCGCGGGATGCCGTACGCCGACCGCGCGTTGTGGATCTTGAAGTGGAGGACCTCCGTCGCCGGCCCGTCGTCGGGGTCGGCAGCGACGAGCTCGTCGATCGACGCGTACGCCCGCCCCGACTTGCGCGAGATGCACCGCGGGTCGCCGAACTCCTTGAAGAACACGACCTGCTGCTCGAACACCTGGACGTAGCGCCGGAACCGTCGGCGCACCTTCATCGTGTCGAACGACAGCTCGGAGACTTTGATGTTCAGGTCGTCCTCGACGAGCTCGGCGTCGAGCGGCAGGAGCCGCATCGTGAAGCCGGGCAGGTACACGAACTGCGCGAGCTCGCCGCCGCCGTCGCGCAAGACCTCCCAGTAGCCGTTGCCCATCACCTCGAGGTCCTGCCGCGTGCGCCGCCGCAGCGTTACGAACGACAGGTCGATGCACGCGAACTCGAAGAAGGTCTCGAGCCGGGACTTCTCGAGCCGCATGTGCTCGGTGACCTCGGCCTTTTTCGCCGCGACCTCGTCGGGTGTCGGCGTGTTCGCGAGCGCCTGGACCTTCGGGTCATCGCGGAACCGGGGGGCGGACTTCTTGCGCTGGCGCTCCACGAACAGCGCGTTGGCGATCCGGTGGTCCGCATCGCTCGCGTCGAGGTCAATGACCGGCTCGAAGCGGTGGCCGAACGCGTCGATGTTGGTGACGTAGGCGTCGACGTTCTGGCGGAGCGACGACGAGTTCTCGAACAGGATGGCCAGCGTCTCGGGGTCGTACGGCGGCGTGACGACGCCCATGCCGGCGAACACCTGCTCGCGCTGCTCGGCGTCCGCCCAGGGCATCGCGTTCGAGTCGGCGACGCGGCCCGCGTCGCCGCCCAGGACGTGCGCCTTGATGAGGGCGATCCGGTCGCCCAGCATGCGCACGGCCTCGTCGACGTCGAGGGTCGAACCCGAGGGGGACGTATCGGCGGTGTGGCCGGTCTCGTCGGTCATCACAGCGCTCGGAAGTCGAAGCCGGCGGCGATCGCCCGCGGCGCGCCGGAGGTGAGCTGGTTCGTCCGCACGCGCACGAACTCGACGGTCAGCGGGAGGAGGACGAAGCCGGGCGCGGTCAGCGGCGCGCCGATGGCCTCGAAGTTCTCACCGTCGATGCTGCCCTCCAGCTGGAGCGAGCCGACGAACGGCCCCGAGACCTGGACGGTCTTGTCGCGCAGCCGAAACACATTCGCGGGGGACCCCACGCCGGCGGCCGCCGGCACCTCGAGCGGCATCTGCTCGGGCCGAGCCATCACCGGCCTCCCGGCGCGCGCGCGGCCGCGGGTGAGCTCGGAGCAGGCAGCAGCGGGGGCGGATCCACAACCGCCGCGAGATCGCCGCCAGCCATCGGCGACAGCGCGCGCACGACCCGGCCGAAGGTCAGGAGCCGCACGTTCGCCGCCGCTCGAGCGGCCGCTTCGGTGTCGGCGGTGACCTGGAAGGCGCCCACCGACCGCAGGCGATTCGCTGGCTGGGTGTGCAAGTCGGTCTGGAAGATGTGGACTCGATAGTTCACGTGCGCCCCGAAAAGGAAAAAGCCCCGGAGAGCAAGCAGGGAACTTGCCTTCCGGGGCTCGAGTGATTCGACAGCCCGTCGTTCGCGTGGTGGTTGGGTCGGTGGGTCGGTTGGGTCTATAGCTCGTCGAGCTTCTTGCTCTGCTTCACCTGAATGTTGCAGACCTTGCCGTGCTGGAAGCTCACGGTCACTTTGCCGAAGAAGCCGCTCGCTGATTGCCGCTCCAGGAACCGGAGCAGCCGGCCCATCGGATGCGGCGTGGCGATCGGCCGCTGTGACTCGTCATCTCGGTCTTTCACTATACTCATCTTGATAGCCCTTATCCAATGATTCGAACGTTGATTTCGGTCACGGCGCCTGGCAGCGGGCCGCGTTCCTTCTGACAGGCCAGGGCCACCGACCAGTAGCGATCCCCATGCCCGCGGCCACCCGCGTCGCGCTCGACCTCGAACGACGGCTTCCCCGTCGGCGTCAGCCCGCGCTTCACGCCGTGGATCTGCGCCACGAGCTCGCGATCCTTGGGCAAGACGACGTCCTTGCGCTGCAGGAGGATCTTGAAGTCCGTCGCCCAGATCTCCTTCGACTCGTTCGTGAACGTCTCCGGCACCACGCAGCCGAAGTCGCGGCCGAGGTTCTCGGCCAGGTGCATGCCGATGCCGTTCTGGTCGATCGACAGCCGGCCGATCGGCAGCGTCGTCAGCATGCGGCGGAGGTCGGCCTCCTGGTCGGCGAACGGGACCTTGTCGTAGCTCTTCAGCATCCGGCACACGTGCTTGCCGCCCGTCTGCTCGAAGATTGACAGCTCCGACAGGTCGCGCTTGCGACCGACGTCGAACCCGGCGACCAGGCGGCCTGAGACGTCGCCGAACGTGGCGAAGTCGTCGGCCATCACGAGGTCGTCCGTCGTGCACGGGAGGATCAATTCATAGCTGTAAAACGAATAGGATTCATCGCAGTAGGCGTTCTCAAACTCCTGCTGGAAATCGTCCAGAGCCAAGGCGTCGAACTGGTCGTTGATGTCCTTCGTTCCGAACGTCCGGACGCGCTCCTCGGTCGTCATGAGCGGCGCGTCTTTCGCCGCGCGCGCCACGTCGATGCAGAGGAAGCTGCACAGCCACCACGGGACCTGCTGCCGCCAGTAGGCGCGATACTTCCGGAGTTCTTCCCTTGCGATCTGCCAAAACACGCCGCGCCGACCGAGCGGCGACGAGCAGCCGGTCAGCTGGCCGCGCGAGCGCAGGATGAGCGCGGTCGATCCCTTGTAGACCTCGCGGTCGTTCGCGTAGTGCGCGAGCTCGTCGAGGTAGACCTCGCCCTTCTTACCGCGTGGCGCCTTCGAGGGATTCGAGATAATGCGCGAGACCCGCTTCGACGCACCATTGGAGAGGAAGCCCAGTTCCGTGCGGGAGTCGATCACCAACTTTTTCCGATAAGCCAGGGGAAGCTCCTCGGCGAGCTGATGAGCGTAATTCACTTTTTCTTTGGCATCCTCGAGGTTGTACGAGACCATCACTGCGGTATGCGCCTCGCGCAGGTGGCAGCGCGCGACGGCCTCGCAGGCAAACAGAAACGAATACCCCACCTGTCGGGCCTTCTCGACCCAGCGATATCGGGACTTGGATTCGAGAAAAGCCAGCTGGTACTTCTCGAACACCAGCGGCTCCTCATTGTAGCGCCCAAGGGCGCTCAAGAAACCCGCCTCAGTTCCGAGCCAATCGAGCAGATCTTGCTCGTTGCGTTTGCCGACGAGCAAGGGACCCTGCGCCGTCGACGAACCTGGCAATCCCGGCTTGCCTTCGTTCCCAGGAAGAGCGTGAGTGTTGGAAGGAGGTTGTTCATGCCCGCGTACGCTTCCAGCATCCGCCGCCCGCCCCGCACCCTCACCGAGCTCGAGCAGGCCCGCGTCCTCAAGGTCACCGGCGAGCACCGCGCCGGGTTTCGCGACCACGTCATCCTGTCGATCGCGCTCGGCACCGCGCTGCGCCAGCACGAGATCGCCGCGCTCGACATTGGAGACGTCCTGAACCGGGACGGCCGCGTTCGACGGCGCATCACCCTGCGCGTGTTCAAGCGGTCCACCGACGAGCCGGCGATCCAGGAGATCTTCCTGCCCGACCGCGTCTGGCACAAGCTCACGAAGTTCATCGCCTGGAAGCGGTCGCACGACCAGAGCCTTGCGCCCGACGCTCCGCTGTTCATCTCGAGTCGCCGGCAGCGGATCGCCCTGCGCACGATCCGTCATCTGTTCCGCACCTGGCAGCAACGCGCCGGGCTCGACCAGCTGTTCCCGTTCCACGCGCTGCGCCATTCCGCGCTGACCGCCGTTCAGCGACGCACGCGCGACATCTTGCTCGTCCAGCGCATCGCCCGGCACAAAAGCGTCGAGACCACCATGAGGTACGCCGCGCCCAGCGACCAGGACATCATGGACGCGGTCCGCGATCAGCTCTGCTGAGTTGGAAGGGTGGGCTCGACCGCTTGCGCCATCGAGCCCACCCGTCCCCGTGCCTTGGCGTGCCGGGCCGGGCCGAGCCGAGCCTTGCCATGGCGCACCTTGCCGGGCCGAGCCTTGCAGTGGCTGGCCTGACAACTGATTGGCAGTAATGGACTGCCCATATGTGGAAGCTACTGACTCTGGATCCCCGGCCGTGTTCACGGACAAAACGAGCCCATCCATTTTTTCCGGCGACCCATTTCCCCAAATGGGCATTTCCGGATTTCGGAACACGCGATTCTCGGCACTTGCGAGATCGTCTATTTCCCGATTTCCAGCTCCATGGAAGGCGCCAGTAGGCACGCCCGGGGCGTCGTTCGAAAACGGGGAAACGGGGGCCGGGGGTGGCACACCCTTTGCTGACGTGCGCAGTCGGGTCGCGCGCGCGGCGTCCACGTGCGGTGCCGGTCGCTTCGGATCGGCCACGGTTCGCGCCACGTTCGCGCACGGCGCGTCGATGATGGGTCCGGGCAGGTAGACCGCGGCCCCGCCTGCGAGCACGCCCAGGGGCGAATCGGGCGCGGGACCGAGGCCGAGTGGCGGGACAACGGCCGCTGAACAAGCGGCGGCGGTGTGGAGCCGCGCCGTGCTGCCGGGGCCGCAAGCCGAGCTGCTGGGCACTGCGGATCCCGCAACCTGGCCATGTCCGACCCAGGGAGCGGCCGATCTAACCCCTTGGAACTCCGTAGTCTTGGGGGGCAGATCCGGGCCTGACATTGCCAGGTTTGTGAAGACCTGGCCATCTCCAACTCGCTCAGGGGTTGCTGACATCGCCATCCCCCTCATCGTCGAGTCCGTCGCCGCCAGCCGCGCCGCTGGCACGGGCCGCGATGCCGGCGCCAGCCGAGCCACGGGCGTCGAGAGAGCCACGGGCGTCGAGATTGTCGCCGCCGGGCGCGCTGCCAGCACTGCCAGCACCGGTCGCGGGAGCCGTGGCAACGCGAGGAGTCGCCGCGTCCTGGTGTGCGGACGCGGTGCCCGCGAGCTCGGGCGTCATATTGTCGAGTTGGCTGCGGACCTGGCGATGGCGCTGCTGGATCTCTTCGAGGGAGATCGTGAGCTGCGAATCGCCACGCGAGTCCGCGTTGCCAGACAGCAGCTCCTTCAAACGGACGAGGCGATCGAGGTCTGAAGGCGAGTCAAAGCGGACCTTGCCTTCGGCGAGCGCCTGTTTGAAACCGACGATGTAAGCGTCCACAACTTCGACGACGTTCGCGGTGGCATCCGCGCGAGAGCTGGACTGCTTCTCGATCATCTTCGACTCGAACCGAGCCTGTGCCTTGAGCTGGGCCTCCTTGCGGCGTTCGAAGCATCGTGCCCGGTTCGCGTACATCCACATGCGATTCGCACTGACGCCGTAGCGCCTTGCGAGGATCGCCAGCGATGGAAAGCGGAGCGTCTCGACGCCGGTCTCCGGATCGACCAGACGCTCACCGAAGACCAGCGCCGCGTCGACCGCGTGCCAGTCGATGATCGGCGCGTCTTCGCGCTTCGGTCGCCCCTTCGGTCGCTTGGGCTTCGCACCGTCGGCGACCGGCGGCGTGCCGGGTGGAACTGCATCGCTCACAGACTCCAGCATAGGGATACCGATATCTTTGTCTAGCCCTGAACAGCACTAATGATGATCATTGCTATCAGTACACAGCGCCGTTCATTGCTATCAGTACACAGCCCCGTTCATCATTGCTATCAGTACGCAGTCCGCACGGGGTGTTCATTGCTATCAGTACGCAGCGCCGCGCGCGGTGTTCATTGCTATCAGTACGCAGCGCCGGCCATCATTGCTATCAGTACGCAGCGCCGCCAGCCCCGGGGCCGGCGAGATCGACTGCTGCGACACGGCGACGATCCGAAGTGCCTGCGGGTGCCTGCCGGGTACCCAAGGCGTCACCGCCGTTGCCGCCTTCGCGAACGTCAGCGCCGCGTGCGCCCGGTCGGCCGTCGACCGGTCGAGCAACGTGCAGCTTCGAATACGCGCAGCGCGGTGCCGTTCAAGGTCAGGAGCGCGACGACCGAGGTCGCCGCTGATCCATCGCCCGCGCTGGGCGAGCTCGGCGTCGCGATCAGCGCCGTGGCCACGTCCGCCCCGCGCTACCGGGCCGGCAGATCCAACCGCTATTCACATAGTGATTAATATTCACATTCGCGCTGCGCGAGGCGGTCGACGGGGACCCCCTACGAGATTACAATTAGTTATCGGCCGCAGGCGAAGCCACGTTGGGCAAGGTGCCGTAGGGTGCCCACAAGGTGCCGTAACAGTTTCCCCTTAGATTACAAATATCTTAGGCACCTCGGCACCTACGGCACGTCTGGCTGTCCCCCTCCTATAGCGTCAGGGCATAACACTCACATTATGACTACACGTCATATTCATAATGTGAGTGATAGTCACGTTGGCTCTTTAGAGAGGGCAGGAGAAGGTGCCGTAGGTGCCGTAGACCCTCATAGATATCGAGTTTTACTGAGCTAATTCTTACGGCACCTTTGAAAACCCACCGTTTTCGAGGTGCCGAAGGTGCCGCAGATCTCGTAGATAGCTGTTTTCACTTAGGTTGTTTCTCGGAAGCCATTCGAACGCCAGCAGCGAAACACCCAAGAGGTGCCGAACATCGCTGTTTTCATTGATGTCTGTGGCGGGCTGCATCCTCCGAGGAAGCGGAGTCCCGACGGTGCTCGTCGCGACTCGCTCGGCGGCGAGTCGCCAGCTCCACTGCCCTCGAGGTCGGGCGTATTCATCCGACAGGTCGGGCAGATACGTCGGGATCTGGGGCGCGCCGCGATCCGTTCGGCCGGCTCACGCTGACGCAAATGTGAGTATTAGTCACCTCGTGAGTAGCCGTCTGGATCCCCGGCCCGCACCTCGACCGGATCGTGCGACCCAATGTGAGTATTAGTCACTATGGCGTGGTAGCTCGGGCCGGCCACGGCGCCGATCGCATGGCTGACGACGATGGTGGCGCCAGGACACCCGACACGCGAAGCACTCCACCGTAGCGAACTGGCGCGCGAAGCGCGCCACCGTGTCGAGCCGTCAGAACTCGCCCCGGACGTGCTGGGCCGTACTCGATGGCACACGAAGGCCCCTGAGCTCCTCACGGCGCGACGATGGCGCGATGGCGGGATCGCGATGGCGCGCGCGCTTGATGCTTGCTCACGCTCTTGGGGTGCGGGCCGCGCCAACGTGGTCAACTACGTTCGGCCGTCCGCGCTACGCACGGCGCATGCCACGGCACCCCACGACACCCCGTGACTATGACACTCGCCGACCAGCGACCGGCGACGCTCAGTGTTCCGCGGTGGAAGCGATCACTCGATCGGATTCTGAAGCTCCGGTGCCGCCGGCACGACCTGCGACGCGTGGATCGCATACCAAGGCAGCCGACCGCTCTGCCGGTCCCACCGTGCGCAGACCTCCCACGCGGCGACCGTCCAAGCGTAGCAGGTGCCTCGTAATCCAGCGCCGAACACGTGACTGGGCTGCGGGGGCACGGGGATCTCGAGCGCGCCATCCCGCCGGCCCGCGATCCACGATGGGAGCCACGTGGCGAATTCGAGAAGCTCGTGCTCGAGCAGACTCCACTCGAGCCGCAGGCACTCCCGGTAGTCAGGCGGCCACAACGGATCGAAGCCGAGCCCTCGGAGTAGCGTTTGGGATGGTTTGAACCAGTGCGTGTTCATGCCGATCCGTATGATTCGCGGCGCTCGCGGTTGGTGCTGATTGGGCCAGACCCAGCGCAATAGCTCAATCCGATTGAGGGTGTGCTCGTCGCGCCAGGCGACGATCCGTCTGGGCTTCGCGACGATACCGTGGATCGCCTCGGCGAAGCTGTCGAGAAAGCGCAACGAGAATTTGCCGAATGGGGCCTTCGTGATTCGGGACATGTCAGTTTCCTTCAGTGACAATCAGGTCGGTTTCTTCTCGGTCGGTAGGATCTCCACCGCTCGATAGGTGGGTCGTTTTGAGATGGAGTCACGACCGGCGAACTCGATCCGCAGGCCCTCGAACACCCGATCCCGCGCGTTCTGCAGGGCATTCCCCAAGCGCGTGGTCTGTGACTTCACGGAGCCGTCGCCGAGTACCCGTGCCATGAACTCGCCACGTGCGCAAAGCTCGACGAGCTCGGCCACGCGGACCGGGCGGTCCTGGTAGGCATCCCACCACGCCGCGAGGAAATCACTCCACATGGCGCCATCGGCATCCGTGGTCGCGTAGAGGACATCGAGGTTCCCGAGAAATCCTTCGATGCCAGCGGCCGTGACGATGCCGCCCATGATTTCCGACCATTCCTCGAAGCGGCCCATGACACAGCTGCCAGCGGGCCGCCCCTGGGCGATCCAGTTCTGGATGAGCAGGAGGGCTGCGTGGATGAGCTCCGCGCGGTGGCCGTGCGCCCAGCGGACAAGCTTGGCGTGACGGTAGCCCTTGCGCAGCCAGGGTCGGTCGATGCCGGCGTCGATGCGGATGCTCACGCTTCGCCGCGTCAGCTCGCGCGACAGGCGGGGGTTGTTCGCGGTGAGGATCCACACGACGTCATTGGGCACAGTGAACATTTTGATCTGGCCCAGGAGGCGGTCGGTCCACGTCGGCCACATCGTCGTTGCCGACGCGAGCGCAGCACTGTCGATCGATCGCTTGTTGACGCCGTTGTCGAGCAAGAGGAGCGGACGCCCGCTCGAGAGCTCCGAGCCGATTTTCTTCCGGACCTCATCCTCGCTCTCGGGCAGTGAACCGCCACAGGCGGCGACCCCCGTCGCGATGATCGCGATCATGTCGACAAGCAGTCCCTTGCCAGTGCCTTCGGTCGGCGATTCGACCAGATGGATGGGGGTCGCGCCCTGGATCAGCCGGCGAGCGAACGGCAACAAGATCGCTGCCACCATGTGCGCCTTGGCCGAGGCGTCGACGAACGGAAACTCGCCAAGCAACTCACTCAGAAGAAGCGAGCGAGCTTGTGCCACGGCCGCGGCCGTGGGCTGCTCGGGCACCTGGGGGATGACCAGCCCGTGCGGCGGCTCGTACCAGACTCGCGCCTCGCGATGGTAACCCGGGGTCGCGACCAGGGTCCCCTGGGGGGTAAAGACGGGAGTGCTCACGATCGCGTTGAGTGAGGGCAACGAAGGGTCAGGAACGTCGAGCATGGCGCGCGCGGCGTCCTTGCTCGGAAGCGTGTAGTGGCTCCCGTAGTCGGTGACCCTCACCCAGTCTGCGACGTTGCCGAGGTGGCCGAACACCGAGACCTCGGTCATGTGCTCGATACGCCGGCCCTGCTCACCATGGCCGATGCGCACGAGCGCGCCGTCCCGGACAAACATCGTCGGTTCGCGACTGTTCGCGTCATGGACGGCCCGCCACGCGTCGCGGACGATGTCGTCGAGCAAGCGATCGTTGATCTGGATCTCCGGTCGCCGGCCCTGTTTCCCACTCGGTTCGTCAGATCCTGTCGCGCCAACGCCAGCCGGTGGCTCGCCAACGCCAGCCGGGTGCTCGCCAATGCCGGCCGGTGGCACGGGAACGCCGCCCGGTGGCGCTTGAACACCGGACAGATCTGCGACGCGCGCCCGCGCGGCGCGAAAGTCGGCGACCCCGCCGTGAGCGACCAGAAAGTCGAATACCGAGAGGCTTCGCTCGTCGATGAACGAGTGGAACGTCCCGCGCTCGGCCTCGCCGGCGCCGTCGGCCACGCCCGCCGACGGGGTCTGGTCGCCGGATGGCGACGCTGGATCCCGGCACTCGAGCCATCCCACACCGGCGGCCCGCCCGGTCAGCCACGCAGCGTAGATGGGTTCGAGCGGCAACGCCGCGAGCGCCTTGCGCCGCCACGCGCCCCAGACGCTATCGCCGGTAGTGCCGGTCTCGCCGGTCGCCGCCGCGTCCGGCGCCGGTCGCGGACGTGGTGGAGGCGGTGGTTGCTTGGCTCCCTTGTCCGGACGCGGCCCGGTGCCCGGACGCGGTGCGGGCCGCGGTCCCACCGCGGGCACCGGCAGCTGTGCGAGCAACCGCTCGACCGCCTCGGGCGCAGCGACCTCGAGCTCGGTGGGCACGTAGGGTTCCAGCGTGCGGTCGTGCGCGCGGCGATAGAACGCGTTCGCGCCGGCCGGGGCTCCGTGCCACCACGGCAACCACACCAGGTTGCCGAAGCCGCGCCGGCTGAGCTTGGACTGCTTCGGGAACACCTCGATCCCGCGCGCAGATCGCGCGTCCGCGAACGCGCTCGATCCGGCGAGCGGCGCCTGCTTGGGGGCGATCACGCGGCCGAGGGCCTGGGCCTCCCCGGCCGGCAGCGGTGGATCGAAGAAGCACCACACGTGCCAGCCGGTTCCGCCGCCCGAGCGCTCGAGGTACGAGGGCAACCCGGCAGCCGCGAACGCGTCGCAGGCCAAGAGCGCGGCGGCCTGCGGATCCGCGAGGGCGTTGGCGTGGCCCGCGCCGTCGAAGTCGAGGCACACCCAGCGGGTTGTGCCGTCGGTCGCCGGGCTGTAGCTCCCGACCCGGTAGTGTCCCGCCATCACCCCCGCGCCCCGGCGGTTGGAGTATGCGACCTTGGCGACCGGAGCCGCCTCGCCAAGCAGGTGGGCCAGGAGCAGGTCGTCCAGCGTCCTGTTCGCGTCGACCGGGAACGGCTTGCCCCACGGCGCATGGATCGCCACGAGGTCGGTCCGATTCAGGAACCGCGCGTGCAGGAGCCGAAGTGCATCCCCGACCGCCGAGGGAGCGCCGGGCGTCATGCGTCCCCTCGACTCCTGACCTGGCGGGTCAAGTCCAGCAGCGACAAGAACGTCCGGCGGCGCTCGACCTGCTGCTTCTGGGCGCAGTTGGTGATTCCCCAGTGGTCACCGACGACGATCGCCACCTTCCGCGCCCGCGTCACGCCCGTGTAGAACAGGTTGCGGTGATGCATGAACGCGTGCGCCTTGTGGACGACCAAGATCACGCACGGGAACTCGGAGCCTTGGCTGTTCCAGGCGCTGAACCCGTTCTGCAGGAACCGGCTCCCGTCGGGGACCCGGATGCACATCGACGGACCGGCAAGCCGCCGCACCTCGCGCACAGCGCTGTAGTGGAACCCCAGGCGCTTGCGCAACAGGCTCTCCTCGGGCGTCTCGGGCGTCTCGGGCGTCTCGGGCGTCTCGGGCGTCTCGGGCGTCTCGCACGTCACGCGCGTCTCGGGCGTGGCGCCCGCGGCATCGGCGACTGCCCGCGTCGCTGCGACTCGGGACAGCGCGATCCCGGCCACGTGGCGGCTGATCTTCCCCTGGAGGCCGATACTCCCCGCCATCGCCGGCGTGAGCGCGCCGATCGGCACCAGCGCCGCGCACATGCGCCGCGCCTCTTCATCCGTGAGCGGCAGGGCGTACCGCGTCTCGACGCCCACCGGGCCCGCGGCCCGCGCCTGCTTGAACGCCGCGACGAAGCCCACCTGCTCGCGGAACCGGCGCGCGTTCGCGCCGTACAGGTAGACCGATCCGGGCCGGCTCGGCGTCGTGCCGGTGATGATGCCCAGGCGGAGCAACATCGTTCGGACGGTCTGATCGAGCGCGGGGTACGTCGTCTTCCACTCGATGCGGTCGAGCACACCGTCCGGGCGAAGCTGGACCGTCCCGTTCTCGAACAGGCCGCGCAGAAACGCGACGTGGAGCGCCACCGGCGAGCGCAGGATGCAGTCGGGCACGGCCTTGGCACGTGGCTCCATGCCGCCGAGCTGGCGCAGCCACGCGGCGATTTCGCGGCTGCCGACCTTGGCAGCGTACGACTTCCCGACCGCGTAGCGCTGCGGCGTGGCCCCGAACAACGTCTCGCACAGCGACGCGAACCGGTCGCGGACGTCGGCGTGCCGCTTGACCAGGCAGATCCCGCGCTCGAACAGGGTCCCGTCTGCCACCATGAGGCCGAGGAACTCCGCGAGCTCCAGGGTCACGACGCGCGGGTATCGATAGCGGCGCGCGCTGGCATGGGCCTCGGGCGGCTCACCGAGGAGCGGCGCCTCGATCGGATCGCACGTCACGCCGAGCTTCAACCGCAACAGGTCGCCCGCGGAGATGTCGCGCGCACAGACGCGTGAGAGCCCCGCGTCGGTCCAGACGTCGACGCCATGCTCGGGGGTGACGGTGAGCCGATATCCATCCTGGGTGACGAGCTCGAGCAACTCGCCGCTGGGGTTCTCGACGAAGCTGTCGTATCCGCGCGGGCCTTCTGGGGTCGCCACGACGCCGGCGTCGCGGCGTATCGAGCGGATCGGAAACAGCCCTTCGGGCGTCTCGACCAGCGTGTCCGGGTGCAGGCACTTGTGGACGGTCAAGGCGTACGCGAGCGACAACTCGCGCGCCGTCTCCGCCGTGTACGTGACGTCGTCGTCGTCGAACCGCACCTTGAGCTCGCCGCGGTTGGGCCCCACCTCGATCACCGTGCCGATCGACCCGTTCATCACATCGAGGTCATAGTTATTCCGCGTCTGGATCACCCGATCGTGGGCGAGGAACTCGGGTCGCCAACCGGGCCGCGCGGGCGGCACGTCGACGCCCCAGAGCTTGCGCTGAACCCGCCGCTGCAACTCGACATTGAGCGCGTCGACCCCGAGCGGCCCTTTGCGGGTCGGGGTCAAGAGCTGGACGTCGGCGAGTAGATCGAACCCGAGTTTCTCCACCAGCACCGTGTCGTACAGCTCGAGGACGCTCTGCTGCGCGTCGGCGACCTCGGTCAGCTGGTTGAGCACGACCCACGGGCGCCGACCATCGGCCTCCTTGTCCGCGGTGGGACGCACGGCGCCGCGAAGCACGGCGATCGAGTTCTCCTTGAGCACGCCGGCCTGGCGCACGACCTGATCCAGGATCACGGTGGGCACCGGCTGGCGCTCGATCAGATCCCGGAGGACGTTGCCGGGCCCGACCGGCGGCAGCTGGTTGTGATCCCCGACCAGCACGACGCACGTCTTGGTGAAGTCGATCGCCCGGAACAGATGCCAGGCGAGCGGCACGTCGACCATCGAGACCTCGTCGATGATGACGACGTCGGCCTCGACCGGGTTGTCGATGCCACGCGTGAACTGCTTGCCCTTGTAGCCGAGGAGCCGGTGGATCGTGAGCGCGGCGCGGCCGACGACCTGCTCGATCCGCTTGGCAGCCTTGCCGGTGGGCGCCGCGAGGACCACCGTGCGCCCGCCCGCTTCGTAAACCTTGGCCAACGCGGCGACGAACCGGGTCTTCCCGACACCGGCGCCGCCGCTCGCCACCACCAGGTTGTGCGCCAGCGCCAGCTCGACCGCCCGGCGCTGTCCGACGTTCAGCTGGGAATCCACGGCATCGATCCGCGCGGCGGTCGCGGCGGCGCCTGCGTCACCCGCGACGCTGGCGAAGTGCGGGTTCGGACCGAGCTTGGTGGTGAACACCGCCGCGAGGTCCTGCTCCATCTGGAGCATGCGTGGCTGCGCGACGAGGAAGTGGCCGCCGATCGACTCGCACGCGAGCGTGCCATCGGCGACGAGCTCGCCGAGCGCGGCGTCGATGCGATCCCGGCTATCGCCGACGTCCATCACGAGCAACGCGTTCGCGAGCTCGATGAGGTCGGCGTAGTCGACCCAGCAGTCGCCCTGGTCGAGCCGATCTGCCACGCAGTGGGCAAGGCCGGCGCGGACCCGCGAGCGATGGTCCTTGGGCATCCCCATCTTCCGCGCGACCTGGTCGATGCGCTTGAACCCGAACCCCGGGATCTCCCGGACCAGCAGGTACGGGTCGTTCTGGAGCACCGTGACGATCGCGTTGCCGAACTTGGAGATCAGCTTCGCCATCTGGTGATGGGTGAGCTCGAAGCTCGCCAGCCAGGTCAGGCTGGCGTTCAGCGTCCGCGTCCGGGTCCACTCGTCGCGCAGGGTCTCCACGGCTGCGCGAGACAGCTTGGCGACCTCGCCGATCCGGTCCGGCGCCTGGTCGATGACGCGGTCAAAATCGTCGCCGAAGGCATCAGCGATCCGCCGCGCCTTCGCCGGCCCGATGCCCTTGAGGGTGGGGTGGTTCGCGAGGTAGTGCGCGAGGCCCTCGGCGTCGAGCCGCTGATCGAATTCGAAGTGGCTGACTTTGAACTGCCGCCCGTACTTCGGGTGCATGTCCCAGACCCCGTGCAGGATCACGGGGTCGTGTTTGCGGACCATCAAGGCCCCGGCGAACGACACGGTCTTCTCGGGAGCTACCCGCAACCGTCCGCTCGAGAACTTCGGGCTGGAGTAGAACACGACCTCGACGCGACCCCGCAGGGTCACCGCCGCGGCGTTCGCCGGTTGGCTCATGATGCGCGGACCTTCTTGTGGTAACGACGGAGAATCCCCTCGACGATCCGACACGCGAGCTGGCGGTCGCCGCAGAAGTACACGGGCACGCGGTGGTCCACGATGATCGCCAGCGTCGCTCCGACAACCGAGTTGGGATGCGCCCCCGACCGGTAGCGGTGGGCGATCACGTCCTCGAGCGTGGCCTCCACCACGACGCACGCGAGCTCGTACTTCGCGAGCAGCGCGAGCTCGCGCAGGAAGCGCTCACGCTCCACGATCACCGACGCGACGTAGTCGTCGAGGGACTTGCGCTCGACCGCGACGGTGGTCTCGTGACCGTCGAGCGAGTAGTCCCCGGCGGCAAGCGCGCGGCGCACCACCGCGACGTGCTCTGACGCGAACACGTACGGCTCTTGCTCGCGCGTGTCCACGACGACCGACAGCGGCTCAGAACGGGACGCCATCGTAGTTCTCGCCGCCATGCCCGGATCCGGAGGACTCGTCGGTCGCGATGCGCTTGTTGAAATAGATGTTGCTGTTCTCGCCCACCGTCTTCTTCGTCACCTCAATCCACACGCCGAGCAGGCTCGGCAGGTGCGCCCGCAGCTGGGAGAGCAGCTCGAGCTCGAGACCGCAGGTGCGTAGATCTTGCTTCAACCAACCCATGTTCGGGCCAGGGATCATCACGTTGTTCTTCCACAGCAGGCGGCCGGCGAACCGCGGTCCGCGGATCTTGAGCGTCCACTTCAGCATGGATTTGCCCGACGCTTTGGTCTTGGTGATCTCCACGCCGTCGACGCTGACTTGATATTTGCCGTCGGGGATCTCCTGGAATTTCTTCTCCTCCACCGGGGCGTCGGCGAAGTCGCCATCGAGCGCACGGAGGTCCATGTCTGCCGCGTTGGAGTCGTTGGGGTCATTGGGGGCAAAGGGGTCGTAGGGGTCACTCATGGCTTGGCGGTCCTTTCAGCAGTGGGTCGGCTTGCCGGCGCGGGCGCGCGCGGCGCTGGTTGCGTGGTAGGGGACGTGGTGGTGGCCTGGCCGCCGCCGCGCGTTGGCGCGGCCGCGGGCATGGGGGTTGCGGCCGGCGCCGGGGTTGCGGCCGGCGCCGGCGTTGCTGCGAGCGGCGGCGGTGTCGCGGCCGGCGCCGGTGTTGCGACCGGCGGAGGCGGTGTCGCGGCCGCCACCGGTGCCGCCGACGCGGGCGGGGCTGCCGCGGCCGAGCCCGGTGGCGCGGCTGCGGGGGCGGAGCCCGGTGCCGTGGCTGCCGCGGCCGAGCCCGGGGGCTCAGCTGCCGGGGCCGCGCCGCGACCGCGGGCAAACGCCGCGGTGAACGCCGCGAAGTCGAAGTCGATGACCTCGGGTAGACGCCCGGTGCGGTCGCCGGCCTCATACGTCGCGCTCGGCTTGGTCCGGATGACGCGCCGGTAGCCCGGCTTTCCGTCGCCATTCGTCGTCGGCTCGAAGTCGCAAAACGCGATGATGTCGACCATCCCCAGGACGATCTTCCGGGCCTTGTCCGGCAGCGTCGGGAAGATCTTCGTGATCTTGCCGGTGCGGGTCTCGAGCTCCTTGTCCTGGGCATGCGAGACGAGGACGAGCCCGTACGGCAAGAGCGCCAGCTTGTTCAATACCCGATTGAATTCGTTATTGATAAGCGCGTAGCCCTTGCCGTACCCGACATCGCTTTCGTGTTCGACCTTGAGCTTCTGGTTGATGTGCTCGCAGCACATTCGATAGGCCATGTCGACGGTGTCGACGATGATCGTCTTGAACGGGTGCTTGCCCTCGGCGATTTCCCGGGCGGCCGCCAGGAGCTCGTCCCAGTTTCCGATAGGCACCTGGAACACCTCGAGGCTGTTGAGCCCCGCCTCGGTCGCCAGGAACAGCGCGCCCTCGGCCTGCGAGCACAGGGTCGTCTTCCCGAACTTGTTCCGGCCGTAGATCAGAACACTCAGGTCGCTGAGGAGCTGCTTCGGCGGGGTCTTCTGCGTCGGCAGCATGACCTACCGCTCCAGCCCGACCGCCAGGTCTTCCGCGCTGGGATACGACGATGGGCTCCCGACGTGCGCCGGCCGGGGGACGGGGACGATCTCCTCGGCTTCGATCTCTCCCATCGCCTCGTGCGCCTCGTGAACACGAAGGGTCTCGTGCGCACCCTGCAGGCGAGCGACGCGCCGCTTGTACAGGCGAGCCAGGCTCCGGGAGAGGTGACGCACGACGTGTTCGTCGACGCGATAGGCGACAAGGATCCGCGCCACGCTGAGGACGATCTCCCGGAACAGCTTCGCGGGCTCGGCGGCGACCGCTGCCCGTGCGCGACGCGTTGCGGCCGCCGCCTCCGCGTCTTCGCGCTCGTAACGCTGGACCAGGTCGTCCATCGCCTTCCACACCACCTCCTCGTCTTCGTGCGCCACCGTCGTCTGCACCGCGGCCTCGTCGCGTTCGATGCGCTGGGTCGTTGCGCCGTTCGTGTTCGTGTTCGCTCTATCGTTCTTCGTCATAGCTACTTCATCCTTTGGGTCGAGTTGGGGCCTTGCGCTCTCAGCCGCGTGGCGATGCAGCGCTGCGGAGGTGTCCGTATGACGTCCTCCGAGTAGATCTAGGAATCTGATGTAAGCGAGTGGTCTAGCGTTCGGGTCGTTGCATGTCGGAAGAGCCTGTCTGCGCGCTATCCCGCTTCTCGAATACCGCGAACAGGTCGGTGCCCTCCCGGAGCCGCCCGGCTGGCTCGATGTGGTACTCGACGCCGGGCTCGATCAGCGGCTCGAGCTCCCATCGAACGAACAGACCAGGCAGCCGTACGAGCTGCTGATCGACCAGCGGATCCGGCAACCGCAGCGTGTCCCGGACGAGACCGCTGGTGAGCTCGCCCGCCGGGGGTGTCGTTGGCGCGGGGCGGTCCCGCGTCTCGGCCCCGTGCGATGGATCCACCAGTGCCACGCCGATCGCGTCCGCGGCTTCCGGTGTCGAGTTGGCCGGCGGCGCGCCACCCTCGGCACGCGTCGTATCGGCGCTGGGATGGGGGTTGACGCCGAGGAAGCTCAGCACCGTTTGCAGGTCCTCGCGAAGGTCCGGATCCCGCCGGTAGACCACGTAGAGCCGGGTGTTGTCCGCCGCCACACCACCGTCCATGACTCGGAAATCCCCCTCCGCATCGATGACGCTGCCGATCTCCCAGCGGCGAAACCGCCCCGGCTGGCGGCAGTACAGCTCCGGCCGTTCCATGTCGGACAGGAGCTTGTCCCAGTTGATGGGATTCCTGCTCGATGGCTCGGTCCTGCTCGATGGCTCGGTCCTGCTCGATGACTCGGTCCTGCTCGATGGCTCTGTCCTGCTCGATGACTCGTTCGCAAACTCGCTCATGACTACGCTCCTTGGGGGCGTCGTGTATCCCCACCTGACGTACTCGTGTCTGCGCGCGAGAGTGAGGCACACAAAGTGCGAGCCCCGTACGGATTCGGCAGATCGCCCGGTGGAACGCCTTTCGGCTGGTCCCGTGCAAGAGCCCGAGGCGGTCGGCCACTTCTCGATTCGACTCGCCGAGCACCGCGACGCGCAACACGAGCTCGGTGTGAACGCCGCCGCCGTGCGGCTCCAGCTTCTCGCGAAGCGCGGCCAGCTCGTCCTCGAACGACATCCCGGCCGGCAGCCCGAGATCCGAATCGCGGTACGGCCCCGGCTCGGGCGAGGCCAGCGCGTCTTCGACCAACGGGTCCCAGCGATCGACTTCGATCCGCGTGCGCCGACACCCGGCCATCAGGTCCCGGTCGACGCCGCGCACGAGCGTAGCGATCACGCGGTGCACGCGTGAGAGGTCCATGCGGTCGATCCGCTCGGTGAGCGCCAGGGAGATCCCGCTGATCAACTCCCCTGGATCCGACTTGAAGTGGATCGACCGGTGCCGCCAGATCCGATCCAGCGCCGGCCACAGCCCGCACCACACCAGCGCCTGGGCGAGCTTGGTCCACGCCGCGCGCGCTTGCACTGCCCGCACGAGCGCCGCGTAGATCTGATCTTTCTCGTCGAGGTCTCCTCCGCGCGTCGTCAGATACGCAATGAGCGCGGTGATACTCTCGAACCTGGCAAAGATTGCCATTGTCCGTCGGGCGTCTTGAAACTGCTGTGCTGCCATGAACGTCGCGATCGAACGCGCGAAGAACGCGCGCGTGTCCTGCCAGATTTTGCGCAAGAGGTCTCCTTGGGCCCCGGCGCGGACGCCTGGGCCAATCGCAGGGCGTCGCGCGCCCTGGGCTATCGTTGGAATGTGCGGACGGTCAGCGCGCGGTGAGCGCCTGCCTGGGTTGCGCGAGCAGCACGCTCGCGAGCTCGGTCAACGTGCGGTGATCGCCGCCTTGGGCTTGGGCTGTTCGACCAGCGCGTTCGCGGTGGCGAGCTCGTTCATCGCGCGGCAGCCCGTGCAGGCTGTCGTCGCCGGAAAGCCGACCAGGTACGCGCGTCCGCGCGCGATCTGCAGGTGCAGTCGTCCGTCGAGGAGATGCCCGAGCAACTTCCCGCAGCGGGTGCAACGCCATTCTCGCTCGCCGGTGAGCTTGCCGATGGCGGTCGAGAGCTTGTTTGTCTGTGCCGTGGTCATGCAAACCCACTCTGCACGACTTACTTCCGCCTGGGCTGTAACGTGGTCTGTAACGCCGTTACAGACTTGAACAATGAGCGGTGTTCTCGCTAGTCCAGCGTCGCTTCGTACGCGTATAGGCTATCTGAATAATTCGTAATAGGAGCCCCGTCCTCCAGCGCTGCTCCTGTGTATAAGGTACACTGAGAGGGCGCTGGGAGCCCCCCAAATTTATTTTCGTCGCTGGTTAACAGGTCCTTTTTGGGGCTCATAGGCCCCATAATTCGGGGTTTATAGACCTCATTTGTGCACAATCGTCAGCATGCTGGGGTTGGCCACCCCCTGTGACATGGGGTTTATAACCCCCATGGTTGGGACGGAGCTCCCCACGTTGGTCGTAGCGCCGCGCGGTTGCCTCGCGCGGCGACGCTGCATCGCGCGCGGTCGCAGCGAGGATCCAGGACGCCGCACGATCTCCAGCGACGGCTGGTGCGTGCGAAGCGCCGACGGTGGGCCACGTACAAGCCGCCGGCAGCCGGCAGCCGCCGGCAGAGAGCGCGTGGCGATCGCGCCGACCGGATCTCACGCGGCGCCACCGCCACCACCGCCACCACCGACGACGACGCTCAAGCCGCGGGACCGCCACGTCGCCGAGCGGTGCCTCGCCCACGTCAGGGGAGTCCCTCGTCGATGCGCGACTGCCGCGGGCCGGCCGGGGCCGGCCGGGGCCGGCCGGGGCGACTCACATCGTATCGACGGGTGTGTGCGATCGGTCGCGCCTGGCGTCCACGAGCGTGTCCGTGTGGTCGCGTCTGCCGTCGAGGGGAGTGCGCGAAGAGTCGTGTCTGCCGTCGACGAGGGTGTCCGAGCGATCGTCCCTGGTGCCGACGAAGGGCTGCGAATCGTCAACCCAGGACTCCGCCGGCAGCACACCAGGCTTGGTGTTTGCCTCGAAGATGAACGCGAACGTTACCGAAGCGCGGGGCGCGAAGCGATACATCGCATGCTTGTCGACGAGTTCGGTCTGAAAGAAGCTCCAGCCTTTGCGGTTCTTGATGTCGAACGTGCCGCGTGCGCGCTGAAACATCTGCTTCGCGGAGACCCCGTCGCTATCGCCGGTGCCCGGGTCGTAGCGGCCCCGATCGTTCTCGAGGCAGCTCCGGATCCACCTGAACTTCCAGCGCGAAATGTTCGACTCGCGCTCGATCCCCCCGTGCTTGGTCACCGTCTTCTGCAGCTCGTCGGCGACAAAGTCGAAGGCGGTGTCTCGTACCAGGCGTTGGTACGCCGACAGATCGAGATCACGCCATTCCGCCGCGCGGCCGGCCACACGGACCAACGCACGGGCCACGTACTCGGTCGCGGCGGTCCCGGCGGGTCCGCTACCGTGCGACGGGCGGCCGATGCCGGCGAACAGCCGGAGCGGATCTACAAGCGGGTAGAACCCACGTTCGTCGCTGAGGCCCACGCTGTCGGCCAGCGAGAGGAGCGGGACGCCGGTCGCCGCGGTGTGACTGCGAAGGTTCTCGGAGATGAATCGGTCGGTCGGCACGAAGATCGCGAGCGTCTGGCCCTGGGCACGGAACCGCAGTGCGTCGATGGCCTCGCTGTAGTCGTACGCGTTGCCCCGTGTCAGGAAGTAGACCGCGTGTTTGACCCCGGCGTCGGGAACGAACCAACCGACGCGATACACCTCCCGAATCTCCGTCATCTCCACGTTGACTCTGATCTGCAGTGCGATGCCCACTGCGGTGGCGAGCAGCGCCGGCATGACCGCGAGCATCTCGAGGTCGCTCGCGATCATCTCGACGGTCGCACACGCGCCGGGCCGCCGCTCACACGTGGCCCGGGCACCACCACCCTCTGCGTTGCGCCACAGGACGCGTCGACATCCCGTGCCCGGCAAGTGCGAGCACGGATAGACCGTCGCGATCCGCTGCCGCAGGACCACACCGGCGCGCTCCAGCGCGCGCTCCAGGTGGTCGCCGAGGAGCTCACGGAGGTACCGGCGCGGCCCGCCGAATCGAGCGTTCGCCTCCAGCTTGTCCCAGAAGACAGTGAGGTCGTAGCTCATCGTGGACCCAGGCACCCCTGGCACTTCCAGGTCAGGCGCCCGGTGCCCCGATACTCCCACTCGAACCGAATCCCTTTCATGTTACTGCCTTGTCGGGTCACCCGGGTCGCGGTCGCGGCGATCGGGGTGACGTAAGATGGATGGATAGGACCTCATGCGCGCGCAGCGCGCAGCGACAACCCTGGAAGGGGCGGCGCTTGCAAAGCGACGCCGGAGAACACCACGCGCCCGAGCCAGCCTCGGGCCGCCCCGCAGCGAGACCCACGTCGCGGCTGGACGCCCCCGCCCACTGGAGGCACGGGGCGCCGATCAACCGGCCCAGTGCGTTCTCGATGATCCGCTGTTCAAGGTGGCGCATGACAACCGCGAGACCTGATACACATAGTGAGGTAAGACTCACCTAAGCAAGAGCCTGCCCTACCTTTCTTTTCTTGGCCTGCCTTTGCCAGGCAGCAGCTGCTGACGCGATGCGTTGTTTGGTGGCAGGCCGCGCTGGAGAGGCAACGAGCACGATCGATGCGCAGGGGCCCCGGCTGATCTGCTCCGGTTATGTGACGAAACCTTGGAGCTCGCGCCGATACAGACTTCGACGGGGCCGTCAAATTTCGACGGGGCCGGACTGCCCTTCACAGACCGACAAGAATCTCGCTCTTGCAGGCCAACGAGGCCGACGCAGCTCGCCGTCATTTTCACCGAATTGGCTGCCTCACTCGAGCGCCGAAACACGAGTACGCCTCCGAAGGACATTGGAGGCGAACGTGGCTTCGAATACGAGCAATATTCATTCTGGATCTCAGGTCATCGGCTCGCAGACCGCCGGAGTCACGGCGCGTGAGGAGGTCGTCGCGATCCTCGCAAGCGGCATCCTCACGCTGCTGCTGGAAGGTCACGTGCCTGGACCACCCGCGCCACCCGCGCCACCCGTACCCCCCGTACCCAGCCGGCGACGCCGGCGCAATTCGAAGATCAGGAACTCCCATGGATCCCATTGAGCGAAAACCACGTTCCCGCAAAGCTCGCTTGCTTTGTTTACCCAAAGACGCCCTTATACCTCAGGGCGACGGGACAGACCCGCTGCCACAAGGAGTTTATTACATGGGGAATCATAACGCTGTCGCCCAACGCGCCGACCTGGCCGAGTTGGCGCATCTGCAGCACGAGCTCGCCGCGCTCGAGGCCATGACGGTGGCAGAGCTCGCGGCGAAACATCGGGAGCTGTTCGGAACTCCGACTCGTAGTCGGAACAGGCAATATCTCATCAACCATCTCGCATGGCGCATGCAGGAACGCGAGACCGGTAGCCTGTCGCCCCGAGCCCTGGAGCGCATCGCGCAACTCGCGCCTGAGGCTCCGGCGCGCTGGCAAGAGCCTCTTCCCAAGCGGGATCCGTCGCCCGCATCGGCCGCGCCCCGCGCTCCTGATCCGCGCGTGCCGCCGGTCGGCACGACAATCACTCGCATCTACGAGGGGATCGTGCATCGGGTCAAGGTGCTCGAACGCGGCTTCGAGTTTGAGGGCTCGTTGCACCGTAGCCTGTCGGGGATCGCCCGGCAGATCACCGGCCGGAGCTGGAACGGCTACGTGTTCTTCCTCGGCCGTGACCAGGGCGCGGCGGAGTCCGAATCTGAGGCAGCGCCCGAGGTGCACGCTGAGGTGTCGCGATGAGGCGCAGGAAGCCGGCGCCGGTCGCCGCCGCGCACCTCGAGGCGAAGCGCTGCGCCATCTACACCCGGAAGTCGACCACCGCGGGCCTCGACCAAGCGTTCACCTCGCTCGACGCGCAGCGTGAATCCGGCATCAGCTACATCCAGCGCCAGCCCGGATGGACTGTGCTCGAAGAACGCTACGACGATGGTGGCTTCACCGGCGCCAACATCGATCGCCCCGCGTTCCAGCGCCTGCTTCACGACGTCGAGGCTAGAAAAATTGATTGTGTGGTGGTGTACAAGGTGGACCGCCTCAGCCGCTCGTTGATGGACTTCGCGGCCGTGATGGCGCGCTTCAACACGGCGAACGTGGCGTTCGTGTCGGTGACCCAGAACTTCTCAACGGCCGACTCGATGGGGCGCCTGACGTTGAACATGCTCATGTCGTTTGCGCAGTTCGAACGGGAGATGATCAGCGAGCGGACACGGGACAAAGTCGCCGCGTCCCGGCGCAAGGGCAAATGGACGGGTGGCACGGTGCCGCTCGGCTACAACGTCGAGACCGGACGCCTGGTCGTGAACGAACTCGAGGCCGTCGTGGTCCAGGAGATCTTCGCGCTCTATCTGGAGCGTCGCTCGACCCTCGAGGTCGCGCGCATCCTGAACTCGAGCGATCGCCGGACCAAGCGCCACCGCTCGATCCATGGTAACCCGCGCGAGCCGCACGACTGGACGACGAACGACGTCGCTCGCGTCCTCAAGCACCCCATCTACGCAGGGTACATGTCGTCCGGCGGCACGCTCTTTGAAGGCGAGCACTCCGCGATCGTCGAGCGCGTCGTGTTCGCGCGCGTCCAGGCCGCCCTCCGCGAGGGGACGCCGAATCGAAGCGTCGGCGTCCGGAATCCTGCGTACCTCCTGCGCGGTGTCCTCCGCTGCGCCGGCTGCGGCGCCGCGTTCACCACGGCCTCGACCATCTCGCACGGAGTCACGTACCGATACTACCGCTGCGGCACGCGCGATAAGCAGGGCGCCCAAGCGTGCGGATCGCAACCGCTGCCCGCAGAGGCCATCGAGCAGCTGGTGATCCAGCGCGTCCGCGCGGCGACCGCCGATGGCACGCTCGCCGGCGACGTCGCCGCCAGCGTGCGTCGCCGGATCCAAGCCCGGCGCGAGGCGTGCCAGATCGAACGCGAGCACCTGCCCGCGCGCATCGCCTCCCTCTCGCAGGAGATCCGACGGCTCGTCGACGTGCTCGCCACGGTAGAAGGGGGCGCGCGGCAACAGGTCCAGTCCCGCCTGCAGGAGCTCGAAGATCAGAGCGCCCATAGCGAGGCCGATCTCGTCGCCAGTACGCGCCAGCTCGCCGAGCTCGATGCGGTCGAGGTCGACGTGACCTGGGTCGCGCAAAGCCTCGCGGACTTCGACCGGGTCTGGGACCGCTTGACGGTGGAGAACCGCGGCCGGCTGGTCCGCGCCGTCATCCACCGGGTGGAGGTCGACGAACCCGGCAACACGGTGCGCGTCGTCCTCGCGGACCTCGGCGCGAATCTGGCCGACCCATCGACACCGACACCGCCCGAGCGCGTGCCTCTCGCGCCGCAGAGCCCCTCGGCATGACGGCCACGATCATCACCAGTCCCCTGTACCGGGTCCAGGTCGGCCACGGTTGTGGGTTCGTCGCGGAGCAGCCCGTCGCCCCGGAGCCGGTCCGCCGCCCCGCGCGGGTCGCGGTCATGTTGGCGCTCGCGCATCAGCTCCAGGCGCGGATCACCGAGGGCCGAGTCTGCGACCAGGCCGAGGTCGCCCGCCGGCTCGACCTCACCCGTGCGCGCGTCTCGCAGCTGCTCCGCCTGCTCCGGCTGGCGCCGGACCTCCAAGAGCAGGTGCTGTTCTTGGAGTCCGTCGATGGCCAGGAGCCCATCGTCACCGAGCGCACGCTGCGCAAGGTGACGCGAGAACGAGTGTGGGAGGCCCAGCGGAGCGCCCTTGATCAATTGCTGAACACCCCACGACCGACGCGCGTCAAGCGGCGCGCGCGCAAGTTTGGCTGAGGCTCGCACCGACGCCAACACATCCGCACATCCACTCGTTCTCGGCGCTCGGCTTCCAATATTCACTGGATAGCTCGGCAGAAGAACACATGTATGTCGTCGTGCCGTGCCGGCAGTCCGGGGAAGCGAGGGTCAATATGAGCAAATTGTCACGCGCATCGCCGCACTCGCAACCGCGAACGCCCGCCGAAGTCGCCTATCACGAAGCCGTGCTCGCGTTCTGCAACACGATCAAACGTTGCTCTCCATGCGAGACCACGGACCACATCACCATGCTGACCGCGAGGCGGGCCGTGTTTGTCGCGAAGGCCGCGCTGCTTCGCGCGACTGGCGCTATCGCCGACGAGCTCGCTGTTCACGCCCTGGAACAAGAGATCGCCTGGGTCGATGACCGCATCGCCTATCACATCGCCCACCTCCCCAACTAATGGAGTCATGAGCACCAAGATAATGAGCCCCAGATGATGATCGGCTCATGCGGCGCTCGTCGGGCCGCACCGGGCGGCTACCGCTGCCCGGCGAAGCCCCTGCGCCCTGCGCCGTGAGCCTCGCGCCCGGCTCCGGCGGACGCGTCGTGGCTGCCGTCGGCGCCGATCCACTCCCTCTGTGCCAGCAAGGCCCGCCCTGTGCCAGCTCGTTCCACATGCAGACGCTGATCTGCGCGCTCACGCCAGCGGCTGAACCGGTCGTTCCGGTCCCGCCGGCTCGGCAAGCTCGTGACAACGCGGTACGCTGAGCCGAGGCGAAGCTCCGTCAGCTTCGGGAAAATCTGTGCCCGAAAGAATCATCAAGGAAAAAGTCGTGTGTTACGTAGTCCGCGATGAGCAACTACTCGTGTTTCGCCACCGCGACTACAGCAACGAGGAGGTCGGCATCCAGGTGCCGGCCGGCACCATACGTAGCGATGAGACACCGGAACAGGCGGCGCTACGCGAGGCGCGTGAGGAGACCGGCCTCGATGGCCTGGCAATCGTACGCAAGCTTGGCGTGACCGAGTACGACATCACGCCCTACCGCTACGAGATCCAGCGCCGGCACGTGTTCCATCTCGAGCTTCAGCGGCCAGCGCCGGAGCGCTGGGTGAGCCAAGAGTCCCACGATGGTGAGCGGCGCCCCACGCGGTTCGAGTGCTTCTGGATCCCGCTGCGCGCGGCGCACGTGCTTCAGTCGGGCCAGGGTGCGCTGCTCGGCCAACTCTACGACTGAGGGCGATACTCCGAACCTCCCGCGCGATGCTGTGTCGGTGTGCTGCTACGGCCCGCCGCCGTCTCCGCGATGCCGCTCGCGAGCGCTTTGCCCGGCCGCGCCGCCGTCGGAACATCTCGCTCATCTCTGCGGTCGTACATCGCCAGCGATAAGGTTTCACGATCAAGCCGAAGCTGCCCGGCGGTCGACATCACGTCCCCCGAGTTCGAGGCCAGTGGGGGGCCCGCGGTGCGCCTCAGGGCGGAGATTCATCCCGGCAACTCCGGATGCAGCACCATGGGGAGCCGCCTCGCCATCCATCGATGCAACGAGACGGGAGCCATGCCCAGGCGCGCAGCGGCTTGGCTGAGGTTGTCGGTCGCCCGAATCGCGACAACGCGCAATGTTGCCTTCTCGATGTCATCGAGGGACTGTGCGCAGTACTGCATCACCCGCGCCTTATCCTCCAGCGTAAAGCATCTATTGGTGACGCCGAGGCTCGCGATTGCTTCTTGCGCGTACTCATCGGCGATCCGTGGCAGTTCAACCCCGCGAAGCTGGAGCGGCGGCACGTCGATCGACGCCGTCCCGGTGAGCGTGAGCCTGCGGTGGCGGTTGCGAACGCATACGAACAGCTGGACGTCGCTGTCGGGCTCGTGTATGCGTTTCATGAGGGCGTCGATATCGCGCGGAGCACGGGAATTCCGAATGCATAGTGATCCGCCGCCCGCTGCCTTGAACGCCGCCAGGGAGCTCGACATGTTCGCGGGCGAGCGGACGGTCGCCGGCAGGTCGCGTCGCCGTTGATCGCAGACGATGAACGGCGCATCGTCATCCCGCATGTAGCCGTGCAGCCCATGCGCGATGGGGACCAGATCGCCTTCACCGCACAAGAAGAGCGACGAACGATGCGCGTCAGCCTGGCGGATCGCACGGAGCGCATGATCGACCGCTCGTCGTTGGCCATCCGCCCACCCCAAGAATCGCTGACAGAACGCCCGCAGCTGTATCATGCGCTCATCCTCGGCAACGAGCGCTGTCGCGCCGATTCCTACCTCGACACCCGGCGTGAGCATGAATCGCTCGCGCGGTACGCCGTCCTGTCGTAGTTCGCCAGGAGCCCCCAGGTTGCGAATCCACCATTGGTTGTCGGCGTGCCTGAGCTCTGCACGCGTCGATGCGGTGGGCCGGCCGCTGAGCCGCAGGCGGCACTCGTCCGATGTGCCGATCTGACACGGGCCGAGTGACGGGTCGGGAACATGGACGCTATCGGTCCCCCACTCGCGCAAGCGAATCACCACACCGTTATGTCGAGCGACGGATCTCGGTGCCATACGAATCCAAGTCTCCTTCATGGGCTGCTGTTTCTCCTCGGGTTGCAGGTGCAAGCCGGCGAGCACGCTGCGCGGCTCCCTCATCGCGTACCTGTCGTATCGGGCGATGGACCTGACGCGACCGCCGTTCCGGCGACGACGGCGACCACGCCGCCACGTTCGTCCTCGCGGGTGTCACGAAACGCCCTGGGTGAGTCCGGCCGCGTGTCCTGGCTGCCCGTGCGACGCCGCGGACCGGCGCTGCGCGAGCTGCGCAACAGACGGCGGGCGATCCACGTCTGCTCTTCCCAGTTCCACTCGGAGGGGTCCCCCGCCGCGGCCGCTTCGACCGCGGCCGCGCTGGGGGCCGGAGCGCTGTCGAGGACGACATTCGCGACGCCGCGGACCGCGTCGAGCCGCAGCATCGTCGCGGTTCGCGCTTCCCGGTCGGGGACCGCCTCCGCGAGCACCGCGGCACGCGATAGCGCGCGCTCCAGCTCGTCGCGGCCGCGAGCCCCCTCGGCGTAGGCGAGCTTGGCGATCAGCGACCTCAGCTGCTGGATCAGACGCACGACCTTCCCGATCGCGGCGTCGAACGTGTCCGCGCGCGCCTGGGCCGGCTCGTGGTCCTCGACCGGAGGCAGCACGTCCTCGCCGCTCACGGACCTCGCTCCGTCGCCGGATCGTTCCCTGGTCGTTCTGGTCGTCCAAGGTCGGGGCGCTCGAGCGCCCGCGGGAGCGACTTGTCGTACGGTCGGGCGGCCACGAGCGCCCGCTCGCGGTGTTGCAAACGTCGAACGAAGGAAGGTGGGTCGAATGTCATCCGTCAACCTCGGGTGTTAGTCTGTTGCCGATCGCATGGAACAAGAGTCTGTGTTGGTCTCCACTGGCTTCTGGTGACGACCTGGCGGCAGCCTCTCCGAGGCGCGTTAAGCCCGGTCGTTGATTGCGCTCAGGCGACGAGTCGTTCGCCATGAAATAACCTTTTCACCAAAGGACCTTCGAGAAAAGGGGATTCAAACGCTATGTAAAAACGGATCCGGCATTGGCATGTGGCCTATTCGACGCGTGATGCCTGAGATGTCGCGAGGTCACGAGTGACCGCCGATCGATCCTTGCCACGGGTTACCGGCGCGAAACGCATGGCACCCAGGGCACCCAGGGCACCCGCCTGCTCGCCGGTGGGCGCGGAGGGCCGGTGGTTACGAATCGCCGCGGGTGCGCACCGCGAGCGCCACGGCCAGCGCGGGCCTGCGCGCGTCGGTCACGAGCGGCCTGGTCAGCTTCATCGTGTTGCCAAACCAGTGGTAGAACGTCTGGGCCACGATCCCGAGCGATTCGGCAGCTTTCCTTCGGGAGAACTTCATCCGGACGATCGCGTCGAGCCGCACCGCCGCACCGCGGAGCGCCTGCAGGTTCTCCCGCCACGGATTGTACAGAAGCGCCCGTTGATTGGGGGGTGTCAGGTCCGAGACGCGCAGGACGCTTCCGGCGGCAACGAGACATTGATCGAGCAGGCGGAGGATCGCGCCGCGACGCGCAGACAGGGGACGGAGCTCGATGTGCATCAGCGGCCGCCAGTGCTGGTGACCGAGCACCCGGCGCGCCTGGAGCGGGGTTCGCGCGATCGCGATCACGCGGAGCTGGAGGTCCGGCGAGAACATCGCCGACACGAACGCTGGGTCGAGGCGCTTGCGGTTCACGCCGAGGTCCAACACAAGCGTTCCCCTCGTCGCCTGTTTCATAACGGCGTTCTGTCCCCGGCGATCGTCGGGCACGTGATCGATCTCGACGAGCGGCTGCCCGCGGCGCTTGGAGATCTTGTGGATGATGCGCGCCAGTTCCTCCTGGTCGCACCCCGCCTCGCCAGTGATCAGCAGGTGGCCGGGGCCGTCCGCGGCCAAGATCAAGTCGCTCGGTGCAGGCGTCTCGTTGCCCTCCGTCGCGCCGCGGAACTCGTCTTCGCGACCGAGAATCGCAACGAGCGCGGGGTAGTGCTCGCGCATCGCGTCGTCGAGCGCGATGAAGCGATTCGGCTCGGTGCCGACCAGGAAACTCATTCCGGCCTTGACCTCGAACCCGTCGCCGTTGTCTCGCTTGTCGTCGAACGACGGTTTCAGGCCGAGCCACAGGTCGCGCTTGGACTCATACGCCAGCCCATTGGTGCTCGCGTCGTCGGTCACGACGAGGCTGCGTGCGCGCCGTTCGATCACGAAGTGATGCGCCGAGATGCCCTCGCCCTCGAGGACGAGGTGGCGGTCGCGCGCCGTTCCTGCGGTCGTGCGTAGCCGGCCTTTGGGGACCTCGAGGATGCTGTCTGTGCCATAGCGAAGGAGCCCGGTCACGTCCTCGTCGCGCTCGTAGATGCCCGCGCGCCGCTCGGGCGGAACGGCCGGTGTGCGTGTGCGTGGTGGCTTGTTGGTCAAAGAGACGCCTCCCTGCGACGTATGGGTGTTGGCACCTACCAAGCACGGCTTTTCACGAAAAGGCAAGGGCTGCAAATCCAACACATGATTTTCGATTTCGTTGGCGCTTTTGAGCTTTGCTCGCAAGGCGGCTTGCATTCTGCGAAGCACGGCGCGCCGATCGGATGTGGGTTTCGCGAATGGCACTCCAACGCAGGCGAGGTGGGCGCCTACGTCGGCCTCAACGGAGGAGGGCCCCCAGGTTCTGGAGCCCCGGGCTCGCCGAGGTGGCGGCCGGCGGTGGGCCGGCCGGAACGGCGCGATGCCTTGCACCGCACGATGCGATTCACTGGCACCGGCGCGGCTCGCGCGGGATCACCAACGCCGCGGTGATGGAGGTCTCGGAGGCCTCGGCGCTCGTCGACGGAGGTCTCGGAGGCCTCGGCGCTCGTCGACGGAGGTCTCGGAGGCCTCGGCGCTCGTCGACGTGTGCCGTCTCGGATACAATCTTTGCCAGCTCTTGACGGGCCCACGGTGGGGCCTTCCGAGTACGACATGACCATCTACCACCACCGGCTCACCCGGATTGGCCGACACGACCCACGATGAACCGCCCCCGGCGCATCACTCCTTCTGCGGACCGACGGACTCGGCGTGGTTCTGCCGTTGCACACGTTGTGGACCGGTCAGACCGATCCGCCTCGGGTGGGGAGCGCTCGGCGCCGGACCGAGCGCCGCGCCTGCCTGGCCGAGACGATGTTCTGCGGCGGATTCGCCGCCGCCAGCGGCGCGGTGACAGCCTGCGCCGGGCCGTGGTCGTGCAACAGGATCCCCGTCTGGAGCTCGCCGCGCAACGCCACTTCGGTTCCTGGCAGGACGCGGTGGAAGCGGCGGGCTTCCGCTTGACCGGACTCCAGCGCTGGGACAAGGAGCGCATCCTCGAGGAAATCAGGGCCCTCCATCGGCGGGGTGTGCGGCTCTCGTGGTCGCGAGCGCCAGTAGCGCTGCGGCTCGCGACACGACTCTATTTTGGTGGCTGGCGTCTGGCGATCGAGAGCGCGGGGTTGAAGCCTGTCCGCCTCGTCAGGTCGAACGAAGAGATCATGGCGCTGTTGCGCAAGGGCGCCCGGTCAGGCCGGATCGGCGTGGGGCCGAACGGGTTCGTGGACTGGCCGATCTACGACCTGGCGCGCCGAAGGTTCGGCAGCTTTCCCGCCGCACTCAAAGCGGCGGGCCTCGATCCTGCCAAGCTCCTGTGGGCGGTGCCCGTGCATTACCGGACCGACGAGAGCGTCGCGGCCGAGCTCCGGCGGCTCGCCCGCGAGCGGCCGGACATGACGCTGGGCGAGCTCCACCAGACCAACGTCGCCGGACCGGTCAAGCGGCGCTACGGCAGCCTCCTGGCCGCCGTCGAAGCGCTCGGCATTGCTGGATGGCCACGGCGAGGTGCGGCTCCACCGATCGCGCCCGAGGAGGTCCTGTCCGGGATCTGGAGCCGGCACCGCCGAGGCGAACCGATGCGAGCGACGCTCGCGCTCGCGAGCGAACCCCGGCTGACGATGGGCGCCTACCGGTGTTTTGGCAGCTGGCGAGCAGCGATGCGCGCCGCGGGGCTGGGCGCCTTCGTAGACGACGGACCGTGGAACCGAGGATCGATCCGCGCCGAGCTGAAGGGCCGTCGCCTGCGACGCGAACGACTGACGCTGCAGGCCATCGAGCACGATGACCCGAGCCTGGGGGCCGCGATCCGCCAGCGCTACGACAGCTTCGCGCAGGCGTTGCGGGATATGGCCCGCCCGGCCCGGCCGCGTCGCCAGGCCGCAGGCTCGTCGGAGGATGCTGCAGCAAGGTCTCCTTGATGAAATCAAGGCGGGGGCGGCGCCCACCGAGGAACCACGCGGCGCACAGGTGGCGCAGGCCCGGCGGCCGGGCTCAGCGGTTCGCGCTTCGCGAGCTCGAACTCGTCGGGGAGCTCGGCGGTTGCCGCCTGCCGCCGCCGCGCCGGCACCTGGCACGAGCCGGGTGATGCCAGCGCCGCCACGCGCGGTTCACGTAGAGCAGAACCTTCTCGCCTTCTTGTACTGCCGGACAGCGTGGCCGGCCCGGACGAACGCTTGGCTGTTGCGAGTGTCCAGTCCAGTGGACACTGAACGACTCAGCAGTTAGAATCGTGAGAGCCGCTTTCTGTGAAGCTTTGTGAACTGCTCTAAGAGGTCGACCCCATCGACCCAAGACAGCCAGGCCCTCGACCATCGAGGGTAGCTGCCTACTCTTTCCAGTCGCTCCGCGGCTGCTCCCGCCGCACCAGAGGCTCCAGGCCTACATCCACCATCGCCCCGGGCACACGGTCACTCGGCGATAAATTGGTGGTATTCATTACTATTGATCGCGAGCGCCATTTTGGTAGCGATTCCTCGCGCGCTCGGCGCGGCGCCTGCTGTAGCCTCACCGGCGGGTGGCGAACCTCGAAAACCTCTGTGGTCGAAAGCTGGGCGAGTTCGTCCTTCGGGATCGTATCGACGAGGGCGGATTTGGTGACCTGTACCTGTGCGAGCAGCCGCTGCTCCATCGCATGGCCGTCATCAAGGTGCTGCATCCGCAGCTGCGCCATGACGATGTGACGCTGCAGCGCTTCGTCCGCGAGGCGAAGCTGGCGTCGTTGCTCGACCACCCCTACGCGGCGCACGTCTACGCGTTCGGGATCGAGAGCGATGACGGGTTGTTCTGGATCGCCATGGAGCGGGTCCAGGGCTTCACGCTGACGCGCTGGCTGCAGGAGCGCGGACCGCTGCCGCCGGATCAGTTCATCCCGTTCTTCGAGCGGGTCACCGAAGTGGTGCACACGGCGCACGAGCACGGCATCGTGCACCGCGACCTCAAGCCGTCGAACGTGATGGTGATCGAGCGCGCCGGGCGGCTGTTGCCCAAGCTGCTCGACTTCGGGATCGCCAAGCTGCGCGATGACGCCGCGGTGCCAGCGCCGCCGCCTCCGACGACGCCCGCTTCACCCGCGGTCGTCGACCCGTCCACGCCGTCCGCGCCGGCACGAGCGGTGGACCGCGAAACGAAGCCAACCGAGCATTCGCACGCCGAGGCCACGGGGCCGATGAAGCCCTTGACCGGCGGCCACGCGATTGGCTCGCCGCCGTACATGTCCCCTGAGCAGTGGACCGACCCGGCCACCGTGGGGCCGGCGTCTGACATCTATGCGCTGGGCATCCTCGCCTATGAGACGCTGACGGGCCGCAATCCCTTCAACGCACAGGTGACCGCGGAGTACAAGGAGCTGCACCTCCACGCTGAGGTTCCGCCGCTCGGGGGCGCGTTCTCGCCGGCGCTCGACCGGGTGATCGCGCGCGCGATGGCCAAGCGCCCCGAAGACCGCTGGGGCAGCGCGCTCGAGTTCTCGGCGGCGCTGCGCGGCGCATCGGACCTCGGCACCGGTTCGGCGGACCTGCTCAGGCTCGACGAACGAGTCAGCGAAGCCTGGCTCGGTGATGCGCCCCAGCCGCTCGCCGAGCTCGTCGCCGCGCTCGACGCCTCCCGCAACGCCCACCAGGCGCGCGACGCCGCGCAGGAGCTGGTGCGCTACCTCGTGCGGTACCTGCTCGTGCTCGCGCTGGTGACGCGCGCGCAGGTCCGCGACGAGCGCGACGATCCGGCGCTGCTCGAGCTGATGCGGATGATGCGGCGGCGGGACCTGACCGACGCCGAGCGCGTCCAGCTGCTGCGCTTGCTGGTCCGGCCGATGCTCGGGCGGCGCAGCGCGCATCCGATCCCCGAGCTCGTGGACCTGGTCGCCCCGCGCGGCGAACCCGCCACCGATGACCTCGACGCGCTGCTGGCGCTGTGCGCGACCAGCGACCACGCGGGAACCGAAGACATGGTCCGCGCACGGCTCGCGCGCCTCGTGCCCGAGGTCGGGCGCAAGCTGAGCAAGCTGACCTTCGTCCTCGACTACGCGCTCGTGATCCCGCGCAACAACGAGGTCGAGTACTGGACCGGCGTCCGCCGGAAGGACCGGGCATTCGCCACGGTCAAATCCGGGGGCCTGGTCAAGCATCACCCGATGCTGCTGGCGAACTACAGTCGGGTGTGCGTCGACCTGTGGCCGCTCATGCAGGCCGTCGCGCCGACCGAGGGCGCCGAGCCGGAGCTGTTTCTGTTCGACGGTCGCGGTCGCACCGGCGCGCGGATGATCGCCGCCACGGGGTTCGAGCACCACGATCCGACCGTGTGGGAGTGGCTCTCGACGCGGGTCATCGCACAACTCGAGTCCAAGCCCGAGGTCCGTAACGACGACCTCCCGCCGTATCTCGGCCTCACTCCGTTTGCGGCGAGCGACGCCGCGCGCTTTGTCGGCCGCGAGTCCGAGGTCCAGGCGCTGCTCGGCAACCTCCGCGAGCGCCCCCTCCAGCTCGTGGTCGGCCCGTCGGGCGCTGGCAAGAGCTCGTTCGTCCACGCCGGCGTGATCCCGGCGCTGCCCGCCAGCTGGCGTACCATCACGCTCCGGCCCGGCGCGACGCCGCTCGCCACGCTGGCCGCCCGGCTCATCGCGGCGAACCTCACCACCACGGACCTGCGCCCCGTGCTCGAGAGCTCGCCGTCGGCCGCCGCGTCGCTCGTCGCGCACGCCGCGTCGCGTGGCACGATCGTGATCGTCATCGACCAGCTCGAGGAGCTGTTCACGCAGTGCCAGAGCGCCGACGAGCGCAAGCAGTTCGCCGCGGTCATCGCCCAGCTCACGGCATCGGCCGACGCGCCGAT
>Ga0302323_100000342_pt1 | contig 36458 bp, 33 predicted proteins | sample Fen_T0_3_FD_201950 | JGI IMG/M metagenome (GOLD analysis project Ga0302323, IMG submission 201950) | Peat permafrost microbial communities from Stordalen Mire near Abisko, Sweden - Fen_T0_3 | ecosystem: Environmental > Terrestrial > Soil > Wetlands > Permafrost | place: Sweden: Abisko...
CGAATAAAGTACGGGTCGCTCCAATTTAGGAACGAGTTCCCCTCGTTCTCTTACCACCCCTAACCCGAAGGAGAAACCTTTATGTCCAGCCACGGACCCACACCAGAGTTCGCAGCCACCTATTGCGCCATGATGCTTGATGGCGTTGCTCGCGAAATGGAAACTACCAAGAAAGTCATCGCCGCGATCCCTGATGCCAAGCGTGACCACCGCCCCGATCCAAATGCCCGCACCGCATGGGACCTGGCTTGGCATCTCGCCAACAGCGATGTGCAATTTCTGGACGGCATTGCCGACATGAAATTTGACATGTCACCGCGTAATGAGAAACCCGGCAACGTCGCGGAGTTGGTTACCTGGTACGACCGTGAAATGAAGCGCGGAATCGAGCGCGTTCGCGCCATGGCTCCCGCGCAACTACTGACCCCGGTTGATTTCCTGGGTGCATTCAACATGCCGGCCGCGTTCTATCTCGCCTTCCTCAATAATCACAGCATTCACCACCGCGGCGAACTGGCAACCTATCTGCGTCCAATGGGCGCGAAAGTGCCGTCCATCTACGGAGGCAGCTTCGACGAGCCCTTCAAGATGCCAGAGCCGAAAACCAGCGCTGCGTGATCGCCGTCGGGGTCAGACCCGACTGATACGAAAAGCCGCCCGGAAGCGATTGGCTGAGGCGGCTTTCTTATTTTCCTGCCCAGAGGATTTCAACGGGATATTGCTCGATCGCGCGATCTGCCGTCACCAGAATCAACTCCTCCAGTTTGGCTTGGGCCACAAGTAGGCGGTCGAATGGGTCACGGTGATGGGGCGGCAATCCAAACACCGCCAAGGCGTGTGGGTGCGAAACGGGAAGAGGGCGGAGTTTTTGATCCGCCATGCGACGCGGAATGTACGAAGTTGGCGGCTCGGGCATGGTTAGTTTTCCGGCGGCAGCCTTGATGGCGACCTCCCACGAAGTCACCGCCGAAAGAAATATCTCATTCGATACGTCAGAAATCGATTCTCGAGCTTTTCGAGAGAGCCGCTCCGGTTCGAATAGGCTCCAGAGCCACACCCCGGTATCCAGGAGGTATCTCAAGCCTTCCTCTTACCCTTCTTCCGCGGGACGGTGTCGGTCCGCTGGGGCGTATGCTTCGCGGAGAAATCAACGTCCGGAGCATCGGCATAAAACAGAGCCTCGAATTCGGGCATCGGAGCGTCAAAATCGTCGGCGATCCAGATCTTTCCCTCGTCCATCCCCATGGGCCGCGAGGTGCCAGCAGGTGTGACCGCGATCAGTTTGGCCACCGGCACACCCGCTCGCGCAATGGTGATTTCCTCACCTTCCGCGACCCGTCGCAGGAGCCGCGAGAGTTGCGTCTTCGCTTCATGAATATTGACTTCCATAAGATAAGGTTAGCTAACCCAGTGGACTAAGTCAATCAAAACAAGAAAAGGCTGGTTCCAAGCGACGAGCGGGCTCCGATGAAGAGAGGGCTGCTGAAAGGCAGCAGCCAATAGCCAGATGGTACAAGCCAAAGTCCCATTACTTCCGTCATCTCGTACCCAGCCTCGGTTCGGTTCATGATAACCACGTGGCTGGAGTCCTGTCCGAATGAATATTGATGATCTCTTACGCATCGCCATGGAGCGGCGCGCCTCCGACTTGCACCTCAAGGTTGGGAACTATCCCCACCTACGTATTGACGGGGAACTGATCCCGTTGACGGACCAGCCGCGCGTCTCTGCCGAGGACATGTTGAACATGGCGTTCAGCATGATGTCCGCCCGGCAAAAGCAGAAGTTCAAAGAGACCACCGAAATAGATATGGCGTATGGCGTTGCCGGACTGGGACGCTTCCGTGTGAACGTGTTCCAGCAGCGCGGCAATGTGGGACTGGTGCTCCGCGTCATTCCCACGAAGATTCGCGCCTTGGACGAACTGTTTCTACCCAAGGTGGTAGAGCAGATTTGCGACATGCCTCGTGGTTTGGTGCTCGTGACAGGTGTTACCGGTTCCGGTAAATCAACAACGCTGGCAGCCATGGTGGATCGCATCAACTCCACCCGCGCCGAGCACATCATCACGATTGAAGACCCCATCGAATTCTTGCATCGCGACAAGAAGGGCTACGTCAACCAGCGCGAAGTCGAAGTAGACACGCCGTCGTTCGGCGCGGCATTGCGCGCCAGTTTGCGTCAGGATCCGGACGTGATCCTGGTCGGCGAAATGCGAGACTTGGAAACGATTGGAACCGCGCTCCACGCGGCTGAAACCGGCCACATGGTGTTCTCCACGTTGCACACCCTGGACGCGGTTGAAAGCATCAACCGTATCATTGCCATTTTCCCACCTCCCGAGCAGAAGCAGATTCGTTTGCAACTTGCGGCCGTATTGCGTGCGATCGTCAGTCAACGGCTGGTTCGCCGTTCCGACTCTGAAGGCCGCGTGCCTGCTGTCGAAGTAATGATCACTACGGCCTACATTCGCGAGTGCATTCTCGTGCCCGAGAAAACGCGGGCCGTCCGCGACGCAATCTCCTCAGGTACGTCGCAGTACGGAATGCAGACTTTTGACCAGTCGCTCTGGGATCTATTCCAGGCCGGGCTGGTGAATTACGAAACCGCTCTCGAGAGCGCGTCGAACGCAGACGAGTTCAAACTCCGGATGCAGGGTATTGCGTCCACAGCGGACATTTCGCGGCAGGCGATGCAGTCGGCTGGGTTCGGGCGGTAATAGCGAGTTTGTCCTGCTGAACCTCATTGCTCGTGAAGAGTGGTTCCTCCTTGATGCTTGGGCGCACTTCGGTGCGCCCGTTTTTGTTGCGTGCAGGATACCCGCCAGTGGCACCGCGAGTCGCGACTAGAGCAGCGTCCGGGCGTCAGTCAAACGCGTCGCGATTGGATTTGGAGGTCTTCAGAATGCAGCGGAAGGGCTTCGAGCATTGCCGGTCACTCGAAGTTTGGTAGTGCCGGGGGAATAGGGAATAACTAACGTGCAGGACGACGAGTCAAACTGGCCAGACCTTGACGGCAATCCTGCCTAGTTTGGTTTCCGGTACCGGCTGTCCGCTAGATAACGCAGCATGATGGCATCCGTCGCGCTCTGGAACTGCTGCTCCGCCTCAGTTGGATGGGGCATCTTGTCCTGCCGCACAGTCTGGCGAAACTTCTCGCCCATCTCCGAGTCGCTGGTTACGACCTGCATGTAGAACCACAGGAAGTGCCGCATCTGGTCGAGGGCGCCCTTGAGCACGCTCAGGGATTCCATTTGCGAAGTCTCTGCCAGCGCTTCCATCAGCTCAGGGTCAGTGGGGGCCTGCATGGCTGAGCAATTCAGCTCGCTCTGAATGACACGTAAGTCGTCGGTGACTCGCAGAATACGGAGGTGAACTTCCTCCATGCTCTCCCTGTGATCGCGATCCATGGTGGTCCTTTCTGTCCCGCCTGACCAATCTTGACTGATCCAGACTCGCATCCCGGAGCACAAGCGCAAAGATTCCCCGTGTGCATGAGCTTCGGTAATTGAAGTTACTTTCGGGCCGGAACAGGCTCTGGACGCGCGTTTTACGCGGTTTGACGAGAGGGCTCGGAGGCCGCAACCATGCGGGCCGCGCGGATTTCGGGCACTTCCATGACACGCGGTCCTTGCGCGGGAGATTCCACTGCTTCCACTAGTGCTAATACCATCTGCTGCAATGTTACTAATCCCAACCGCCGGGCTCCCTCTCGTGTAAAGGGCAGCCACTCACACACCTTGTAGAAGGGCAGAAGCAGATAAGGCCAACGGTGGTTCGGACCCAGCACATACCACGGGCGAAGAACGGTCGCTTTCAACCCGCGATCCTGAATCATCTGCTCGCATTCCGTGCGCACCGCGATGTAGGCCTGCATCATTGGCGCCGGATGGGCCACACTCACATAGATAAAATGCGCGACATTGAGTTCGGCTGCTACAGAGATGGCTTCCCGTGCGGAAACCAGATCAATGGCCCGAAACGCCTCCGCCTTCGATGGCGAAGGATGGGGAACTCCAACGAGATGGATGAATGTGTCGCAAGGGCGGACCAACTGGCGGTAGGTATTGCCGTCCAGGGCATTCCCGGAAACCACTTCGCATCCGGCGGGCAATTTCCCTCTTGAGTTTGGCCGGATCAGCGCCCGCACCTGGTGTCCGCGCTCGATTAGAACGGGAATCAGACTGTTGCCAAGATAGCCGGTCCCACCCGTGACGAAGACCCGTCGCGCATTTGGCGCTTTGGGCAGAACTCTGACCTTCAGCAGTACTCTAATGTCGGAAATCGATGCTGCCACGCAGTCACTACGCTCCACAGGCTCGTCTCAGGGGCCTACCACCCAGACCAGAAGTTTAATTCATTACCCGCATTTAGTGTGATACAAACAGTGCGAAATGACCTCGCCGCGGACTGGCCTGGTGCGGGCGCTCGGCCGTTGGAGCCTGGCTGCACTGGCGGTGAATTCGGTGATTGGCAGTGGCATCTTTGGGCTGCCTTCGACAATTGCAGGCTTTCTCGGCAAGCGCAGCACGGTGGCTGTCTTGATTGCGGGGGCGGCGATCGGCATCATCATGGCTTGCTTCGCCGAAGTTGCCTCTCAGTTTTCCGAAGCCGGCGGACCCTACCTCTACGCCCGTAAAGCCTTCGGCCGCCTGACTGGCATCCTCGTAGGCTGGACTCTGTATCTTGCTCAAACCGCCGCTCCCGCCGCGAACGCCAATCTGTTCGTGGTATATCTGGCTGAATTCTGGCCACATGCTAAAGACCCCTGGCCGCGCTTCTTCATACTCACCCTGCTGGTCTGGGTTTTGGCGTTCGTCAACGCCCGAGGCGCCCGGCAAGGCGCCGTCGTCAGCAACATCTTCACGGTAGCCAAACTTCTGCCGCTCGCCATGGTCATCCTGGCCGGTGCGGCGGTAACCAGCATTAACCACGTGCCGTGGAGTGGCACGGGACACTACCCATCCTCCGACTGGATCAAGGCAATTTTCCTCATGATTTTTGCCTACGGAGGATTCGAGTCAGCCATGACTCCGGCTGGCGAAGCCAAGAACCCGGTCCGCGACACCGTTTTCGCGTTATTCGTGGCCCTGATTTCCTGCACCGCCATCTATGCCCTCATCCAGTTAGTCGTAGTCGGAGTGCTAGGCCCCAGCACTAGCGATCGCCCGTTGGCTGAGGTCGCTCGTATCACCATGGGCAATCGCGGGGCTCAACTCGTGGCCATTGGTGCGTTGGTTTCTGTTTACGGATATCTCAGCGCCAAACTCCTCGGCATGCCGCGGGTGACCTACGCGCTTGCCGAACAGGGCGACCTCCCGGGCATTTTCGCCGTCGTCAGCCGCAAATTTCATACCCCCTGGTTTTCCATCATGGTGTACTCCTCGGCTGTTTGGGGGCTGGCACTGGTTGGAAACTTTGCATGGAACGTTACGCTTTCAGTGATTGCCCGCCTGTTCTACTACGCCGTCGTATGTGCGGCGCTGATCGTTCTTCGCCGGAAACCGGGCCAGACAGCGGCCTTCCGCCTACCCGGAGGCCCTATCTGGGCGGTCCTCGGCATCTTGATCTCCCTATCGCTGGCGACCCAAGCCGACCTCAGCAAGTCGGCGATTCTAGGCGTAACAGTGGCCGCAGCCTTGTTGAATTGGTTCTGGGCTCGGCGGCGCACGGCTGCCTGATTGCGGTCGCAACGAGTATTCTTTCTCCTGAGACGTAACAACGTTCATTGCGAGCTACTCGATTCGGGTGGCTGGCGCTTGCGATCACGCGGCTAGCGGGTCTTCCTCGCTAAGGTTTGGAGAAACTGTCTATGTCCCGTACTCTTATTTCGCTTCTACTAATCTCTGTCGCCTGCTTTGCCCAACGCGAGCCAGTTCTTAAGCAGATCGACCTCCCGCACGCTTACTACTTTCGCGAAATGTACTTGCCGCAACTCACCACCGGCCCAAGCGCCGTAGCTTGGGCGCCGGATTCGAAGAGCCTTGTCTATTCCATGGCAGGTTCGTTGTGGCGGCAAGATCTGGGAAGCACCAAAGCGCAACAGCTCACCGCAGGTCCCGGCTACGACTACCAACCCGATTGTTCCAGCAACGGCCGCTGGGTCATTTTCGCGCGCTACGACCACGACGCCGTCGAACTCTGGTCGTTGGACTTAATAACCGGCCAGACAAGGCAGTTGACCTCCGCAGGCGCAGTGAATGTTGAACCGCGTTTCTCACCCGATGGCACTCGTGTGGCCTTCGTTTCCACTTCAGATAAGGGCCACTTCCACATCTTTATCGCGAAATTTGGTGACGGCCTGCTCGGCGACGTCCGCCAACTGACGCAAGAAAATGTCAGCTCGCTCCCCCGGTACTACTACAGCAAGGTGGATCACGAAATCAGCCCCGTATGGTCTCGAGATGGCGCGGAGATTCTGTTCGTCTCCAATCGCGGCCATATTCACGGTACCGGCGGCTTTTGGCGGATGAAGGCTGAACCCGGGGCCGAGGCGCGCGAGATTCACTACGAAGAGACGAATTGGAAGACGCGCCCTGATTTTTCCCCGGACGGCAAGCGTATGGTCTACGCATCGTATTTAGGTCAAGCCTGGCATCAGCTGTGGGTCATGCCTGCCGGCGGAGGCGATGCTTTCCCCATTTCTTACGGCGATTACGACAACACCAACCCACGCTGGTCGCCGGACGGCTCCAAGATCGCTTTCATTTCGAATCGTGACGGCAATACTTCGCTGTGGGTAGAAACCATCCCTGGTGGCGCGCAGTCAGAAATCGTCGCCCGCGATCGTGAGTACCTGAAGCCGATGGGTCACATCTCTGTGAAAGTTGTGGACTCCCGCGGAAAGCCGCTCCCGGCACGTATTTTCGTCACCGCCGAAGACGGACGCGCGTACGCTCCCGACAACGCCTGGATGCAAGCCGACGACAGTTTCACCCGATCCGAGCGTCCTTTCGAGGCCCACTACTTCGCCACAAACGGAGCCGCCGACATAACCGTGCCCGCCGGAAAAGTCCAAGTGGACGTGATGCGCGGCTTTGAATACGCCTTCGAGCAGAAAAGCGTCGAAGTAAAGCCCGGCTCAACCATTAACCTAACGGTTCGCCCGCACCTTATCCTGCCGTACGAACCGGCAGAATGGATCAGCGGCGACGTACACGTGCACATGAACTACGCGGGCACCTACCACAATACGCCCAAGCATCTAGTCGAACAAGCGGCCGCCGAAAACCTGACGATCGTCGAAAATCTCATCGTCAACAAAGAACAGCGCATACCCAACATTGACCACTTCATGCCGCATCCCGACCCTGAATCCACTGGCCAGCAATTACTTCTGCACGGCCAGGAATTCCACACCAGCTATTGGGGACATCTGGGGCTGCTGCATCTCAACGACAATTTCCTGCTCCCCGGCTACGCGGCCTATCCGAATACCGCTGCCGCCAGCCTCTTCCCAACCAATGCCAATGTCGCGGACATGGCGCACCAGCAAGGCGCTCTGGTCGGGTATGTGCATCCTTTCGATACTTTTCCAGATCCCGCGAAGGACCAGAGCCTGACCAATGAGCTGCCTGCTGATGTGGCCCTAGGCAAAGTAGATTACATCGAGGTCGTCGGCTTCTCCGATCACAAATCAACCGCCGAAGTCTGGTTCAAGCTGCTCAACTGTGGGTTCCGGCTGCCCACGGCCGCGGGCACCGATTTCATGGGCAACTACGCTTCCCTACGCGGACCCATTGGTCTGAACCGCGTCTACGCCGAAGTCAAGCCGAGCGCCGCCGGCGAGCCTCTCAAAATCGAACCATGGCTGGCCGCAATCAAAGCAGGACACACGTTCGCAACCAATGGCCCCTTGCTCAAGTTCTCATTGGGCGGACAGCCAATTGGAGGCGAAGTGAAGTTGCCGAAGAAGCAGGAAGTTCCATTCAAGGCCGACCTATCGTCAATCGTTCCGGTAGAGCACCTGCAAATCGTCTGCAACGGTAAAGTGGCCCAAGAATTGAAACTCGATGCCACTCGCACTAGCGCGCACGTCCAAGGATCAATCCCGCTGGAATCCAGCGGTTGGTGCGTTCTTCGCGCTTTCAGCGATCAGGCGGAATATCCCATCCTGGATCTCTATCCCTATGCGACCACGAGCCCCGTTTATGTCGACGTGGCCGGGGTCCCTCTTCATAGCTCAACCGACGCAGCATATTTTGTGGCATGGATTAATCGGCTGATTACGGCTGCGCAGAGTAACACGTCATGGAACACAGAAGTCGAGAAGCGGTCTGTGCTCTCGATGCTCGAACAGGCGAAGAAGAAATACGAAGCTTTGAAATGAAGAAGGGCCGTTGTATCGGATCCGCTATTTGATTTCCGGGACGACCTCGACGGGGAAGTTTACGGAATTCGCGATGAAACAATAGTGATGGGCCTCCTCGTGAAGCGCGACGGCTTTGGCCTTGTCATCACCGGTGGCTATAGTCACAACTGGCCGCAGTTGCACGCGAACGAACCTGCCTGAGCCATCGCCGGTTTCCTCCATCACTCCGGAAGCAGCGTCATGATAGGCGACGACAGTTATCTTGTTCGTCGAACAAAGGTGTAAATACCAGAGCATGTGGCAACTGGAAAGACTTGCGACTAGGAGATCTTCCGGGTTGTAACGCCCATGGTCGCCACGAAAATTGGGGTCACTCGATCCCGGAATCACGGGCTTTCCCGCAACTGCGATCGTGTGATCGCGACGGTAAGCCTTGTAGGACTTCGTTCCTTGTCCGTCGTTGCCCGTCCAGTCGATGCGAACCTCGTAGGTGTGCTCTTTCAAAATATTCTCCCGACAAATTCCGCTAGACCAATTTGGCGCTTTGCCTCCGAGCTACGAATTTTCACGCGTCCACGCTTCTGAGACCACTCGTCCCTTCTCCATGTCATCCACAACCAAAATCATTTGATGATCGTGGTCGCTGTAAAGCACTTCGATATTGACGCCTGCATCTGCCATTCGACGCGTGAGCAGGCCAAGTTGCCCCGGTCGAGACTGGTTGAGTCGCTGCACAAGCACATCGCGCACGGCGACAACATGAATGCCAGCGTCTTCAAGGGCAGCGCGAGCGGCTTCTCCGTCCGCAAACAGGAAGTGTGCCACGCCCTGGCCATTGACGACGAACGCCCCTCCCCCTTCTATGCTCACTCCGCGACGCCCCAAGGCATCGCCCATTCTGGCGAGAGCCCCGGGCTGGTTTTCCAGTGCAATTGTCAGATCCTGCATCAGGTGTGCGTCTCCTTTTCCATTTCGAGCAACTGCTCTTTCCGCTCCACTCCCCAGCGATACCCACCTAACTCTCCGCCCTCTCGGACCACGCGATGACAAGGAATTGCCACCGCCACCGGATTCGTCGCGCAGGCACGAGCCACGGCCCGCGTTGCCTTGGGCATCCCGATCTTCTTTGCGACCGCGCTGTAAGACCGAGTCTCTCCACGAGGAATTTTCTGCAGACACTCCCAGACCCGCCGTTGAAATGCTGTCGCGCGAATATCGAGCGGCAGCGAAGGAGGGGCTTCCTGCCCATTGATCAGTCGCGCCAAACTCGTCTTCCATTCGACGAGCGCCGCATCGTCGCGCCGACGCACAGCGAAAGGGAACTCGCGCATTAAGCCTTGTTGCAGTTCGCCATCGGAATCCGCGAACTGGATCGAGCAGATGCCTTTCTCGGTCGCGGCAATCAGCATCCGTCCCAGCGGAGACGCCGACGTCGTAAATCGCACAACCGCTGCTACCGCGCCGCGCCGGTATTTCTCCGGCGTCATCCCCAGTTGCGTTGCCGTCCGCTCATAAAGTCGGCTGCTGGAGCCGTATCCGGCGGCATACAGCGAAGTCGTCACATCATGTCCGGCTTGCAAGTTCTGTTTCACCTGGCGCAAGCGGCATGCATCCATATAAGCCTTCGGCGAAACCCCGAGCACCGCCTTGAACGTCCTCTGCAAGTGAAAAGGACTGCGACGAAATTCCTTCGCCAGTCCACTGAGCGTGAGCCGATCCTCAATATGCTGTTCGATATACCGGCAAACCGAGCGCACCATCGCCGATTGTGGGTTCCCATCCAGCGCTTTTGGACGGCACCGCAGGCATGCGCGGAATCCAGCCTTTTCGGCGGCAGTCGTGTGCTCGAAAAAACGAACGTTCTCGCGCCGTGGCCGCCTTGATGGGCACGACGGCCGGCAGAAGATACCAGTGCTCGAAACGCCAAACACAAACGTGCCGTCGAGCGCACCATCGCGCTCAACTACAGCCTGCCAGCGGCGCTCCACGGTGGATGTCATCACTGCTTCCTCGGAAAGTATCGCATTAGTCGCCATGCAGGTAACATAGGCCAGACCCGCTGCACGGACTATCCGAATGTTGCGGTCAAACTAATTCCGTGTCATAAGCGCGGAATCCGGAAGCGCAGGAAACTCTCACCACACTATGCGAACTCTACCGATTGCGGTACTTTGCTTCTTGACGCAAATGCTTATGGCCCAGGCAAACACTCCGTGCTCTCCGGTGACTTCGACTATTTCTGCTGTTCGAGTCACACGTGAAATCCGCCTCGACGCACGCCATCCTGCGTCAGAATGGGCGAAGAGTGAGGCGGTCACTTTTTGTGCCGATTGGCAGGGCCAAAATGCCGATCCATCTCGCCGGACCGAGGTCCGAATTCTGTGGACTCCGGCGACCCTCTACCTGCGCTACGTGTGCCGCTATCGTGGACTCTTTGTCTTCGAAGATTCCGATCCCAACGGCCGCCGCGACCACCTTTGGGACCGCGATGTCGCTGAGGCTTTCCTGCAGCCTGATCCTTCGCGCCCCCGCTATTACAAGGAATTTGAAGTCAGTCCGAATGGTATGTGGATTGACCTCGACATTTTCCCGATTGCCCCCACCGAGAGTCCGAAAGACCTCAAAAGCGGTATGCAGCGCTCGGTCTGGCTTGACGCCGAGCATCATACCTGGACCGCAGAACTCGCGATTCCCATGAAGGCCCTAACAGAGCACTTCGATGCCGCCGCTGTCTGGCATGCCAACTTTTATCGCGTCGAAGGCCCTCGCGAGCCGCGTTTCTATTCGGCATGGCAGCCCACTAAGACGCCCGAGCCTAGTTTTCACGTTCCTCAGGCGTTCGGCAAGTTGATGTTTTCGGACGCGAACACGAAATGAGAGTTGACGCCAAGTTCGGCAGTCACGGAAAGATTTTGTAGATCAGTGTAGGATGACGACCTTCCACCATTCACAATCGAATCCAAGGTTCACAAGAGGAGCATCATGAAACAAAATCGCAAAATGATGTGGTTTGCGGCAGTCACGATCGCTTTGACGGCACTGGCCTCAACTCCCGCGGGAGCCCAGGTGCTCACCGCCGAGCAGTTGAAGAAAACGATTCCAAGCGCCTACTTTTTTGCCGGTCAGAGCGCAACCGTGCAAGTGCGGAATTCCGCCGGATTCAAGAACGCGGCTGGTAAACTGGTTCTCGCCGGTTTCGTGGACACATCTGGGTACTCAACGGGCATCGCGGAACGCTATCAGGGTTTCCTGATCACCGAAGCCAAGATTTCCATCGAAGGCTCAACTCTCGAACCGGGCCAGTATGGCTTCGGATTCCGCGAAGGCAAATTCACGGTCATGAATATCGCTGCCACCGACTTGCTCTCCGTCGCGCATCAGAACGACGAGCAACTCAAGCACCCGGTACCGCTAGTGTTCGAAAAGGCTGACGCGGGTTTCAAGTTTTATACAGGCCGGAAATTCGTGACAATAAAAGCGGAGTAGGCTCGCAAGAACCTCGGATCTGCGCAAGCAAGGGAGTGCATCTGAGAAAGGGGCACGAGTTTAGAGGTTGTGGAAGAACGTAATTCTGTATCAGGGTATCGCTTCAGCGATACCGCAAGTCCTTCGAAACCAATCGCCCCTTTAGGGGCTGACGCGGCGCTTAGGACTTTTCCGCAGCCTCTTTACTCGTGCCTTTTGATTTTGAAATGGTCCTCGCGCTCTCGGTGTTGGGACACAAACTAGCGCGGACCTAGTGCGTGCTGATTCCAGCCCGCTTCCGCAATTCCGTCAACAAGGCCCCAGCCGCATTGATGTAGGTCTTGTTTGGGTCGGACGTGTCGGCCCACACCGCCTCATAAACAATCTTGCCCGCGTCCTTCACATCCATGTGGAGGGCCGCTTCCATGTGGTCGGCCTGCTGGCGCAATTCTCCATAACAGGAGTGACATACTGCTGCAGGCTCTGTCCCGCCATCGTGATTTTGATCGAGGGCGCAGCGAAAAGTCGCGGCGCCGACTTGTGGATGGGATGCGTAAATCTGAGACTTCAGTTCGCGTAACCGCTCGCGTTCTTCCGCCAAAGTCGCTTCGGCTGCTTGCGGTGCGGCAGACGTCGTGGGCAATGGTGGGACGGCAGTAGGAGACATACGTCCCCGCGACTTGCAGATAGGACAAGCTTGCATATCCGCAGGATAGTAAGCCCGGCATTTCGCGCACGGCATCCCATAACCAATCGAGCGCGGCATAATGTCGGAATCAAACATCGTTCGCGCACCAGCAGGTGCTGCGCTGGACGCGGCTTTTCCCGCTACCGCCGGATTGACTGCCTTTTCTCGTGCTTGCTTGGCCGCCGTGCCTTCCATGTCGTTTTCACCTGGCGGCCACTGAGGCCGCAGCATTCGCCTTCATTTTAGGACGCTCTCCTCCACAAAGGCGACACACGTGAGTGCATACAAAGGCAATGCCCCCTCGTACAGGTGGCATGCGTTACTTCGAGGTCGTGATCATCCGGGCCGCTTCCTGCATCCGTGCCCGGTAGAGGCCCTCTTTCGGATCCAGTCGCGCCGCGATTTCGAGTTCTCCGAGTGCTTCTTCAAAGCGATTCAGCACCATCAAACACGCGGCTAGGGAATAGTGGTTCTGCGCGTTCGGCTCCAGTCGAAGTGCCTCGCGGAACTCTTTTTCCGCTTCAGCCATGGCTTGCGTATTCACAAAAGCAGTTCCCAAATAGTGGTGCGCCACCGCCGAATCCGGATTCAGAGCCACCGCCTTACGCAGCACCTCGACAGCCTCCGCGTCCTTGCCCGTAAGCAGCAGTGCTTGCCCCAGCACTCGATGTTCTGCCGCACCCGCCGGGTTGGCGGCGATTGCCGCTTTCAGTTCCCGAATCGCTGCGGGATAGTCGCGCTTCGACATATAAGCCCGGGCCAAGCAGTTGTGACCGCCTTCCCACTCCGGTGTCTGCCGGTAAAGTTCCTTGAACTCGGCAATCGCGCCGTCGAAGTCATCTTTGTCGCACAACGTATTTCCCAGGTTATTCCTGACACTAGCCTCATCGGGCTTCAGCCGAATTGCCGTGCGGTATTCCGTTGCCGCCTCATCCAGCTTTCCCTGGTCGCGCAGTACCACGCCTAGATTGCTGTGTGCCTGCCAGAAATCCGGACGCAACGTCAGCGCGCGCCGGTACGCGATCGCAGACTGCCGCAGATTGCCTTTGTCGCGTTGAGTGATCCCTATGTCGAAGTAAACATCCGCATTGTCCGATTCGCGCTCTAATGACTTTTCGTAGGCATTGAGCGCCGCCTCGTAGTGTCCTCCGGCATAAAGCGCCAGCCCCAGATACCGGTACGCCTCGGCGTTAGCCGGATCCATGCTCAAAGCGGTACGAGCCTCTGCAAGCGCGTTGTCGGCGTCGTCCGTGCGATAGAAAAGATACGAAAGCTGGTTGTGGGTTTCCGGGAACCCGGGCATCCGGTGCTCCGCTTCCATGAAAGCATCCAGCGCCTCGTCCATTCTTTCCTGACGGCGGAGAATCGTTCCGAGCACAAACTGTAGTGACGCGTTGCTCGGATCGTCCCGTAGCGCGGCACGAACATTGTCTTCGGCGGCAGTGAACTTGTTGGCGTGAACTAACGCGGCAATCGAAGCTGCGGTCTCACTAAAACTGCATGCCGCAACTGTCGCAGGCTTTTGCCCGGTCGATCGAGTCTTCGCCGTCGTTTCTTGTCCGGCATTTTGTGGGAAAAGGCTATGAATCAGGGTTTCGTCAGCGCCCGCAAGTCGCAGAGCATGCACGCAAGGTAGGGTCACCCGGCAGGACAAAGCTCCCGTACCTTCCGTCGTACCGGTCAATCGCTGAATACGAGCACTGGAAATTCCTCCCGCCAGCCACAAGAAGACATCGTCAAGCGATTTTCCGGTTGAAGCCGGTTCGGCCCGGAGGGTTCCCGCCAAGAATGTGAACAATACAAGGGTCAGCCAACCGCGTTTCACGAAGCCCTCCAGCGCCCGGCCCTTTTTCGAGCAGGAAACGCCCTGCGGTCAAAATAGCCCGTCAATCGTCCTGCCGATAGGTCACCGAAGTAATTCCGGGATATGGCCCACCAGCCAAATCGTGGCCATCCTTCCGCTTTCGAGTGCCACTAGTCCTCAAGACTCCTGTCTTTCATTGCGCTACACTGGTCAGGGAGACTGGTTGGCCGCTCTCCCTTGGAGGTTCTATGGGTGAGTTTTCGGTTTGGCACTGGCTGCTTGTACTTGCCGTTGCTCTATTGCTGTTTGGGCCGAAGAGACTACCCGAGATTGGCAAAGGAATCGGAGACGGCTTGCGCGCCCTGAAAGAAGGCATGAAGGAAGGCGGCCCAAAACCCGAGGCCTCGCCGGAAGCCAAGGTCGAGACGAAGACCGAAAACAAGGTTTAGAAAGTTCCACTGAGAGTCTAAGCCGCTGCAGATGTTGGTCTTCCCTGAGCTATGACATTTCTCTACTAAACCGATATAATTCATGCATCCAAAGACTTAGATTGTGCGTGGCGGAGAGAATTTTGCCCACTCGCTCTCTGCCCCATCGGGTTTCGTTGTTGCCCTGGGTTGTTCTGCGTCACTTAAATAGAAAGACCATTCTGTTGTCCAAAACATAGGAGGTTCTGTGCGTAAACAAATACTAGTAGGTCTCATTCTGCTGTTGGCAATTCCTGTCCTCGCCGATCAAATCATCCTTAAGAACGGCGACAAACTGACCGGTACCATCGTGAAGTCTGATGGCAAAGAACTGGTCCTCAAGACCGATTATGCGGGCGACGTTACCGTCAAATTCGACGCCATTCAGGCCCTGACCTCGACCGGCGACCTGCATGTGACGCTAGGTGGCAAGACCGCAGTGGGCCCAGTCACTACCACCGGTGACAACGTGGTCGTTGCAACAAAGGCCGGCGAACCCGTCGAGGCACCGAAAGCCTCCGTTACCCTGGTTCGCAGTCCCGCTGAGCAGGCTGCCTACGAAAAGAGCCTGCACCCCGGATTTGCGGAAGGCTGGGCAGGCGGTCTGAATCTGGGCTTTGCCGTCACCCGCGGTAACAGCGAAACCAAGAATCTGGCGATCGGTTTCAACGCCGTTCGCACCGGGTTCCACGACAAACTGTCTCTTTACACGAACTCCATCTACTCTACGAACGACGTCACAGGCGCGACGCCTCACACGACCTCAAATTCAATCGGCGGCGGAGCTCGTTACGATCACGACTTTTCTCCCCGCGTATTTGGATTTGTTACTGGAGACTTCTTCCATAACTCGCTGCAGTTCCTCGATCTCCGTTCCTCGTTCGGTGGTGGTATCGGCCTCCACGCGATCAAGAATCCGACCACCTCTCTTGATCTGCTCGGTGGTATCAATTACACCCACGAGAGCTATTCAGGTGTTCCGCAGGTGCCACCTCTTACAGGGTTCTACTCTTACACCAAGAGCTATGCTGCGGCCGTTGCGGGCGATACCTTCACCCACAAGTTGGGAAAGAGCACGGACGTGATGCAGAGCTTCTTCTTCTATCCCGACCTGAACAACACCAGCGACTATCGTTGGACCCTCAACGCCGGTACGGTCACAAAGCTCAACAAGTGGCTCGGATGGCAGAACTCGTTTGGTGATGTTTACGTTTCTGACGGACTGCGTCCGCTCGGAACCAAGGCAAATGATCTGCAGATCTCAACCGGGATCAACGTCTCCTTCACTCACTAGACTTGTAATTGTTGAACCGAGGGGACGGGCTCTTGCCCGTCCCTTTTGTATTGCCCATCAGTAGCTAGAAGCCAGAAGCTTGTGTCATCCTATCCCTCGTGCCTCGCCCATTCCTTATTGACACCGATACCGCGTCCGATGACGCCGTAGCTCTAATCATGGCACTGCGCGCGCCCGACGTGAACGTCGTTGCCATCACCACCGTCGCGGGAAACGTCCCAGTCGCGCAGTCCACGCGCAATGCTCTCTACACAGTCGAACTCTGTCGATCCAGTCTCACCGAAAAAGTTCCCGTGTATGCCGGAGCCGACAAGCCACTCCTCCGCACCTACCAGAACGCAGCCTGGTTTCATGGCGCTGATGGTTTGGGCGAACACAACTATCCCGTACCCAAACAATCAGCCGAAACCATCCACGCCGCCGACGCCATCATCGCCGCCGCTGAGGCAAACCCCGGCCTGGTCATCGTTACGCTGGCCCCGCTCACGAACGTCGCCTTAGCCATCGCGAAGAAGCCGGAAATCGCGAAGAACGTCAGCCGCTGCGTAATCATGGGTGGCGCTCCGTGCTGTGAAGGCAACGTCACTCCCGCCGCCGAATACAACATTTGGGTTGATCCCGAAGCCGCCCGCATCGTCATGCGCAGCGCGCTCCCCATTGAACTCGTGGGCTGGCACCTCTCCCGCGGAGAAGCCGTAGTCAACGAAGGCGACATCGCCCGTATCCTTGCCTTCAACACTCCGCTCGCGACCTTTGCCATCGAGTGCAACAGCCACGCCCGAAAGGCCTACAAAATCCAAACCGGCGAAGACGGTATCCCGCTCCCTGATCCGATTGCGATGGCCATCGCAATCGATCCGACCATCGGCACCCACTGGTCCGCTCACTACATCGACGTCGAAACCGAAAGCGAACTGACCCGAGGCATGACCGTAGTCGATCGACTGAACTTAGCCGACGACGATCGCAATCGCGCAACCTGGGCGCCAATCGTCGCCGACCCAAAAAACGCTCCCGGCAAGAAGAAAGTGTGCTGGACCCTCGACAACCGCCGCTGGAAAGAAACCCTCGACGCGGCCCTTCGCTAGCCCGTGTGGCGCGGACACTCCTGTCCGCGGCCTTTGTTTTTGGTTTTGCTTTTGGTTGTGCTTTTGATCTTGATCTTGATCTTGTTTTTGATTTGGTTCTCGCTTTTGATTTAGCTGATGGCTGATGGCTGATGGCTGATGGCTGACGGCTGCGAGCAAGAGCCAAGCCCCGCGCTCTGCTATATTGACTTCTCCCGGAGGTGACCATGTCCCGAATTGTCCGCTGTGGCCTCATCCAAGCCAGCAACGCGGCCCCCAACAGCCGCTCCCTCAAAGAAATCAAGCAGGCCATGATCGACAAGCACCTGAAGCTCATCGCGCAGGCAGCTAAGAAGAGAGTCAAGATTCTCTGCCTCCAGGAGCTGTTCTACGGCCCCTACTTCTGCGCCGAGCAGAACATCCGCTGGTACGACCTCACCGAGCGCGTACCCGACGGCCCGACCACCAAGCTCATGCAGAAGATCGCCGCCAAGCACAACATGGTCATAGTCGTCCCCGTGTATGAAGAACAGATGCCCGGTCTTTACTTCAATACTGCAGCCGTGATCGATGCCGATGGTAAATACCTTGGCAAATATCGCAAGCATCACATCCCGCACGTCCATCCCGGCTTCTGGGAGAAGTTCTACTTCACGCCCGGCGATCTCGGCTATCCCGTCTTCCAAACCAAGTATGCGAAAGTTGGCGTGTATATCTGCTACGACCGCCACTTTCCCGAAGGTGCAAGAGTGCTGGGCCTGAACGGCGCGGAGATCGTCTTCAATCCTTCTGCCACGGTTGCTGGACTCTCGGAATATTTGTGGGAACTGGAACAGCCCGCGCACGCCGCCGCGAATGGCTATTTCGTAGGAGCTATCAATCGAGTAGGCCGCGAGAAGCCTTGGAATATCGGCGAGTTCTACGGCAAGAGCTACTTCTGCAATCCCCGCGGTAAAATCTTCGCCCAGGCTAGCCGCGACAAAGACGAAGTGCTGGTAGCCGACGTCGATTTCGACATGATTCAGGAAGTGAGGAGAGTCTGGCAGTTCTACCGCGACCGCCGTCCCGAAACCTACGGCGCACTAACAACGCAAAGCCAGTCCATTGCAGCCGATTGAGCGCGAGAGCAGTTTCGACCGTAGCGCGGGTGACCCGGTTCACGTCAACGACGGCGAGGCGCTCGAAACCACGGCTTAGCCGCGAAGCGGCGCAAGAATACAGCCCACGGCGCAAGCCGTGGGTTTGCAATCAGTGAACTGGCAAGCCCCGAAGGGGCGAAAGAAAACTCCGCGGAGCAGACTTAAAGACTTAAAGACGCAAGCTACAGCAACCATAATGACGAATAACTCCATTCACTCAAGAATCCAATCCAGCCCTCTCTACAACGAAGACCTCGCCGCCGCGGGTCCCGAGCGCCGTCACTGGGGAACGTACAACTTCGCCGCGCTCTGGGTCAGCATGTCGGTCAACATCCTCACCTACATGCTTGCTGCAAGCCTCATCCAGGGCGGCATGAACTGGAAGCAGGCTGTCTTCACCGTCTTCCTCGGCAACACCATCGTGTTGATTCCCATGCTCCTGAACTCGCATCCGGGGGCGCGTTATGGTGTGCCGTTTCCAGTGCTGGCCCGCGCGTCATTCGGGGTGTTGGGCGCCAACATCGCTGCCGTCTTGCGTGCGCTAGTAGCCTGCGGCTGGTTCGGCATTCAAACCTGGATCGGCGGCGAGGCCATCAACACGCTCATCGCCACGCTAGCCCCAAGTTGGAAACAGGTCCCCCACTCGACCGCTATCTGCTTCATGGCTTTCTGGCTGATCAACCTGCTAGTCATCCTCAAAGGCATCGAATACATCCGAGTCCTGCAAGGCATCAGCGCGCCGATTCTGCTCGGGGTCGGCCTGCTCCTTCTGGGGTGGGCTTACAAAGCGGCAGGCGGTTTCGGGCCGATGCTTTCCGCTCAAACGCGTTTCACGACATTTCCGGATTTCTTAAAGTTCCTGATTCCCGCCCTCAACGGCACGGTAGGTTTTTGGGCCACAGTCTCGCTCAACATTCCCGACTTTACCCGCTTCGCCAAAAGCCAGCGCCAGCAAGCAATCGGACAAGCCATCGCTTTGCCGACGACCATGACGCTCTACTCGCTGATCGGAATTTTGGTTACCTCAGCGACTGTCGTCATCTACGGCAGTGCGATCTGGGACCCAGTCCAACTCCTAAGCCGCTTCCATTCGCCCGTAGCAGTTGTGATCTCGCTACTCGCGATTCTGCTGGCAACGCTCAACGTCAACATCGGAGCCAACGTCGTTTCTCCCGCCAACGATTTCTCCAATCTCTGGCCGCGCAAAATCAGTTTCCGCACCGGAGGAGTGATGACCTGCCTCATGGGCATCGCGCTCATGCCCTGGAAACTGCTCTCCAGTTACAGCACATTCATCTTCGGCTGGCTCGGAGGCTATGCGGCGTTTCTAGGGCCGGTCGCAGCCATCATGATCTGCGACTACTTCATCATCCGCCGCCGCGTCCTCGTCGTTGACGACTTGTACCTCTATCCCAGCAGGCGCGTCGATCATGCTTTGAAAGGGCACGGCTTCAGCCGTGCCGCAACCAAAGCAAGCAACACGCCTTTAGGCGCTGAGGGACCGCCGCGCGGAGCCTACGAATATTCCCACGGCTTCAACTGGCTCGCTGTAACCGCACTCCTGTTAGGAGCGGGAACGGCGCTCGTGGGACTAGTCGTACCTGCGGTGCGCGTGCTGTATGACTATTCCTGGTTTGTGGGCTTTGCAGTATCGTTCGTCGCTTACTACGCGCTGATGAAGTTGGTTTTGGGAAGGGCACGGCTTTAGCCGTGCCGATAGCGACACCACTAACCCGCCTTTAGGCGCTGAGGTTCGCTAGTCCGATGCCTAACAGTAATGTGATTTCAGCAATGGAACGTTAACCCCGCCTCCGGTGTCTCTGTTAGTGAAGCACCAACCGAGAAAGCGCGGTTCTCTTGATGCACGGAGTCTGTCTCAACTCGTGGGATCCTTCTGGGTGCGAGTGGACTGTCGGATATCTGTGGCGCTGGATGAACTGGATTGCACGCCTCGATGTCATCGTGCTCGCGCTCATGCTCGCCTATATCGGTGTCGCTGTCATTTACGCTTCCTATCGCTTCCACTTAGCTCGACGCGAGAGAGGAACTGATAGCGCGAGCAGCAGGAAACTCGCCGCGGTTCTGAGCATCGAGTTAGGTGCTCTCAAAGCTATCGCCTCCAGCGCCCCTTACTTCGGACTTGCGGGCACTTGCGTGGGCCTGATGAGCCAAAGCGGATTCACCGGCGAGATGGATGAGAACACTCTGCAGGCAATGATGGCAGCGAGAATGTCAGCAACGCTTATCACAACCGCTTTAGGAATACTCGTGGCTGCGCCAGCGACATGTGCCTATAACTATCTTTGCACGCGCAAGAACTTGCTTGAGAGCGAAGTCTCTAACGACCCGCTCTCGCATCAACGCCGATACCGTCAAGGTACGTCACCGAAACGATTCTCTCAACTTCCAGCGTTCGCCCTAATTGGAGCGTCCGGTCTGGCTGTTCTCGTTGCGGTGTACACGCCGTATTTTGCTGAGCGACGGGCCACTGGTCTCAAACTCAGACTCGCCCCATCCTGCTGCGAAAATTGTGTTAACGACCGAATCACGCTTCTGCACATAACCGACGCAGGCAAACTCTTGCTTAATGCAGAGCAGGAAGACTGGAACGGCCTGGCAGGTCGTTTGTCAGAGGTTTACAGGGTGCGAGAGCAACGTGCGCTGGATCTGCTTGTCGACGATGGGGTACCGATTCAGACCGTAGCCGATGCGCTCGACCTCGTGGAAAACGTTCCCGCTGCAGCAGGACCTCAGGCGGCTGGCATTGAAATGGACAAGTTAGACATCACCGTGCGGTTGGTAACTCCAAGAGTTTGGAACGCTCGCTGCCCTGAACTTTGATTTGCCCAACCCGTCCCAACCTAGCGCACGAGTTTTGTTCGACCTTCACCGTTCCAATCGGTCTGCTCGACCAGAACCGGTCAGACTATTTCCTTGACAAGATGATATATACTTATAAGTAATAATCGCGACAGAACAAGTGAGGGAATTCAGAAGCAGTCAGGTACCAAGTGCACCCGCAGAAGCCGCATTGCTCAGGGTCCTTCTGCGTTAAGTTATTTGACATCAATACGTTGCAATAATTGCGGCATAACTCTATCTTAATAAAGACTTTAGCCGAAAAATAGGCAACAGGTTAAACTAACTGCTTATCTATGAATACTTTGCCTTTAAGTCCTTATTCCCCAAAGACCTAGCGTGAGATTTTCGCTAAGCCAATGATTCCAATAGACCCCTTTCTGGGGGGGGCACCCCGGTACCAAGCAGTAAACATTGGTAATTCCAGGAATGCGAATCAAGCAAGCCAAGAAGCGACAAGAACGAGCAACGAAAAGTGCACCACGAACCAGCGAACGACTAGCGACAACCGACCAACGACGACCTACCTCCGAAAAGCTGGCAGCACCTCAGCCTTGTACTTCTCTAGCGTATCTTCCTCATCGCCGCACATCAGATAAATATTGAACTGAGTTACTCCCGCTTTCGCCAGCACATGAAGTTTCTCGATCTGCTTTTCCGCAGGTCCAAGCACGCAGAAGCGATCAATCACATCATCGGTAACGAAATCCGCGTTGCTGCTGCCGACTTCGCAATGATGCAGATAGTCGTAATGCCCCTTGTCGCGTATATATGAGGTCAGTGCCGGAGGAAGTTCCTCAGGCTTGTACTTCGAAACCAGATCCACAACGTGATTCGAAACCAGTGCCGGAAACCAGCGCACGCGATCACGCGCCGTCTTCATGTCGTCTGATACCCAAACTGGAGCAGCAGCCATGATCTCGATCTTGGAATAATCGCGTCCCGCAGCTTCCGCGCCCTTCCTGACGAAGCTGCAACACCACGCAATCAGATCCGGATCGGCAAACTGCAGGATTACGCCATCGCCAACTCGTCCCGCAAGCTCCAGCACCTTCGGACCATAACCAGCAACCCAAACCGGAGGAACTCCGCCTGTTGCCCAAGTCAGCCGTGCTTTTCCACCCTCGTAGTCAATTTCCTTTCCCCGAGTGAGATTGCAGAAATCCTCGATGGATTCTCCCAACTGTGCGACGGTTACCGGCTTCTTGCCCAGCACGCGCCGCGAACTGTCGCCGCGCCCAATGCCAAGCTGCATGCGTCCTTTGGAGATGAGATTGAGCGTTGCAAACAGGCTGGAAGTCACGGTGATGTCGCGCGTAGCGGGATTCGTAACGCATGGTCCGAGCTTCATGCGCTTCGTGTTCGTCGCCATCAGCGTGAGCATCGGATAACAATCCAGCCAGAGCACGTGCGAGTCGAACATCCACCCATACTCGAAGCCAGCATCCTCCGCTTGCCGCGTGAGCGACACGATGCGCTCGACAGTCATGTCCGGTTTAATCGTGATCCCGAACTGCATGGACTCTCCTGAAAGGCGGTTCTCTGTGAACTCTGTGTCCTCTGTGGTGAAGCCGTTTGCAGGCATCGCCAGACCGCAAACGTCCACAGGCGAAGGTCGGCAGTTTAGCATAAAATCGGTGCACCCAAACCGAAGGAGCACGCACGCAAATGGGCTTCGACACCATCATCGTCAACGGTCAAGTCGTCACCGCGACTGACACCAGCGCAGCTGATGTTGCCATCCAGGACGGCAAAGTTAACGCGATCGGCAAGAACCTCCCGCGCGAAAACGCCACCAGGATCATTGACGCGGCAGGGAAGTACGTTCTGCCCGGCGGAATCGACGTCCACACGCATCTTGATATGCCCTTCGGAGGCACGACCAGCGCTGATGACTTCGAAACCGGAACGCGCGCTGCAGCCTTCGGTGGAACCACCACGCTGATTGACTTCGCCATCCAGTACAAAGGCCAGACTCTGCGCACAGCCTTCGACACTTGGATGACCAAAGCTTCGGGCAAAGCGGTTTGCGACTACGCCTTTCACTGCATCATCACCGAACTGGCCGACGCGCAACTCGACGAGATGAACGCCCTTGTCCGCGAAGGTGTTACAAGCTTCAAGCTGTTCATGGCCTATCCGGGTGTATTTATGCTCGATGACGCGAGCATCTTCAAGGCCTTTCGTACGACGGCGAAGAATGGCGGACTTGTCTGCATGCACGCCGAGAATGGAAGCGCGATCGACGTGATCGTGCAGCAGGCACTCGCGGAAGGGAAGAGAGCTCCCAAGTATCACGCGTTGACAAGGCCGACGACCGCGGAAGCGGAAGCCGTGTCACGTGCAATCGCTCTGGCGGAAATGGCTGGCGCGCCCGTTTACATCGTGCACCTGAGTTGCAACGATGCGCTGGAGAAAGTCCGCGAGGCGCGAGATCGCGGGTTGCCTGTGTACGCGGAAACATGTCCACAGTATCTATACCTGTCGCTGGAGAATATGGATGCGCCGGGATTCGAAGGCGCGAAGTATGTCTTTACTCCGCCGCTGCGCGAAAAGTGGAATCAGGAGAAGCTTTGGAACGGCTTGAAGCGCGACCACCTGCAGGTGGTTTCGACCGACCACTGCCCCTTCTGCTTCAAGGAACAAAAGGAAATGGGCAAAGACGACTTCACCAAGATTCCGAATGGCGGTCCGGGAATTGAGCACCGCATGAGCCTGATCTATTCCGGAGGAGTTGTCGTCGGGAGATTCAGCGTCAACCGCTTCGTCGAACTCGTTTCGACAACGCCGGCGAAATTGTTCGGCCTCTATCCGCGGAAAGGAACGATCGCAGTGGGGAGCGATGCGGATGTGGTCGTCTTTGATCCGGCGCGCAGACACACGATCTCAGCGAAGACGCACCACATGCGCGTGGACTACTCCATGTTTGAGGGGATCGAAGTCACGGGTATGCCAGACGTTGTGCTCTCCCGCGGACGCGTCGTCGTAGAGGCGGACAAGTTTGTGGGACGCACGGGAACAGGGGAGTTCCTGAAGCGCGCGCTGTACACGCAGCCGTAGTGCTGCGATTAAGTGGGGTCGAATCGGGCTCGAGCATCCGAGCCTAACTAAACGGTATAGCAATCCATGCACGCGAATATTCCGTCTACTGCGGCCACTAGCCTTACCGCACCGAAATTCCGCATCGCGTCAATTGATCTGATTCGCGGCGCGGTCATGATCCTGATGGCCATCGATCACGTGCGTGTCTATTCCGGAATCCCGGCAGGAGGACCAACTCCGGCCGTCTTCTTCACGCGCTGGATCACGCATTTCTGTGCGCCGGCGTTTATCTTTCTGGCGGGGACCAGCGCTTTCTTCTATGGACGCAAGCACGCCGACCTTTCGAAGCATCTTATCGTTCGTGGTTTCTGGCTCATCTTCCTCGAGTTCACATTTCTACGCGTGGCCTGGACGTTCAACTTCGATTTCAAGCATTACGAAATGGCCGGAGTCATCTGGGTGATTGGGGTCTGCATGATCCTGATGGCTGGACTGGTCAAACTGCCTTTGCCCGTGGTCGGCGCGATCGGAGTCATCGTCATTGCTGCTCACAACCTGATGGATTCACACATGGGGAAGCTGCTGGAAGGGCTGGACGTGAATCGCCTTTCAGGTCTATGGAAGATCGCGTACGTCGGGTTCTTCGCAGGGCCGATCCAGTTCGGACCGAACGGTCCGAATCTAACCGTGCTCTACTCGATCATTCCGTGGATCGGTGTCATGGCCACAGGTTACGTGTTCGGCAAGATTCTGACTTTGGAGCCAGCGAGAAGGAATCGGCTCTGCCTCGCAATCGGACTCTCGGCCGTCGGGCTATTCCTGGTGCTGCGCGGATTCAACTTGTACGGCGATCCGCGCCCGTGGCACGCCGCCACGCAGGGACACAATGGTTCGCCACCAATGCCAGCGTGGCTCTCGTTTCTGAACACGAGCAAATATCCTGCATCGCTGAGCTTTCTGCTGATGACGTTGGGGCCGATCATCGCGCTGATCCCCGTGCTCGAAAGACTGCGTGGGGATCTTGCCAACCGAATCTCCATGTTTGGACGTGTGCCGTTCTTCTTCTACGTGCTGCACATTCCCCTGATCCACACGTTGGCGCTCGTAGTGTCGAAGATCAGGCTGGGCTTCGTCAGTCCATGGCTGTTCACGAATCACCCCATGGGCAACCCGCCGCCCCCGGATGGATATGTGTGGAGTCTGCCCCTTCTCTATCTTGTGTGGGGAATTACCATCGGCCTGCTGTATTTTGTCTGCCGATGGTTCGCTGACCTTAAAGCCGGAAGGAACGATGATTGGCTCAAATACTTGTAGTTAGTGTTTATCCCCTTGCTCAGTGAAGAACTTCCCCGTCGTTCCAGACGAGAAATAGCGCGACGTCACCGTCTTCTTGCGGGTAAAGAACTCGACCGCATCCCAACCGTGAACGTGCATGTCGCCGAAAAACGAATCCTTCCACCCGGAGAACGGGAAGTAGGCAGGTGAGGCCGCGACTCCGATGTTCACACCCACCATTCCGACTTCAATGCGGCGGCTGTATTCGCGTACGGCTGCCCCGTTCTCGGTGAAGATGGAAGTGCCGTTGCCGCGCGGATCGGCGTTGACAAGTGCGATGGCTTCGTCGAGCGTATTCACGTGCATCACCGAAAGCACAGGTCCGAAGATTTCATCGGTCGCGGCGTGCATGCCTGGTTTCACTTTATTAAGGATGGTTGGGCCAACGAAATTACCGCCTGCCGGAGTGCTCTTGGGACGGCGTCCGTCCACCAGTAGCTCGGCTCCTTCTTTGATACCGGTCTCAATGGCGTCGTGAATGCGCTCGCATGCGGCGGGTGAGATCACCGGACCGAGACTAGCTTTCGGATCGCGGCCATCGCCCGCAATCACTTTTTGCGCCTCTTCTTTTAGCTTGCCCATGATCGTGTCCTGCGCGGCACCCACCGTCACCAGGACGGATCCTGCCATGCAGCGTTGTCCAGCGTTGCCAAACGCGCTGCCAATGATGTTCGAGACGGTCTTATCAACAACCGCGTCGGGCATCACGACCATGTAGTTTTTCGCGCCGCCGAGAGCCTGAACGCGCTTGCCTTTTTCCGCCGCGCGGCGGTAGATGTATTTCGCCGTGTTGACCGATCCGACAAACGAAACGGCATTGATGCCCGAACTGTCGAGGATCGCATTCACGACGTCGTGCGCGCCGTGCACAAGATTGACGACGCCTTTCGGCAATCCAATTTCGTCGAGAATGTGGCAGATTATTTCCGAAGTCAGCGGAACTTGCTCAGATGGTTTAAGTACGAAAGTGTTGCCGCAGACGATCGCGAAAGGTAGAAACCACATCGGGACCATCGCCGGGAAGTTGAAGGGCGTAATCGCAGCGCACACGCCGACGGGCTGGCGGAACGTTTCGGAGTTGATGCCGCGCGCGACGCCTTCGAGCACGCGACCCTGCATTGTCATGGGAGAACAACACGCCACTTCGATCACTTCGATCGAGCGCGTAATTTCAGCGCGCGCATCCGACAGCACCTTGCCCCCCTCGCGGGTGACAGATGCGGCTAGTTCGTCGATGCGTGCTCGAAATTTTTCGCGCAGAGCGTAAATGAACTCGGTGCGCTCACCCACAGATCGTCCACGCCAATCAGGGAGAGCGGCGTTCGCGGCAGCGACGGCGGCCTCGACATCCGAGGCGCCGGAAAGCGGCAACTGCGCCAGGACTTCGCCATTCGCAGGATTGGTTACGTCAACCAGACCCGAGGCTTTTGCCGGAACCCAGCGTCCACCGATGAAGTTCTCAAGGATGCGGCTGGACGTCTTCTGAGTCGAGGTTGAATCGGGCGCTACTGCTTCGGTTTGCGGTGTCATTTGTTAGGTTTTATCACGTTTTTCCTCCGAGTAACAGCGCGGCAGGAAGCGGACGTGGCGCAAAAATCAAGGCGCTCCACCATCACGCGATTGCGCGAATGAGTGGAGCGCCCCTAAGGAAACAAGCCTTGCTGTGGGCGTGTCGCTACTGCACAGTGAACTTCTGGCTGCTCGTGGCTTTCCCCCCTTTGGTCGTGATTCCGATCGTCCCGGTTTTTGCGCCAGTAGGGACAACCGCCGTTATCTGTGTGTCGGAATTCACAGTGAAGGTCTTGGCCTTGACGCCGCCGAAAGTAACACCAGAAGCTTGAGTCAAACTCATACCGTCGATCGTGACCGTAGTGCCAACCGGACCGTTCGGTGGACTGAAGTCTTTGATCGACGGAATTACTTTGAAGACTTGCGGGGTAACGAGGTTACCGCTGGGCTCAAGAATCGTTACGTTGCCGGTGGTCGAGCCCTGCGCGGGCGAAGCGATCATGTAGGTATCACTGACCACGGAGAACGTGCCTGCGCCGGATCCAAACTTTACGCCAGTGGCGCTGCTGAACCCTTGTCCCAGGATGCCGATCGAGGCACCAACTTTGCCGGACCAGATTACGACGATGGAAGCAAACGGTTTTAACCCGGCGTCGAAACTGTAAAGCACTCCGTACCCAGCACGCGGGGTTCCGCCGTGCTCGGTCGTGCCATAGATTATTCCGTTGGTGTGGAGAGTTGGAGTGGACATCGGAGTATCTCCATCCAGAGTCTGGAAGTTATGGAGAACTTGGAAGCCGGTTCCAGAGGTGCTGATTTTGAACAAGCTTCCTTGGCTGTTGCCGCCTCCTGCTGAGGCCACGCCGTACAGGAATTTGTCGCTCCCTTGTACAAGTCCGGCCATAGAGTCGCTGCCTTCTATTAACTGGAAGTTGTGGAGTACCTTCGTAGCGCCTCCAGTAGTCATCTGGTAGATGATTCCCTGACTGGACGTACCCCCGCCCGAGGTGGTCCCATAGAGCTTTCCGTCAGCTCCCTGCATGACAGGGCCGATTGGTACGGCCCCTTCCGTGCTCGGATCGAAGCTGTGGATGATCTTCAGCTTTCCCTTCAGGGTCAACTGGAAGACGGTCCCGCGGTTGTAGGTGCCTCCGTACTCGGTGGTTCCATAGAGATTGCCGTCCGCCCCCAGGATCAAGGGAGCGACCGTTTCCGATGGAGCCGTTGCGATCACCGAGAAGGTGCCCGACGGGGTAATTCGATAAACCTTGCCCGGGCTGTTCCCGTTGTTAGTCACGCCATAGATGTTCCCATCCGGCGCTTGGATCGGCGTGGCCCATGGATAACCACCGTCGGGGCCATTCCCGAAGCCATATAGCGGCGTGAGACCGGAACTCCCAAACTTGAACGCCGTACCGGTGTTGGAAACTCCTCCCCATTCGGTTGCCCCGTAGAAGTTGCCGTCGAATCCGAGACTGAGTCCTGACTGCGGAGCGTTACCCTCCGGCCCTAAGAAGAAATAGAGGGGGCTGACGACGCCGGCTGGTGTGGCAGAAAAGACGGAGCCGTCGTTGGGGTACGACGTTTGCAACGTTCCGTAGAGATTCCCATCTTCGCCTTGCGCCAGCAGCGCGGGCTCATTGGGATTGGCTCCCTCGACGTGCCAGTCAAAGTTGTGAAGCTGGGTATAAACCTGCGCCTGAGCGAGGGAGGCGCAACCGATGGTTAGAACGATCAAAAGGGTCGTGATCCTGAAAGCGCGATTTGTCTTGAGTGTGGTCATGTTGCCGCTCCTGGGGCTGAAAATGGCTTATCGTAAAGGTCCACGTAGGTCGGGACTTGTTCGTAAGACCCCTTTCGAATGCGGGTGGCCCTTCCCCAAAGCCACCCGTCTTCGAACCGAAACGCTGCCGAAATGCAAAGCCCCAAGAACCCGAGCAGGAACTTTCCCTCGTGCCGAACCATCCCGGAAGGGCCAGCCTTCAAGCTGCCTTACTAACAACGCATGCGTGGAGTCGCCGGAAAGTAGCTCAAGGAAAACGAGAGTTTCTTTGCATGCAACTATTTGGATACTAAGCCATGCATTTTCAGCGTCTTGACACGCGGCGTAGGAGCAGCTAAGCTTCCCGACCAAGGCTGCCGACCCCGAGGCGCCGATCCGGGTAACTGTTCTTGCCGAGCGAATCTTCCAATCAAGTTACGACGCTGCTAAGTCGGTGGCGGGCGGGAGACAAAGAGGCTCTCGAGGCCCTGATGCCGCTCGTTTATGAAGAACTGCGTCGGTTAGCTCACCATTATTTACGTCAGGAGCGCAGCGACCATACGCTCCAAAGCACTGCCCTTGTGCATGAAGCGTACATGCGACTGGCCGGACAAAGCGCACCGCAATGGCAGAACCGTGCGCATTTCTTTGGGATCGCGGCGCACTTGATGCGGCAAATCCTGGTGGAACACGCCCGCGGCCGGGACGCGGTTAAACGGGGCGGCGGAGCCACTCGCTTGGCGCTGGATGAATCCATGGCTTTGTCGAAGCAAAGCGATGTGGATTTGATTGTTCTGGATAAAGCTTTGCAGGAATTGACCGCGCTCGACGCCCAGCAAGGACGGATCGTGGAACTGCGCTTCTTTGCCGGGTTGACGATTGAAGATACATCGGAAGTGCTGGGGATTTCACCGGCGACGGTTAAGAGAGATTGGGTTACGGCCCGTGCTTGGCTGTTTCGCGCCATGACTGGAGAAGCGCCGGCATGAAACCCGAGCGCTGGGGACAGGTTAAAAAGATCCTCGACGAGGCGCTCTCGATGGGGTCCGCGCAACGCGAGGCCTTTCTCGACCGGGCCTGCGCGAGCGATAAGGAACTGCGAAGTGAAGTGGAATCACTCCTCGCTTCTCACGAGCAGGCGGGCACGGGCTTTTTGAAAAGCCCTGTTGTTGATCTGAAATCAGGCGCGACCTCCCCGGGGGCATCAATAACCGGGCGGCGTATCGGCGTCTATCAGGTGATTGAGGAAATCGGTCATGGCGGTATGGGCGAGGTCTATCGAGCCGCTCGTGCCGACGGACAGTACACCAAGGAAGTCGCGATCAAGTTGGTACGCGGGAGCCTAGACTCGCGCTTCGTGACGGAGCGCTTTCTCAACGAGCGACAGATACTTGCCTCGCTCGACCATCCGAACATTGCAAGACTACTGGACGGTGGTACGACCGACGACGGCATTCCTTACCTCGTAATGGAGTTGATCGAAGGCGAGCCGATCGACCGGTATTGCGACGAACACAAGCTGTCGGTGACGGAGCGACTGCGTCTATTCCGGCAAGTCTGCGTCGCGGTCCACTACGCGCACCAGCGTTTGGTGATTCATCGCGACATCAAGCCGAGCAACGTGATGGTCACAAAAGAGGGCGAGCCCAAGTTGCTGGATTTCGGAATCGCCAAGATTGTGAGCCCGATTCACGATGCACAGACGACTTTTACGCTGGCGATGACGCCGGAGTATGCGAGTCCGGAGCAAATTCGCGGTGAGGCGATTACCACGGCAACGGATGTGTACTCGCTGGGCGTAGTGCTGTATCAGTTGCTCACAGGGCGGTCGCCGTATCCGGGAGACACGCGAACTCCGCACAAGCTGGCGCAGGCGGTGTGCGAAACGGAGCCGGGCCGACCGAGCACAGTGGTGGTGCGACGCGACGTTGAGAACGGAAAGGAAGGCGATCCGGAACAGATCAGCAGCATACGGGAAGGTACACCGGCGAAACTTCAGCGACGGCTGGGCGGCGATCTCGACGACATAACGATGATGGCGCTGCGCAAGGAACCGGCGCGACGGTACAGTTCGGTCGAGCAGTTCGCGGAGGATATTCGTCGGCATCTGGACGGCTTGCCGGTGGCGGCAAACAAGGGTTCGTGGAGTTATCGTGCCGAAAAGTTTGTCCAGCGTCATAAGGTCGGAATCGCGGCAGTTGCGGTAGTGCTCCTCGCCGTGGCGGGAGGCGTGGGCGCAACGATTCGCGAAGCGCGCATAGCCCGTGCGAATGCGCAGCGCGCTGAAAAGCGTTTCAACGATGTTCGCAAACTCGCCAACTCTTTTCTATTCGAGTTTCACGATGCTGTCGAACATCTCCAGGGGGCGACCCCGGCCCGCGAACTAGTGGTCAAGCGTGCTCTTGAGTATCTGGATAGCTTGTCCCAGGAGGCGGGAACGGACGCCTCGCTTCAGAAAGAGCTTGCCACTGCCTACGAGCGCGTAGGCAACGTACAAGGGGGCGCCTATCGCGACAGTCTCGGAAATTATCAGGGGGCGTTGGAGAGTTTTCGGAAAGCGAGAACGATTCGCGAGCAAGCTCTCGAAGCATCACCGGAGGACGAAATTCTCCGCAGCCAGGTGGCCCAGGAGTACGGCGAGATTGGTGGGGTTCTCGAAATTACCGGCAATCTTAAGGGAGCCTTGGAGAGCTACAAGAACGGATTGGATGTCCTGGCTGCCTCCCAACATCCGAACATCAAGACCAGGATTCGGGGTGAGATCCTTTATGACCGCTACGCGAATGCCCTCGCAGAAAGCGGCGATCTTCCTGCCGCGGTGCTAAGTGATCAAAAATCGATCGATCTCATTGATGAGATCATCAAGGAAGATCCCTCCGATCACGAGAATATTCGCGACCTGGCCATCTCCTCTATTCATCTGGGCGACAGCTTGAGGCGGATGAGACAGTTGTCCGAAGCGCTCGCCACGTATCGACGCGCCCACGTTGCTTTTCAATCTATCGTCGAACCCGCGAATGCGCAGTCCAAGCGCGATGTTAACGTGGCCGACAGCCGCATCGCGGGTATTCTCCGAATAACGGGGAATATTCGCGAAGGTCTTGCAGTGCATCAGAGTCAACTCCTGGATGACATGGCGGCTCAGAAGGCTGATCCGTCCAATGTGCTGATCCGGGAGGACGTTTATATCGATTACAACCAGATTGCAGAGGACAAGTTGGCTTTGGGGGAAATCGGGGAGGCACTGTTTAATGAGCGCAAGGGCATTGCCCTGGACGAAGCAGAAGTAACGGCGAACGCGGACGATTCCCGAGCTCGGGATAACCTTCAGAGCCAATACTTCACCCTGGGAAAGATTCTCCGAAGATCAAAACTAACCAAGGAAGCGTTGGCCTACTTTGCCAAAGCTCGCGCAATCGCGGCGTCGCAGACGAAAGCAAACCCAAAAGACCTGGATATGCGCGCCAATTTTGCCGAGTCCGAGATGGAAATGAGCGAAGCGCAATTTGCGTTGGGTAATTCGCCCGAGGCCCTTGCCGGCTACCTTGATGCCAATTCTGTTGCTGAGGAAATTGTTGCTGCGAGTCCGACAAACTCCGAGTGGCGAATCTTGTTGGCACGAACGGATCAGAAACTCGGCGAATACTACGCCGCTCAGGCAAGAAAGGATCGGCAGACTACTCAGCGCACAGAAGCACGGGAGAAAGCGCTTGGTTTTTACCGCAAGAGTCTGGATCTCTGGAAAGATCTGCAGGGGCACAACGCTTTGGGAGCAGACTACAACGCTAGCCCGGGCGAGATCGCTCGTGAAATTGCCGCCTGCCAAACTCCGCTGCAGCACTGAATGAAAGGCGGCAACTGTTTCGCCAGGTTCGTGGCGCTGTGCAATACGCCCATCAGCGACTGGTGATTCATCGTGACATCAAGCCGAGCAACATCCTGGTCACGAAAGAGGGTGTGCCCAAGTAGCTCGATTTCGGTATCGCAAAGTTGTTGCCGAAGCGCAAGCGGGTCTGGGTGACGTCGCAACCGCCCATGCGCACAAAGCGGCGAGTTCGGAGGAGCGATCCCGCCTGATGAGTGAGCCGACACAACGCGTACGGACGCGGCGACGAAACCTGGCGCCGAATCCCAAACACTTCGCCCATTAGCCCTGCGGCTTTTCTCTCGAACGTGCCGAGGCAGTCGTCCAAGGGTGTCTCTCAAACAGCGAACTGAAGCAAAATCTTTCGCCGGATGCAGCTTTCAGGCGCTTCCGTTCGCCAATATTCCCTGTTAAACTTAACAAGATCGTAGGCGCGTAGCTCAGTTGGTTACGCGTATCTAACCCACTCCCCACAATCCAACTTACTTACTCCGCTTGGTGTCCACCCGTGGTGTCCTACCCAACTAACTAACCGAACATTTTTCATGTACGGCCATCACAGAAGCGCTCTCGCTGCGTGCCTCATACTCCGCACGCATTCGAAGAGTGCGGATCGGACTCCAGATGCAAGAGAAGTGCGGCAAGTTCATGGCCGACTGGCGCGACGCCACCGGGCGTCGTCACCGCAAGGCCTTCACCACCAAAGCCGAAGCCGCTGCTCACGCCGAGCAGATGCGGGGCTCTGCAAACCCTCAGCAGCGACGGGCATCGCGCGGGCCGTCGCGGACTACCAGCAAGCGCAACCCAAAAACCAGAACAGCGCCGCGGCTCTCAAAAAGCTCTGCGCGAAATTCGGTCATGAGGAGGCGCGCCACCTAACCCACGCCAAGGTGCAGGCTCTCTGCTCCGAGTGGCAGGGCAACACTCAGCACACCCGCAGCAACTACACCAAAGCTCTCAAGCGCTTCCTCCGTTGGCTCGAAGAAAACGGCCAAGCCCCCACCGGGACTCACCGCGCTGTCCCGCGCGTCAACCAGCCATCACCGCGCACCGTGATTGCCAGTGACGACGAGCGCTCCGCCATGCTCGCCGCCGCGACGCCCAGGCTGAAATTCTTCTTGCTCCTATGCGCCGACCTCGGCCTCCGCCACAAAACCGCGACGCGCATCTGCCTCGCCAACTACGAGCCAGAGACGCACGCCATCCACTTCACCACCAAGGGCAACACTCATCAATCTCTTCCCGTCACCGCCGAAATTCGCGCGATGATCGAAGCCCTTCCCGCCCACGCCGACCCGCGCGAGCCCATTGTCAATCTCCTCCGGCCGCCCAGGCAGCAAGGCCATCCACCCGGACGCAATCCCCGTTTCCTCAAGGCGTTCGACAAACTCAAAACGCAGCTCGGCATCCGCGACGAGCTCCACATTCACGACCTCCGCCGCACCATGGCCGAAGACGTCTGGAACGCCACCCGCGATATCCGCGCCGTCCAAGCCACTCTCGGACACCGCTCCCCCATCACCACCGTCCGCTACCTCGCCAACCGCGTGCACCTGCAGGACCTCATCCCCATCATCGAAAAGGTTGAGGCCATGCGCGCCGCCCGCGCTCTCGCTCACAAGGACACCACCGCTTGATCCACCCCAACCGCCAGCTCGGAATGCAAAAGGAGTACGCCACATGATCCACCAGGTCGGCATCCCCAACCCCGTCATGCAACGCGTCGCAGGCGACGGCCCGATGCCGCCCGAGAAGAACACCGTCGAAGTCTGGCGCGGTGAGGCCGTCCACTGGTACCGCGAATACTTGGACACCAGGAACCGGCTCGCCGATGAAATCCGGAACTCAGCGCCGCGCCAGCTCGACAGCATGATTGCAAACATCTCCACGCCCCACGCCGTAGCCGACGCCACGCGCACCGTGGCCCAGCTCCTCATCTCCGGCCGCATCGATCCGGACAAGGGCCGCATCGCGCTCTATGCCCTGCAGGTCTGTCTCACCGCTCTACGCATCAGCGCGAAGGTCGCAAAATGTGGAGACGGGCGCCCTCGCCCGTCGAAGCGAAGCACACCGAAGAAAGGAAAAAAGCGATGATCACGAAGCCGAGAATTCTGCCCGCCGACACGCCGCCCCAGGTCATCTATCCCGAGCACGGCACCGGACGCACCGCGCGCCTGATCACCTGTCACCACTGCGGAGGCAAGCCGCTCATCGTCCGACGTTGCAGCTCGCGACGCAACTGCGCCGTGTGCAGCAAGTGCGGCTATCACCACCGCGTCCCAAAACTTCGCTGACCGCCGAAATAACTCTGGGCTATTCCTGAGGAAGGGCAGCAAGTCGGACAGTCCCCCTCTGAATCCTTGTCCCGTCCTGCTGCCCTCGCCCACTCAGGTCGGGAGAGAATACAGAAGTGAATCGCAGCACTTCTGTGACAAACGTCACAAACTCCCTCGCCACCCCAGCAGAGCGGAAGCCCCAAACATTACGCTTGCGCGTGGGCCGCCAGGCGTGGAGAGCCCGGCGCGCCTCCACTCGTTCCTCGTTCCGCCGCGCCTACGATCCACTGCCAGCAGCATCGCGCCCCTCGCGGGGAGCCTTGCAGCACCGTGGCCCAGCGCGCGCGCAATTTCTGGTCGCAAAGAACACTCCCGCGCGCGCGCTGGGAAACCCAGTGCACTCCGGCTCCCCGACGTGAGGGCTTGCAACACGCCCGCACCCCAGCCCCTCGCGCGTTCGTCACTGTGGTGCGGGCGTGTTGCAAGCAAGGAGCGCGCCCGCAAAAACAGTGCAGTCACAATTCCCGGCAGTCAGCTCGCGGGCGCGGTTCGTTACCACCAACACCAACACCAACACCAACAGCCCAGCGCTCACGCGCCTAGTGGGCTCGCGCCCACACCGCCGATCCGCACGCAGCCAGGTCAAAAGCAAAATCGCAGCAGCCCAGCTTGACCGCGCCCCGGCCACCAGCAGCGCGCCCCCGCGATCCCGTCCCCACCGAGCCCAGCAGCGATCGCCGCAATCCCGACGCCCAGCCAGCCGCGCACTCGACGCCAGCAACGCGACCCCCGGCTACGTTAGGACCCCACGCGCGAATTTTGGGGGGAGAATTGTGCCCGAGTGAGCGCGAGCAGCGGGGGCGCCGCGCTCCAGCAGCAGGGCACCACTGCCGCCGCCGCGCAAGGGCAAGCTGATACCCCGCACCGTGCCCTTGCGCGGCGTCGCCAGCAAAAACGTGCCCTGCTGCTTCCGCTTCGGAGCCCCCGCAACTCCCGCTCACCACGGACACCGCAAAATTCGCGCGTGCCCAACGTATCCGGGTGTCGCGTTGCAGGCGGAGGAAGTGCGCGGCAGGCGAAGGCGAAAGGGAAAAGCGCGGCGTCGCGCGGGCGGGTGCTCAGGGAAGCAAAGGGGCGCGCGCGACGGTGTCCGGGGCGCTACTGCACACGTCTGCGAGCAGTTCTGACCAGATCACTCAGCCAGGTCTGCAACTCCAGAATCTTCCTGGCTCGACCTTGGTAGGCGTCCAGCGCATCCGCCGAAAGGTGACTGAATTTCCCGCCATTGAGCACTGCTGCTTGTTCGGCGAGCAGGCCGGGAAGCTCGGATGTGATTCTTTCAAACTCTTCACGTTCCCTTTTCGGCCCGGCCGCCTCAGGTCCGTGGCGCAGTTCCAGGTGTTGCTGGAACATCTTACTGAGCCGGTGCTCATGGTCTTCCTTCCTTCCGACTCTAGCACTGATATCGAACGTCACTTCTGTGCAGACTGAACATCGACCCTTCAGCGGCACGTCCCCGAGTAACTCGGTCACGAACAGCGTAGGTTCTCTTGCCATAGCTCAAGCGTGCGCCTTA
>Ga0302323_100000344_pt1 | contig 36431 bp, 39 predicted proteins | sample Fen_T0_3_FD_201950 | JGI IMG/M metagenome (GOLD analysis project Ga0302323, IMG submission 201950) | Peat permafrost microbial communities from Stordalen Mire near Abisko, Sweden - Fen_T0_3 | ecosystem: Environmental > Terrestrial > Soil > Wetlands > Permafrost | place: Sweden: Abisko...
GCGCCTGCGCCTCGGGAGGAACGCAAAGGGAGGATCCGATGACCGCAGAGCACCGCGCCGGCAGCCACGGCACGGGCCATTCCGGCTCCGAGCAGCTCGACGAGTTGCGCCAGATGGTCCGGGACGGCGAGATCGACACGGTCATCGTCGCCCTCACCGACATGCAGGGCCGCCTGGTTGGGAAACGCGTCCAGGGCGACGCGTTCTTGCGCGGCGTGGTGGATCACGGCATCCATTTCTGCACCTATCTCCTGGGTACGGACATGGAAATGAACACGCCCGACGGCTTCAAGCTCATGAACTGGGAGACGGGCTACGGCGACTGGATCGGCCGGCAGGATTGGGGGACGTTGCGCGTTCTGCCGTGGCTGGACGGAACCGCGATCGTTCTATGCGACGCCGTGGACCACGACGGCGCCGAGATCCCTGTTTCGCCGCGGACTATGCTCCGCCGCCAGGTGGAGCGCGCGGGCAAACTCGGCTACACCGTCAAGGCCGGTACCGAATTCGAGTTCTACGTCCTGAAGGACACTTTCGAGGACCTGGCCGAGAAGGGCTACAACGACATCGAGCGTGTCGGCTACTACAACGAGGACTACCACCTCCTGCAGGCCACCAAGCTCGAGCCGCTGTATCGCCAGATCCGCAACGAGATGACCGAGGCGCGGATCCCGATCGAGTTCAGCAAGGGTGAGGCGGCGCCGAGCCAGCACGAGGTCAACATCCGATATGACGAAGTGCTCGAGTCGGCCGACCGGAGCGTGCTCTTCAAGCACGGCGCCAAGGAGATCGCCTGGCAGAACGGCTACGGCCTGACGTTCATGGCCAAGCCCTATGCCGAATGGACGGGCTCGTCCGGGCACCTGCACATCTCGCTGTGGGACGGCGAGAAGGCGCTATTCCACGACGCGGCGAGCAAGGCGCCGTACGGCATGAGCGACGTCATGCGCTGGTTCCTGGGCGGGATGATGGCGCTTCAGCGCGAGCTGGCCCTCTTCATCGCCCCGAACATCAACTCATACAAGCGGTACGCGGTGGCGAGCTGGGCGCCGGTGAACGTGGTCTGGGGCCGCGACAACCGCACGACGGGCTTCCGCATCGTTGGCGACGACTCGGCGCTGCACATCGAAAACCGCTTCCCCGGCGGCGACATGAACGCCTACCTGGCCTACGCGGCCGAGATCGGGGCGGGGCTGTACGGCATCGAAAACAAGATCGAGCCGCCGGCCGAATACAAGGGCAACGGCTACGTGGCCACGGGCTGCGACCGGATGCCGCGAGCTTTGTACGAAGCCGTCGCCGAGCTGGAAAAGAGCAAGGCCGCGGTGGAGATCTTCGGGCAGGACGTGGTAGACCACTACCTGAACGCGGCCCGGGTGGAGCGCGACGCCTACGACGCGGCGGTCCACGCCTGGGATCGGGAGAGGTATCTCGAGAGAGGCTAGGAATCGGCGGGAGCGTGAGTGGCGCCGGCGCCATCGGTGTGGCCTGGCGCTCGTCTGGAATCGGCGGAGGCTCGGATGAGCGGCGCGCCGGGCAACTAGGGTCCCGATTCGCCCTTTCCCCGGCGGCTCCTCGATGAGCGGACACAGAAGTCGCATTTGTCCGGCCCCACCGGACAGCTTCGTCACCTTGCGAGGTCTGGCGCCGCGAGCCAGGGTCCAGAAGGCGTCTGAGGGCAGGGAAGAGACTTCGGCGGACGTCGAGGAGCCCAATCGGAGCCAGATCGCCGACACGATCGCCCGGTACGAGCTCGCTGGGGCTCGCACGCTGCGTCCGCAATCGATTCTGTCCGGTACAGCCGGACACCTGCGGGATCGCGCAACGCACCCGCGAGCAGCGACCCGTGACGACGTCCGAACGAGCGGGCAAACCTGAACCGGCGATTCTTCTGCGGGTCGGGACACGAGGCGTCCCGGCTCTACTTCCGCTTCAGATACGTCGCCAGCGCCTCGTCCAAAGGCCTGAGGCGCCTCGGGAGCACCGCGCTGAGCGCCGCGGTGTCCACCGGCGCCGCCTGAACCACGAAGTCGATCGCACTCGGGCGCATGGGCGGGACCGGCAGCAGCGTCAGCGGGGCGGTCATCAGCTTCATCAGGATCACGGGCGCGTGGAGAATGAAGCGGCGGCGGCCCTGCACGCGGAGCGCCGTGCGGATGATCTCGTCCATCGTGAGCGTCTCCGGGCCGCCCACCTCCAGCGTCGCGTTCTCCGCCGCCGGGGTCGCGAGCGCATCGGCCGCGAGGGCCGCTACGTCGTCCACGAACACGGGCGCCATGAGCTGCCGCCCGTTCCCGATCTGGGGCACGAACGGCAGCCGCCGCGCCATTCCCAGGAATCGGTTCAGCGAGCGATCGCCGGGTCCGTAGATCCAGCTCGGGCGGAGGATCGTGTACGTGATGCCGCTGCCGCGGACAGCTTCCTCGGCACGCCACTTGGCGCGGAACCAGTGCTTCGGAGCATCCGCGGCCGCCCCCGCGCCGGAGAGATAGACGATGCGGCGCACGCCCGCCCGTTTCGCGGCCGCGACGAGCGCTTCCGTGCCGGCGGCGTCGACGAGCTCGAACGTGCGGCCGCGTCGCGGCGCCTCCACCGGAGAGTTGGGGAACGCAAGGCTGATGACGAGCGAATCGACGCCCGCGAGCGCGGCGGCCAGATCGTCGGGCCGGGTTACGTCGGCCGCGCGAATCTCGACCGAACCCGGCGCGACAGGTCGCTTTCGATGGCTGAGGACGACGACACGCTCCCCTCGTGAGGCCAGTTCGCGGGCTATCGCCCCGCCTACGAAACCGGTGCCGCCGGCAACCGCAACGACCTTCGGTCCAGATGCCACGTTTCGCCTCCTGAGGATGCCAGCATACGCGCGCCGCGCGGCGCGACAACCATCCCCGATCGAACCTGCGCCCGGTAGTGTTCTCGCCGCCTTCCACTATCGAGCACGAGGTATCCGATGGGCAGATTCGTTGTGGACGCCGGCGCCGTCCTCCACCTCGCAAGTGCCGGAATCGAAGTCTCGAGCGAAAACAAGCTGTTCGCGCCGACGCTTCTTCGGTCCCAGGTACTGTCGGCTCTGCATGAGGCAGTCCAGCGGGGCGATCTCCCGCCCGATGTCGCGCGCGACCGCCTGGCACGCGTCGGGCGGATGCCGATCAGGCTCCTCGGTGACGGTGTGCTGCGGCGTCGTGCCTGGGAGCTGGCAGACCAATTGGGATGGGCCTCCACCTACGACGCCGAGTACGTCGCGCTCACACAGCTTCAGGCGGACGCGTTGGTGACCCTGGACGCGGATCTGGCGCGGAGCGTTCGAGGAGTGGTCACGACGGCCTCCATCGAGGCGCTGCGCTAGAAAGCGCCCCGGGGAATCGGGCCCTGTCCCTGTAAGCTAGGGGCTGCGTCCGCAGGGCACAGACGCCCGGACCGATGCGGCTCGCGATGGAACACGGGAGAGCGACGATGCGGCTGAAGGACAAGGTGTCGATCATCACCGGCGCCGGTGGCGGAATGGGCCGAGTCGCGGCACTTCGGTTCGCCGCCGAGGGCTCTCGAGTGGTCGTGGCCGACAACCAGTCCGCCGCCGCCGAAGAGACCGTCCGACAGGTCAAGGCCGCGGGCGGGGAGGCCTGGCCGATCGCAGTGGACATCTCGGTCGAGGCCGACGTGCAGGCCATGGTGCAGGTGGCGATCAAGAAGTACGGCCGCATCGACGTCCTGTACAACAACGCCGGCATCATGCCCGAAGCCGATCACTCGGTTCTCGACACGCCCGTTGAGGTGTGGGACCAGGTGATGGCAGTGAATGTCCGCGGAACCTTTCTCGCCTGCAAGTACGTGATTCCGCAGATGCTCGAGACCGGGAGCGGGTCCATCATCAACATCTCGAGCTTCGTGTCCTTGCTCGGCTGTTCGGTGCCGCAGGACGCATACACGGCGTCCAAGGGCGCGATCGTGGCGCTTACTCGGTCGCTTGCCGTTCAGTTCGCTCCGCGCGGCGTCCGGACCAACGCGATCCTGCCGGGTCCGGTGGAAACGCCGCTACTGATGGATTGGCTCGTGAAAGACGCAAAGGCGAAACAGATCAGGCTCGCGAGAAACCCGAGCGGGCGGTTCGGCAAGCCCGACGAAGTCGTCGCGCTGGCGGTGTACCTGGCCTCGGACGAATCCGCCTGGACGAACGGGGCGTCTCTCGTCATAGACGGCGGCATCAGCGTCAACTACTTCTAGAATCCCCACAGCCCGAAATCCCGAGACTCGGCACGGGCTCGGTCGTTCGGAACCAATACGACCAGCGACCCGGAGGAATGGCTAATGGCGAATGAGGCAAGGGCGGTCGACCTCGCGATCGGGATCGACTTCGGCGGCAGCGGGATCAAAGGCGCCATAGTCGACACGCGAACCGGCCAGTTTCTGGGCGACCGCATTCGCATCCCTACTCCCCAGCCCTCGGTCACGCGCGAGGTCATGCTGGTCATGACGGACCTCGTGCGGCGGCTCATCGACGCCCAGACCGGCGGCCCGACGCCCGTCCTGTCCCTCGCCGAGGCCGCCATCCTCCCGGTTGGTGTCGGAATCCCCGCGGCAACGCGAAACGGCACCGTTCTGACCGCCGCCAACATCGATGCCAGCTGGATCGGCTTTCCGGCCGAGGCGGAGCTTGCGCTCGCGGTCGGCCGGACCGTGGCAATCGGCAACGACGCCGACGTTGCCGGACTCGCGGAGATGCGTTTCGGGGCCGGACGCGGCCAGCGCGGAACCGTGATGGTCCTGACGATCGGCACGGGCATGGGAACGGGCGTGTTCATCGACGGGCGCCTCTTCCCCAACACCGAACTGGGTCACCTGGAGCTCCACGGGCGCGACGCCGAGGAACGCGTTGCCGAGTCGGCCCGCGACCGCTACAACCTCAGCTGGCGCGACTGGGCTTCGGCGTTCGACGACTATCTCCACCTCCTCGAGCGGCTCTTCTGGCCGGATCTGTTCATCCTGGGCGGCGGCGGCTCGAAGCGGGCGGACAACTACATGCAGTACCTCACGGTCAGGACGCCTGTCGTCGTGGCAACGCAGAAGAACAACGCCGGCATCATCGGCGCGTCGCTGATCGCCCACGAGCGCCGGTCGCGAGTCTCGATCGCGATGGCCGGTGAGCCCTTCTCCTGAGCGTCGCCTAGCTCACCGGAACGCGCAGCTCCACCTTGCGGCACCTGGGGCAGGCAAACACCTCCAGGTCGAGCATGCCTTCGCCGAGATCGGCCAGGGCGCCGCCCAGCAGATGCCACCCTCCGGAGACTCCACCCACGCGGAAGCTTTCGGTGCCCAAGAGCTCGACCGCCTCGCCGCAGCGCAGGCAGTGGCCGTAGTTCGGATCGCCCTGATCTTCCTTTGACATTCGGAGCCCCCTCAGCAAGTAGCGCCGTCTCTCGATAGACCTTCGGCTGTGTGCCTCGGGTTCGGTCGGGCTAGCGCTTCACCTTGAGTCCGCGCTTGATCTCGATCGCCGACCACCGGTAGTGGTTCGGGCCGCACTCGAAGACGTACCCGGCAAGCGTGCCCCGGCCGGTCCATGCGAACCGGCCCTGCGTAAAGAGGTCGGGCTCGTTCATCGCCTGGGTGAACTGGCCGAGCCGGCGAGATGTCTCGTTCCAATCGGCCAGCACGTGCTCGAGTTGATCGTTGCGACGGAACTCGTACATCTTCTGGTTGAGCGCGTCCATGTCGGCCCAGGTGTATCCCTCCGCGGGAAGGGGCGGGTTCTCGCCGCGGGTGCCGGCGTCGTACCAGCCGAAGAACAGCCTTTCCCAGTCGGCCAGGTGGGCGATGTGGTCCTTCGCGGACCAGCCGTATGCCCCCGGCCAGAGAAGCTGCTCGCGGGTCAGCGTGGTCAGAAACAGCTGCAGAGCGTTTCGTTCCTTGTCGGTCGCGGCCTGCAGCTCCGCCTTGGTCCTGGGTTGCGCCATCGTCGCCCTCCATCGATTCCGGTGGTACTTGCCCGTCGCGCGGGTGTCCCTACGGCTTGCTCTCGCGCAGTTCCTTCAGCCGCGGGACGCTGCCGGAGACTATCAGCGTCTCGCCCGGCTTGAGAGTGCGGTCCGCGGGCGGATTCGGCTCGTAGCTGTTGGCGCCCGTGACGATCGCGAGCACGAACACGCCGCCGTCCCGCAGGGATGCCACCGTGGCGCCCGCAAGCGCACTGCCCGGTCCCACTTCGACTTCTTCCATCGAGAAGGCGAGTTCTCCGTGAGAGAGAGCGGCGTCGATGAAGTCGACCACGCGCGGACGCGTCGCGAGCTCCGCCAGTCTGTGACCGGCCATGGTGTATGGCGAAACGACGCGGCTGGCGCCTGCCTGCATTAGGCGGGTCTCCGCATCTGCGGTATTGGCGCGCGCAACGACGAACAGCCCCGGGTTCATGCCCCGCGCAGAGAGGATCACGTAGACGTTGTGGGCGTCCGAGTCGATGGTGGTGATCAGGCCTCTGGCACGCTCGATCCCCGCGGCACGGAGCGTGGCCTCCTCGGTCGCATCGCCTTCGACCTCCAGGAACCCGTCGCGGCGGGCACGACCGAGCGAGTCGGGCAGGACGTCGATCACCACGACCTTGAGGCCCGAGTGGACAAGCTCCCTGGCAACGGTGGCGCCGACGCGTCCAAACCCGCAAAGGATGTAGTGGTCCCGCAGCTTGCTCACCGCATCGGCCATTCGCTTCGCCTCCCGACGTCCGCTCGTCGCTTCCACAACAAGGTACTCGGCCACAATGCCGACCGATCCGAAGATGAGACCCACTCCAGCGACCGCAAGGATCATCGTCCACACCCGGCCGGCCTCGCTGAGGGTCCCAACCTCCTTGAAGCCCACGGTCGTGAGCGTGATGACGGTCATGTACAGGGCATCGAGCGGCGGCCAGGTCGGCTCGATGATCAAGTAGCCGGCCGTGCCGATGACGATGGCGCTCGCGATGATGCCGAACCAGATTCGGATGTGCCCGGCGTTTATGACGGCCGGGGCGTTCATCGGCCAGGCTCCCCGGCGCGCGCGCTGGGACGGAGATGGCGAATCCGCGCCGGTCCCGCTCTCGCGGCCAAGTTCGCCGCTCTCGCCCACCAGATCACCTCGCTCACGGCAGATGGCGAAGTGATTCTAGCCGCGCGGGACGGGCCCGGGTGCTCGCAGACGGCCGAGTTGCGGCCGACCTACATCAAGCGCTCGATCCAGTCGCCGATCATGGGCGGATGGATGTGGAATGCCGCATCCTCGGCGAGCATCTCCGCGGTGTGCGCGTCGGGCGCCACGCCGCCTTCGATCTCGTGGCCTCTGCCGCTCAGGACTATCCACCGCCAGCAGTGCTCTCCGTCGAAGCGTTCCACCATCAACTCGTGGCCGCCGACGTGGGCAGCAAGAGCGACTGCGACCGAGCGGACCTCGGCCGACGCTATCTCGTGCCAGTAGCCGATCATCTGCAAACCTCCTCGGCCGCCTTCGGCCGAACCACGTTCAGATCGTGCTCTCACGATGGTGGACATACAAGAGGCGAACCGCCTCAAGGCGTTACACGGCCCTCGCATCCGCACCCATCTATACCTATATGACCACTGTCCTATAGCCCGGTTGGCGGCTTGACGCACCCCCCCGAGCCCAATAGCGTGCCCCGAGTGCGACGCCGACTGGCATCAGTTCTCTTCTTGACGGCCCTGCTGTGGCTGCCCGCGATGACGGGCGCCCCGGTCGTGCGCGCGGCCGGAACCTGCACCGCGTGGGGCAGCAGCCGGATCCCGCCGTCCACTCTTCAAGTGCTCCGGACCTCCGGGCCGAGTTCGGGCACGGTCCAGACAGTCGACTTCAAGACGTATGTCCGGGTCGTGCTGGCAGCCGAATGGCCGGCTTCGTGGCCCTCCGCGGCGCTGGAATCCGGCGCTGTGGCCGTCAAGCAGTACGCCTGGTACTACATCGCTCACTGGCGAGGCGGATCGGCGACCGGCGGTTGCTACGACGTTGTGGACAACAACAACGACCAGGTCTACTGGCCCGAGTCCAAGAGCCCAAGCGCCAGCCAGGTCGCGGCCGTCGATGCCACCTGGAACGAGACGATCACCAAGGGCGGCGCCATGTTCCTCACCGGATACCGCAGCGGCAACGACGTCGCCTGCGGCGCCGACGTGAACGGCGCCCAGATCTTCCAGCACAGCGCACGCAACTGCGCGGCTGCCGGAATGACCAGGGATGACATCCTCAAGCTCTACTACGGGCCGGGACTGTCGATCCAGACCCCTGCGGCGCAACCATCGGCGGTCTTCCTGACGCCGGGCTTCGGACAGCAGACAACGGCGGGATCCTCGGTCGCGGCGACGTGGACGGAGGAGACCTCCGGAAGCACCACCGTGACGTCTCGAAACCTGGCCCTGCAGATGGCCGCGCCGATCAACGGCGGCTGCGGTGGGGATCGGTGGCTGCCATCTACGGCCGGCTGGTCCTCCACCGGTGCCTCCCCACAGACCGCCAACGGCCTCCAGGCGGGCTACTGCTACCGCTTCGTCGTGGGACTCACCGATTCGACTGCCGCGACCGCCTACTCGATCTCGGGTGCCGTCATCCCGGATCCGTCCGCCCCGGTGGCCTCATTCACCAGTCCGGCAGACGGCACGATCAGCGCATTCAGCGGGGGCCTTCTGGCGGCCACCTGGAACGAGACGTCCGCTCCGGGTACGTCAATCCTCAGCCGGCTTGTTACTGAGCAATATGCCAGCCAACCCGTCGCGGGCAGTTGTGCCGGAGCTCAATGGCAGAACGGCGCCCAGACAACGACCGGGTCCGGTTCGCAGTTCTGGCTGGACCACTTCAACTGCTACCGCTGGGTGGTCAGCCTGACCGACAGCGCCGGCCACACCGGCACCTGGGTTTCGGGAATTCTCGTCGAACCCGCACCCTGATCGAAGCGAACCTTTGCCCGAGCTGGACGGGTCTTATCCGGTGTGAGCCTCATGCGGTCCACAGCCCAAAAGGGCGTACGATTGCCGCTGCCAGATGTCGAGGGGCAGAGAATCCTCGCCCACACGAGGTGATGAGATGACGAACGAACAGACTCCCCAGGGCGAGCAGCCGGAAGGAACCGAGCCGGCAGGTCAGAGCCCGCTTCGCGATCAGGCCGGCAAGGCCCGCGAGCTTGGTGAGCGCTGGATGGGCCAGCTCCAGGAGATGATCGACCAGGCAGGACGCCAGGCGGGCCCCGTCCTTCGCGACGTTGCCGCCAAGGCCGCCGAACTTGCGGCCGTAGCCGCCGAGAACGCGGGCCCGGTCGCACACAAGGCCGCGAACGTGACCGAGTCCGTGGGCGACAAGCTCGCGGCTCGCAGCAAGGATCTCGCCGCGGATCTGCGACGCGCCGCTGAGGCCGCGCGCACGTCCCAGGCAGGCGACAAGCCGGCGGGAGAGACCCCCGCCGGAGACGAGCCCAAGTCGGACGGCGACGCGAAGGCGTAGAGCACCGGACCCGGAGCTCACCAAAAACAAGACAGCCAACGAGGCCTCGTCGCTATCCGGTGACGAGGCCTCGGAATATCTCCGCCCCGTCCGCGCGGCTCAACCGGTATGCCCAGCCATCGACTTGAGGCCAAGCCCGGCCGATGAGCTCGTCGCCCATCTCTGCGGACGCCACGAAATCGACCTCGTATGTCCGCGGCACCGATCCGACCTGGGAGGCGCCGGCGGCCTCCAGAGCCTCTTCCATGTAGTCGAGATAGACGCTGTTGTTGACGTGTGCCATGGGGTCCGTATCGCGACGCCGCACCGTCAGCTTCTGCTCGAGGGCGCCCGCCGGCGTTTCCGGCAGTGCCACCTTCAACATCTCGAAGCTGGGCGCGCCATCGGACACGAACCGGAGCATTTCCTCGGGTACACGGGTTGGCATGCCGCGCTCGTTGGTCATCACCCAGTCGATTTCGAGTCGGGCCAATAGCTCGCCGGCGTCGTCTCGGATATCGCTGTGACGCCTGGCCGCGATGCGCCGGTAGCCCCAGACGCGGGTGCTCATCAGCACCTGCTCGTTCACGTGGATCGGCCGCAGTACGTCGAGCCGGATCGCCCGGACGAGCCAGAACAGGCCGCGCTCGCTGTACCAGTCACGCCCGAATCCGAGCAGCGACGAATGCTGCCAGGCCATGTCGGCCGCCCACGCGAGCAGAACGGCCGAGCGCACGGTGTGCTCGACGGTAGCTTCCTCGAACCTGACCCGGAATGGCCGGACGATCCGGTACGGTGGCTCGTCGACGGGGACCCACGCGGCGTCGGGCTGAGCGGCGCGGCCCCCGGTGGCGGCTTCGACGCCGGCATCGGTCTGCGCCCGGCCACTCACCGGCGGGTTTCCCTCAGGTCGTTCATGTCCTCGAGCGCAACCAGCCGGGTCCCAGACCTGTTGGCCGTGGAGCGGTCCAGCCTGATCTGGCAGGATCGCCTGGCATCGAAGACCACGATGGCCACGCGGACGGAGATCTCCTCGTCCGCGGCGTGGGACCGGGCGTCGTCGAGCTGGTTGAGGACGTCGGCGTTGATGCCACGCGAGCCCCACTTGCAGTCGTATACCTCCGGCCTGTCCGGCGACTCGACCGTCACGTCGTAGGGGTGTATCTCGGCCGGGACGCCATCGAAGAGCACGCGACGCTCTCGCTTGACCGGACCCGCCACGCCTGCCGAGGGCCGCGATGCCAGGAGCCGGGCCGTGAGTTCCTCGACGATCGCGCCGCGATACTGGCTCCTCGCCGCCTCGCCGCGATTCGCCACTTCCAGCGATCCCGCAAGCAGTTCCTCCGCGCCGGCCGAAGCGGAGGCTCCTTCCGGGAACACCGTGGGGAAGATCCGCCGCCAGGTGCCGGCATCGGTGCGCTCACCGTTCATCACGGCCCGCGCCATCCAGCGCTCCGCCGGAGACGCGTCCACCAGCAGCGCCGCCACCCGAGCAACAAGTGGATCTGCCTGGATGCCCGCGTAGACGACCGCCCTCGCGTCGCGAGCCGCGTCCTGGAACCTCACTTGCGTCCTCCCAGCAGCACGCGGAACGGCGAGTCACCCCCGAGATCGTCGTCTTCGTGCCCGTCGAGACGGCCTGCGCCGCCCTCGCCGCCGCCCGGGCCGTCCACGTCCCCGCCGAGCGCCAGCGCGACCAGGTGCGGGAAGGTCGAGAGCCAGTCGATCGCCTTGTGGGGATCTGTGATCAACGCGATTTCGGCGATCGCCTCGTCCACGGCAATCGCCGCGCCCGGGGGCAGTGTGTCTCCGTCCTCGAGGCTTTCGATCGCGGGCAGGTACGCCTCGGCGAGGTCGTTCACGTAGACCCACTCGTCCTCGACGGTCTCCGCCAGTTCGGCCAGAGTCCGGTAGGCCTGAGCGGCGCGCTTGGCAACCTCGGAGCGTTCGTTCATACGAGTAGCGTAGCGGTCCCGAGGAAGGAGTGGCACGATTGCCCGACCATCGAGCCGGAGGAGACACATGGACCTGGGTTTGCGCGGCCGAACCGCCCTCGTCGGAGGCGCCTCGGCCGGTCTGGGGCGCGCGAGCGCCGAGAGACTTGCGGCAGAAGGCTGCCGGCTGGCGCTCTGGTCGCGGGGTGGGGATGCCCTCGAGCGCACCGCAAGCGAACTCCGCCGGGCACATTCGATAGAGGTCGCGACCATCGCCGGTGACGCGGCCGATCCCGCTACCGCGGCCCGTGTCGCCGAAGAGGCCCTCAAGGCACTCGGCAGCGTCGAAATACTCGTGCTCAACGCGGGAGGGCCGCCGGCGGTCGAGGCTACCCGGACGGAGCCCCAGGAGTGGCAGCGCTCGTTCCAGTTGCTGGCCATCACGCCGATCCAACTCGCCACGCTCCTTCTGCCGGACATGCGCAAGCGGAAATGGGGCCGGATCGTGTCGATCATGTCGTCGGGCATCCGAACCCCCATCCCGGAGCTCGTCTACTCCGGCGCCTGCCGGAGCGCGCTGGCCGCGTGGCTCAAGACCATCTCGCTCGAGGTCATGGCCGACGGCGTGACCGTCAACGGCGTGCTGCCGGGCCGTCTCGATACGTCCCGCGTCGAATGGCTGGATAACGCCCGGGCCGAGCGCGCGGGAACGACGGCCGAGGAAATCCGCGCCGGCTTAGAACGCGGGATTCCCGCCGGCCGATACGGCGACCCCGACGAACTCGGTGCGTACGTGGCCTGGCTGTGCTCCGAGCCGGCCCGCTACCAGACGGGCACGTTCGTGCCGATCGACGGGGGCGCCCTGCGGGCCTTGCCGTAACTCCTCGGTCCAGGCGCGGTATGCCCCGGGCCGGAGCAACCATCCTGGCAGTAGGCGCCGGAGTGCGCCCCTGCCGGAGCCGGCAAGTCTGGCGAGCGAAGCGAGGTGTTTGCCGGCGGAGGCAGGGGCGCGATCCGGCGCCGTCCGAAGCGCGATCCGGCGCCGTCTAGTCCCCGCGATGGCCGGCCGAACGGATCCCGAAGCTCCCCCAGCGTCCGGTGTAGGCCAGCCAGTCTTCGGCCACGTATTCGACGACAGCGGACGGCGGTCCTTCTCGCAGCCGTTCGAGCAGCGCGTCGAGATCCTCGCGAGGGCCCTCGGCAACGACGGTCACGCTTCCGTTCTGCTCGTTGGCGACCCAGCCGGTGAGTCCCAGACGCTCCGCCCACTGCACCACCGAGTAGCGGTAGCCCACGCCGTGCACGCGGCCACTCACCCTGGCCTCCAACCGCGCCATCTCGCCCCGGGTCACTCGCGCGGGCTCCCCGTGGCACCCGCCGGCGCAGCCGATCCGGTTCCGGCCCGAGCGGCCGCCGAACTCTCGACATTCGGCCAACCCAGCACGAGCACGTCCAGGGCGAGCTCCGAGTTCGCGTTCTCGTCGAGCGCGGCGTCGGTTTCGGCGAGGCGAGCCAGGAACGCTTCGACGGCGCCCGCCGCCAGGGCCGGGGCGATGGCTCGCAGCTCGTTCAGCTGACCCAGCTCGCGCAGCTGCCGCGCCCCGCCGGACCGGGCCACCGCGAGGTCCCTCCCGACGGACGCCCAGATCTCGAGGAGCGTAGCCGCGGCGGCTCGTTTGTCGGCCGCCGATACCTTGGGCGCGCTCGGCTCGTCCGGCGCGATGTCCGCGGCCTGATCGTCCTGCAGAGCCGGAGCGGCGCCCTTTCCTTTGCGTCCGCGAGCCCGAACCGGCGTGTCCGCCTCGTCTCCGACGGCACCCGCCCGACGTCCTGCGGAGAGCGAAGCGTCGAGCGACGCTGCGGACTTGAGCAGATCGCGGATCGCGGCCAATCGCGCCTGGCGGCCCGCCGGTAGCAGATCCACGAGGCCGCGGGCGATCTCGCCGCGTATGCGTTCCGCCTCGGGTGAGCGCGCATAGGCCAGGGCCAGCCCCGGACGGCCGCCCGCGACCCGCGCCAGTCTCGCGGCCTGCGGCGCATCCGCAACCCCGAGTTCGCCGAGCCACGCTTCGATCTCCCGCGTCCCTACGACTCCGAGCCGCACCCGGACGCAGCGCGAACGGACGGTTGGAAGAAGGCACTCGTCATCGTCGGAGCAGAGCACTATGGTCACGCCGGCCGGCGGCTCCTCGAGCATCTTGAGAAGCGCGTTCTGTGCCGCGTCGTTCATCCGGTGGGCTTGCTCCACGATGGCGACGCGCGCCCCGCCCTCAACGGGCAGCAGGGCGAGCTGTGAGATCAGATAGCGGACGGTCCCGGGTTCGGGATGCTGGGCCGCGCCGATAACGATCTGACCACCCGGACCCTCGGGCGCCAGGCGATACAGATCGGGATGGTTGCCCGAAGCCACGAGGTGGCAGCCACGGCAGGCACGGCACGGTCTGGCGGCAGGATCCGGGGCGGAGCACAGAAGCCCGGCGGCCAGATCCAGGGCGAGCGTGGTCTTGCCCACCGAGCCGGGCCCGGAAAGCACGACCGCATGCGGAGCACGGCCGAGGATCATCGATGCGATCTCGGCCGTGGCTCGCGGCTGGCCGCGCGTTGCGGCGTTCTTCATGGCAGGCGTGGCGCCGGCCGGCTGGTGCAGGGCCGGCTACTCGCCGGCGCCCTCACCGGAACCCGAATTGGTAGTCGCGGCCGTTGCCGCGGGCTTGCGGCGAGCCGGTGCGCGCTTCTTGGGCGCGGGGGCTTCGCTGCCTGCCTCGGCGTTCGGGGCGGCTTCGGCGCTCGGAGCGGGCTCGCTGCCCTCGGCTGCGGCCGTTGCCGCGGGTGCCGTCCGCCGACTGCGGCTCGGACGTCGAGTCTCGCTCGCGGCCGGCGCGGCCTCGGACGAATCGCCGCCGGTGGAACCAGTTTCGGTTGCCGCGGGCCTGGTCGGCTTGGCCGAGAGCTGGGCTCGCAAGAGCTCCTCGATCTCCGGCGGAACCTCGCTCCACGGTTCGTTGGAGTCGCGAGGCGGACGGACCATTCCGCCGCGCTGCGGCTGCTGCTGGCGAACAGGCCGGTCGTCGCGATGACGCTGCGGCTGTGCCTGCGGCTGCCGAGCCGGTTCCGGGTAACGAGAGGAAGAAGCGCCGCGCCCGTATCGTTCGCGCTCCACGGCGGAGGCGTACGCGCTCCTGACGCCACGACCGCCGCCCTGGCCGCCGCGGCCTCGGCCGCCGCTCTGACTGCCACGTCGCCGTTCGGCGAGAAGGTACTCGGGGATCTCGGGCTCGGCGTAGTCGTCTTCGTCGGCGGGAGCCGGAGTCGCAGCCGCCGGGCGACTGGTCCGAGTGGGCCGGCCGGTCATCCCGATCTGGGAGTCCCAGACGGATCCGAACTGGTTGACGCGAACTGCCGGTGCGGCTACGGGCTCCCCTTCTTCAGGGGTGCCGGCCTCCGCCTCGACGACCTCGCCGCCCTCCTCGAGCGAATGGGATCGGCCGTGGCCACGACCGCGACCGCCTCGACGGCGGCGGCGGCGACCCGCATCCTGACCGCCCTCGGCGCCCAGGGCGTCATCCGCGCCCTCGCCTTCGAGGATCTCGCCTTCGACCATCGTCTCGATGACCTCGTCGAGGAGTTCCTCCTCAACGCCTTCGGCGTCAGACGAAGCCGACGCCGCGCGTGAGAGCTTCTCGCCCGGAAGCACGACTATTCGGCCTCCGACTCGCGGCGCCTCTGCTCGTGACGCGGCCACGCGTGTGGCGGCGACGCGAGGAGCGGGGCGATCGGACGAAGATCGTCCGCCCCGGCTGTCGGCGGCCACGAACTCGTCGGCGCCTTCGGCGCGCCCACCGCGTCCCCGTCCGCGACCACGGCCACGGCTTCCGCCGCGCCCTTCGGTCTGCTTGTCCGGGACTTCGGTCATGGAGAGGTCTTCGTCATCACCGGCCACGCGCCGCCCGGAGCGCGACGAGTCGCGATCGACCCGGGCGACCTGGGTGATGTCGTAGAAAGCGTCCGCGACCTCGATCAGGTCCGAGCTGGTGTTGCCGCGGAAGCTGATCACTTCTACGCGGACGCCCATCTCCTGCACGGCACGGATGGCGGGGGCAAAGTCACCGTCGCCGCTGACCACGATGGCGACGTCGAGATTCCGGGCCGTCTTCATCATGTCGACGACGAGCTCGATGTCCAGGTTGGCCTTGACCTTGCCGTCGCCGTACTTGCGAATGTCCTTGCTGACCACTTTGTAGCCGTGTCGCGCAAGGAATGAGTGGAAGTTGCGCTGGTTCTCGTTTTCGGGATCGAGACCGGTGTAGGCGTAGGCTCGGACGAAGTCGCGTCCGGCCACGGCGGCCTTGAGGAGCGTGACGTAGTCGATGTCCGCGCCCGCCGCCTTCGCCGCGTAGAAGATGTTCGCCACGTCTACAAAGACGGCGACGTTCTTGCTCACAAATGAACTCCTTGATTGAGATCGGTGGCTTGCCACCGATCTGTGTCCCCGGACCTGGCGCCCTCAGGCTGCTCAGCGTCCGTTAGTTCAGCGGCCTGTCGGCGCCCTTACGGCGACCGCCGCCCTGTAGGTGTCTTGGGCTGTCTTCGTGAAGCCATGACCGAGCCAGCTCGAGTAGTACTCGGAGCCCGGCGTCAACATGACATCGACCGATGTGCAGCCCTTTCTGCGTGCCGAGTGCAGCATTTCTTCGATGAGCAGGTCGGCGACCGTTTCTACGTCGTGGCCGTCGGCAACGACCAGCAAGTCGATCGTCCCCATGAAGCCGCCGGCTCGTACCGATGGCCGCAGCCCGAGGACTGCTCCACCGGCCAGCTGGCGGCCCGCTTCCGCGAGCGCGACGCTCGCGTTCGGGAGGTAGACGAGCTGGCGCATCAGGCCGATCGCGTCGATCGGCGAGTCTCCGCCGGGTACGAGCCCCTTTTCCGCGCATAGCGCGTACAACCGATCGATGTCGGTGATTCGGGCTTGCCTGACGAGGTACTCCACTCGAACGAAAGACCTCAAAACGAGACGGCGATCACGTTGCCGCGACAGCCAGAGTTGCCAATGGTGGCTTGCCCTGGTGCCGTGCTCTCGGGGTGGCGAGCGGCTTTCCCGCTCGACAGCCACGCCTCGGTAGGTGGCGACCGTGCATCTGCAATCTAGGATCGCCGTCCCTAACTATAGGGCAACGGAGACCACAGCAGTGGGGCGATCCGCCTGCCGACTTGCGCGCCCCTAATAGAGGCGGCGGCGGCGCTCTTCGAACAGCTCGAACACACCCCGGGCGAGGAGGCCGAGCCCCACAGCGGCGAGCCACATGCCGATTCCCCGCGTGGGCGGCCACGGCACCATCGCGGCCTGGGCCAGTATCGCCACGCGCCAGACATATGTTCCGAGCGCGACCGCGAAGAGCCCCAGGTAGGCAACGGGATTGTCGAGCGGAATCGGTGTCTCGGATGCGAACGGCAGGGTCACGAGCAGCAACGTGGCGATACATGCGAGGAACATGACGAATACGCGCCCATCGGAGATTCCCACGCCGCTTTGGGCCGGCAGTTCATTCGGGCCGCCGCCGATCGTCCACCACTGCACCAGAGCCGATCCGACGATGATGATGGCCCCCAGGGTGACGATCCAGCGCCCGCGAGTGGCGGACAGTTGTTGCATGTTTCGAGCCCCCTAAGACTCGTACGCCTCGGGGCGGAGCACGCCCACGAAGCGGAGATTGCGATATACCTCGGCGAAGTCGAGCCCGTATCCAACCACGAAAGCATCCGGGATCTCGAAGCCGACGTAGTCGATCGGGATTTCGACAAGACGTCGCGCGGGCTTGTCCAGCAACGCGCAGATCTTGATCGAGCGTGGATTCTTGCCCTTGAGGTACCGAATCAGGTAGTTGAGCGTCAGCCCGGTATCGATTATGTCCTCGACGAGCAGGACGTCCCGGCCCTCGATTGGCGCACTCAGATCCTTCAGGATGCGCACGAGCCCGGACGACTCGGTTGCGGATCCGCCGTAGCTGGACACTTCCATCAGGTCGATGCGCAACGGTAGGGTGATGCGCCTCATGAGGTCCGCCATGAACGGAAGCGAGCCCTTGAGCACGCTGACGAGTGTCATCTCCCGGCCGTCGTAGTCCGTGCTGATTCGCTGGCCCAGCTCGGCCACCTTGGCCGCGATCTGCTCCTCCGAGAGGAGAACCTCGGCGACATCAGATAGGAGGTCCTGGGATACCTTCATTCCAACCTCTTAGTCAGGAGACGGTTATGCGGGCTGCGGCCGCGGCTCGTCGGCCCGCGCGTCTACGGGCAGAGCGCGAGCGTCGTTCGGGTGTTGCCGGCGCCACGGCGCCGTCCTGCTGGACGCCCGATCGATCAAGCCCGTCGAGACGGCCTTCGGGCTCATCGATATCGGCTTCCGGGTGCGGATTGACCTGGCCGAGCGCCCCGCTCAATTCGGACACGAGTGCGGATCGGCCGTACTTGAGCATAAGGGCCCTGAAGTCCCGGGCGTAGAACAGCTTGATCCGCAGGCCCTGGTATAGCTCACGCAGCCGGCGCACCTTGCGGTTCTTCTTGCGGACGAGACGCTGCTGTAGCGTGGTCAGCTCGACGAAGAGATCCAGGTCGGGCAGGTAGAAGTCCGGCGAGAAGCTCTCCAGGACGTTTCCGTCGAGGTCCCAGAGGATCGGGAAAGTCTGGGGCTCGTACTCCCACGCCACCTCGTAGAAGTCCAGAATCCGCGCAAACTCGGCCTCGCTCGCATGGGCGAAGCCATGGTCGGTTCGCGGACCGCGAGCCGTTTCCTCGTCGGTCATTCCGCCCCGCCCGTGCTGAGCTGCTCTCGCGGATTCACTCGACAAGTCTATCCGTTCGGCGGATTCGAGGGCTACCCCGATGCAGCATCGAGAGATCGATCCGCCGCCGCCAACCGCGGGCCGATCCGCCGGCGGCGTATACTCCCTGGGGGTATGATCGGCGCTACGGCGGCCCGTTCGGAGCGTTTGGATGAGCCCGCTGCCACAGGGCAAGGAGGGCGAATTGGCAGTCCCGGAAGAGCCCGTAAGCTCGGCGCCAGCCGCTACGACCGGCCGGCCGGCGGGATCGAGCGTCCCCCCTGGTATTCCCGCCCTACCGCCGATCGAACTCGGCGTCGACGGCCCCGAGTCCGAACTCGACTTCCGACACGCCTACTCACGCGACCAGGCCATGCTCATCCGCAGGTTGAAGCGAATCGAAGGCCAGGTGCGCGGCATCGAGCGCATGATCGAGCGGAAGGAATACTGCATCGACATCCTGCAGCAGACGGCCGCGCTTCGCGCCGCGGTCGACTCGGTCGCCCTGCTGATCCTCGAGGATCATGTGTCGGGCTGCGTCCGAACGGCGGCCGAACAGGGCGACGCCGAGCACTATGTCGAGGAAGTGCTGGACGTCGTTCGCCGGACCCTCGGCAAGCCGGTCCGGCCGCGGGTTTGAGCTCGCCGGCCGCAGGGCGGGGGCACGGGCGGCCCGAACCGCGCCAGGGCATGTTTCCACGTACTTCATCCACGTACGTCGCCCGCAGTAGGGAGTTATCCACTTTCGTGGATATGCCCCCCCGATTCGTGGAAAACCTTGTTGACGGCGTAAGTGCCAGCGCCTACTGTCCGGCATCCGCACCGCTGTTGCGGACCGTCACATGGGTAACCGCGCTGGTGAAGGGCCTGGGGAGACCCGGCCGAGTACTGAACCAGAGCGGGAAGACCGAGGGACGCCGGGTGCGAGCTGAGACAACGCCGGGAGCGGCGCGTCTGCGTGGAACGGGAGTCAGCATTTGACCCCACCGGCAGTTCGCCAGTCGCTCCCGACGTTCGTTAATGACCTGCCGCCGCTGCCGGACGAGTACGAGGCGGTCATCCGGGCGGACCTCGGGTCGATTGCCCAGCTCGACGTCACCCCGGCCCAGCTCGAGGCGATCGGCGACCATGTCCGGCTCCTGATGGCGTGGAACACCGCCATCAACTTGAGTGGCATCCGCACGCCGGAACAGATCGCCCGCGAGCACGTCCTCGACAGCCTCGCGGCTGTGCCACTCCTTCGGAGCGCCGGCATCGACGAGTTCATGGACATCGGCAGCGGCGGGGGATTTCCCGGGCTTCCCCTGGCAATTGCGCTTCCGGCAAGGCGCGCGCTGCTGGTTGAATCGATCGGGAAGAAGGCGCGATTCCTGGCCACGGCCGCGGACGCTTGTGGCCTCGGCAGCAACGTGCGAGTCGCGGCCACCCGAGCCGAGACGCTCGCGGCCGACCCTCACCACCGGGGCCAATGGCAGGCCGTGGTGTCCCGGGCCGTGGCCGATCTGGCGGAGCTGGCCGAGCTGTCGCTGCCGCTGCTCCAGGTGGGAGGGCTGCTCATCGCCTGGAAACGGTGGCCGATGGACGAGGAATTGGGCCGATCCGAGGCAGCGCTGAACAAGCTGAAAGGCCGCCTGGGTTCTGTGGAGCCTGTGAGCGTTCCCGGACTCCATCATCATGTGCTCGTGGTGATCGAGAAAGTCGCCGAAACGCCGCGGGAGTGGCCGCGGGATCCAGCGTCTCGACGCCGGAACCCCTGGTAGCCGCATCCCATGCACATTCTTGTCCTATCGGACATCCACTCCAACATCGCGGCGCTGGACGCCGTCCTCGAGACGGCGGGAGCGGCCGACGCCGTCTGGCATCTGGGCGACGTGGTGGGCTACGGGGCGGAGCCGGACGAGGTCGTCGCGCGGCTGATAGACGTGGGGGCCGTGGGCGTCAAAGGCAACCACGACGACGCATGCTGCGGCGGCGATTCAATCGATAGTTTCACCCCGGACGCCTACGCCGCCGCCGCCTGGACAAGGCTGAACATGGGCGCAACTGCCCTCGGATACCTGGCGGCGCTCCCCGAGGTGCTGATACCCGAGGGAACGGACTTCACCCTTGCCCACGGCAGCCCGCGCGACCCGTTCTGGGAGTACGTGGACGAGACCTGGATCGCGGCCGAGAACCTCGACGCCTTCGACACGAAGTACTGCATCGTGGGCCACACGCATTTCCCCGTCGCGTACCGGCGGCGGCGCGGACACACGGAGTGCGTCGAAGTGGAGCCCGAGTCCACGCTGACCCTCGGAAAGGACCGCGTGATTCTCAATCCCGGGAGCGTGGGGCAGCCTCGAGACGGCGATCCGACCGCCAGCTACATGCTCATCGACACGGAAGCGGGAGTTGTCACATGGCGCCGCGTGGCGTACGACATCGAGTCGGCGCAGCGGGCAATCAGGGCAGCGGGCCTGCCGCCCGTGCTTGCCACGCGTCTCGGCACGGGCCGATGACGCCCACGATACCTTCGGCGACCGGTCCGAACGGCCCCACAGGACCCCATGCGACGCGCGTCGAGTGGGTCCCTACGGCCGCAGGTATTGGGCCGCACGTACCGCATTCAACGCGTGAAGGGCGTGCTAGCCTAGCCCGGTCCCATCGCGCCCACGATGGAGCGGCACGCCGGTCAACGGGGGCGATGACCGAGCGATCGTACTTGCGCTAGTAGCCTGCTACAGAGGGATCCTCGCTCGATGACAGCCCCGCGTCCTCCGCTGAAGGGCCGAAAGCTCGGTGACCGGCGCGTTGTCGTCGAACGCCCTCACTCAGATTTCTTCCGCTACGCCGGCCCCGGCACCATGGTCGCCAAGGCCGCGGCCAGCGCGCCGCGTACGTCCATCGGACGGCGAGTCGCCCGCGTCCGCAGCTTCTTCTTCGGCAAGCCACTGGCCAACGAGCAAGAGATCGGCGAGCGGCTGAGCAAGAAGCTCGCCCTGCCCATCTTCAGCTCGGACGCCATCTCGTCGTCCGCATACGCCACGGACGAGATCCTCAAGGTGCTCATCCTCGTGGGCACGAGCGCGCTCTTCTTCTCGATCTGGGTGGCGGCCGCCATCGCCCTGATGCTCACGATCGTGGCGTTCAGCTACCGCCAGGTCTGCCGCGCCTACCCCTCCGGCGGCGGCGCGTACGTTGTGGCTCGGGAGAACCTGGGCGCGCGGATCGGGCTCATCGCCGCCGCGGCGCTGATGGTCGACTACGTGATGACCGTCGCCGTGTCGAGCGCTTCAGCCCTGGCCAACCTCGCCACGGCGTTCCCCGCGATAGAGCCGTACAAGGTGGCGCTCGGGGCCCTGGTCATCGTCCTGGTGACAGCCGCCAACCTCCGCGGCATCCGCGAGTCCGGCAACATCTTCGCCTTCCCCACGTACCTCTTCGTCTTCATGGCCCTGCTCGCGATCGTCGTGGGATTGGTCAACGTAGCCACCGGCAGCGCCCACACGCTTCCGCCTCCGGACCACGTGATCCATGACGAGGGCCAGCTCCTGACCATCTTCCTGCTTCTCAAGGCGTTCGCCGGCGGATCCGTGGCCCTGACGGGCGTGGAAGCGATTGCCAACGGGGTGCCCTCGTTCAAGCCGCCGGAATCGAAGAACGCCGCCAACACGCTCATCACGATGGCCCTGCTGCTCGGCGCGATCTTCATCGGCCTGACCTTTGTCGGCATGCACTACGGCGTCATGGCCACCGACGACAAGGGCGCCACTGTGCTCGGCCAGGTCGGCGCGGCGGTATTCGGCGGCGGAGCACTCGGAACGGCCCTCTTCCTGACACTCCAGATCAGCGCCGCCATGATTCTTTTCCTCGCTTGCAACACGAGCTTCAACGCGTTCCCCCGCCTGTCCGCGATCCTGGCCCAGGACGGCTATATGCCGCGCCAGTTCGCCTTCCGCGGCGACCGCCTCGCGTTCTCCTGGGGCATCATCGTTCTCGCGGCAGTGGCGATCGGCATGCTGGCCCTGTTCAAGGCCGACACGCACGCCCTCATCCCGCTCTACTCCGTGGGCGTGTTCATCTGCTTCACCCTCTCGCAAACGGGCATGGTCGTACACTGGCGCAAAGAGCGAAGCTCCGGCTGGGCATGGCGGAGCGTCGTGAACGGGTTCGGTGCCATCCTCACCGGGGTCGTGTTCCTGGTCGTGGCAACTGAGAAGTTCACCGACGGCGCCTGGATGGTCCTGCTCTTCATCCCACTCCTCATCGGGATGATGCTGTTCGTGAGCCATCAGTACGTCTCCTCGGCGCGTGCACTCGAGATGCGGGCCGGCGCGGCCGTTCCCCAGCCACACCGCCACAACCGCGTGATCATCCCCACCCCCGGCGTCAACCGCGCCGTCATCCAGGCCCTAAATGTGGCCCGGTCGATCACCACCGATATCCGCGCGGTATACATCTCGGACGATCCCGAGGGGACCGAGGTCATACGCGAGCGTTGGGCTCAAGCCGTGCCGGACGTTCCGCTCGTCGTGGTCGAGTCGCCCTACCGGGCTCTGATCGCGCCGCTGGTGGCGTACCTGGACGTCCTGGACCGCTCCTGGACGGACGACAAGGAAGCTCCGATCACGTTCGTCGTAATCCCCGAGTACGTGGCACGGAGCTGGTGGGAGCGGATGCTGTACAACCAGGCCGCGAAGCAGCTCCGCGCGACGCTCGTAGGACGCCCGCACACGGTCGTGATCACGGTCCCGTACCGCCGCGACGAAGCTCGCGCCCAGGCCGAAGTCACCGGAATAAAGCCGGCCGGCACGATCGTCGCCGAGGAGAACGTCCGGCCATAGCCCGGGCGGCGGAACGTGATCTGCGACGGCTGCGGCGCGAACGTCCCGGACGTCCCTGAGCTGCGGGCCGATCATCTGTACGTGGGAGCCGCCGCCGGTTGCTGGTCCGCCTATACGGAACTCATCGGGCGCCAGATGGCGGACCGGTCGCTCGGCGAAGGTCGGATGCTCGGCGTCGACATCTACATGTCGCAGCATCCCGGAGTTCCGGGACGGCAGTCGAGCCAGTCCGTCTGGGTACATCTGGTGGGCCTGTACCTCTCACTGGAACACGGATACGACGGCGCTGCGTCGGCCCGAGCGAAGGCACGAGTCGCGGCGCCCGACGCCGAATTCACCTGGTTGGAACCCCCGCGACCACTCGGGCGCCTGACCGTTCTCGATGTCCTCGCGGCCGAATCGCCGGACGAGAGCCGCCGCCTGGTTCACGAATGGGCAGATTCGGTGTGGCAGGCGTGGGCGCCGCATCACGAGGCGATCCGCCTGCGGGCGGCTTCCATCCTCGCGCGCGGCTAGCGTCGAGACCCAACCGGGCCGATTGGCCGAATCGGGAGGCCGAACGGCCGCCGGTCTGCCGACCCGGGTGGGAGCCGTCTGCTTACCTTCGGCCCGTACTTCCCGCCGTGCCGGTGGTATCGTTCCGGCTCGTACGCTCATAGTGTCGAACGGAGGAATGGTGCCCGAGGCGAACCCGCCGGTTTTCCGGCGCGCAGTAATCGCCCTGAGCGGCGGCGCCGTCGACGGAACGATCGTCCGGCTGGCCATCGAGATGGCCCGTCCCTCGCACGCCGAGCTGGTCGCGGTACATGTCGTCGAACTGGACTGGACTCAGCCTCTCGACGCGGACGTAGCCGAGCGTTCCGAGGAGGCCCAGCGAGTGCTGGATGCCGCCGAGGGCATTGCCGAAGCGATGCACGCCAAGCTCGAATCCGTCCTCGTCCAGGCACGTGACCTGGGCGCGGCCATTGTCGACGAGGCGGCGGCGCGCGATGCCGATCTCCTCATCCTGGGCCTGTCCTACCGGACCAAGTTCGGGGGCGACTTCGCCATCGGGCGGGCCGTCCCCTATGCATTGAAGAACGCACCCTGTGCCGTGTGGGTTGTGCGAGAGCCGATGGGCGAGGAGCCGCAATGAAGATTGTGATCGTTGGTTGCGGTCGCGTCGGATCGACGCTGGCCGAGAACCTCGACGCGGCGGGCCACGACGTCATCATCTTCGACATCAAGACGTCCGCTTTCGACCGGCTGCCGGAAACCTTCAAGGGCGCCGCGATACGCGGTGACGGGACGGACGAAGAGGTGCTGCGCACGAACGGCGTGGCCGGTTCGGACATCTTCCTGGCGCTGACCGAAGGCGACAACCGCAACGTCATGGCCGCTCAAGTCGCAGCCGAGTCCCTGGACGTCGCCCAGGTAGTCGCCAAGATCAACGACCCGGTTCGGGCGGCGGCGTACGCCGAGCTGGGCGTGGTGACACTCTGCCGCACGAACCTCATGGTCGACTCGGTGGCCAAGTACCTGAACCTTCCGATGCAGACGGGTCCCGGCATCGACATCCCGGCGAACCCAATCCACGTCCATCCGCACCCAACCGCCGACGACGCCGGAGCGGGAGAAACGTTATCCGGCGGCACACGCTCCACGCGAACTGGCGCGGAGGTGGCGGTTCAGGGGATCACCGACGAGGCCGACAAGGCCCGGGCGCAGCGCCTCGGCTTCCGGCGCTGGCGCGGCTGAGCGCGTAGGAGGCTGACATGTTCGTCATCGTCGTAGGCGGCGGGAAGGTCGGGTACTTCCTGGCGCGCGAACTCATCGGCTCGGGCCACGAAGTCGCCCTGATGGAGCGCGATCGGGTTCGGTCCGCCCAAATCACCGAGGAGATCGGATCAATCGTAATCGCGCACGACGGCTGCGAAGGCAAGTACCTCGCCCAGGCCGGCGCGAACAGGGCGGACATCGTGGCCGCGGTCACGGGCGACGACGAGGACAACCTCGTCATCTGCCAGATGGCCAAGCACCACTTCGACGTGCCTCGGACGATCGCACGCGTCAACAACCCCAAGAATGAGCACCTCTTCAAACATCTCGGCGTGGACGAGATCGTTTCGCCGACGCGCATGATCCTTGGCTCGATCGAGGCCGACATCCCGGTGCACGAGCTCCTTCACCTCGCGGTCCTCGGCGGCGGCGAACTCGAGCTCGTCGAGGCTCAGCTGCGCGAGGGATCCCCGGCGGTCGGCCAGCTCGCCGGCGCGCTGGAACTGCCGGACGGCTGCTCGATCTTCGCCCTGATCCGCTCGGAGAAGGCGATCTCGGTCCGCTCGGACACCGAGCTGCGCATGGGCGACAAGGTCATCGGCATCGGCCGGACCGAGTGTGAGGGCGAGCTCCACCGGATCCTGCTGGGCGAAGAGGCCAGCGACCTGAACTAGGTCGGCTCCGCCGCGGTTTCCGCCCGGGCCTCGGGCGCCACATCGATCACGCCGCCGAGGTCGATCGCATCCTCGGGCAGCCCGCGCGCGAACGCCAGGAGCAGCAACACGATTCCGACCACCGACAAGGCAAGGAACAGCTCTCCCAGGCGCTGCACCGAGTCGATGTAAAAGCTGGGCGCCAGGAGACCGATCTGCAGGGCCGCTGCGACCGCGTAGCCCCAGGCATCGGCGACGATCAGGGCGGCCGTACCGGCGGTGATGAGCGGCCAGAAGCCTTCCGGTCCTTCGCCCGCCCGGTACGCGGATAGCCCGGACCACGCCAGCACGCTCAGCATCAGCAGGCCGAGCGGACTCACCGTCTGTATAAGCACTTGCGCCCGGTCGCCCCACTCGTCCTGAAAGGCCCACGGCGCCACCTGCCGTGAGTTGTACCAGTCGATCGCGTTCGACGCCTGCGAGAAGCATATGAGCGCGGTTCCGACGAGCGCGACGAGGATCAGCGGGATCGGCCAGGTTGTGGAGGTCTCGCGGCGCCGCCCGAGGTACAGGGCGACGATGGCCGGGCCGGCGATTTCGGCCACCTGGACCAGGACATGGAACGGCCACAGGCCATCCGGGCCCGGCCATTGGGGACCCAGGAATGCGGTGACGCCCAGGACGAGCGCGTAGGCGACGCCCACCGTGGACCAGACCATGACGCCGACGGTCACTCCCCGAGCGGACCGCCATGCGGTCGGGCACCCCAGAAGAACGGCCGCAGGAAGCATCGCCCACGCGATGTAACTCGCGAGCATGAGCAGCAATACGATCGACAGTTGGCCGTTTACGTTGATCAGGAAGACCGCCGTCCGGAGACCGGCGAGGACCACGAACGGCCACACGATCAACGGGACCCGCCGAACGAATTCGGCCACGGCCTGAGACCCGGAGTTGGGGCTGGCTTCGGTCGGCTCGGTCACGATCCCCTCAAGTCGAGCTTCGGCGGGCGCACTTCGGCCCGCCGCTCACCCGATGATAGAGGCTAGAGCACCTGCCAGAGCAGGATTACGCCCACGATCGAGACCACGGCTCCCACGTACCAGAGGCGCGGCGGCTTGTGGCCTTCGAGCCAGAACGCGAAGGGCACGGCGATCATCGGCGCCAGGGCGGCGACCGATTGGACCACGGCTCCCGAGTAGCTCTGCTGGGCCCATACCGTGCAGGTGACGCCGAGGATCGGGCCGGTCAGGGCGTTGAGCCCGCCCCAGAAGAGCGGTCTGCCGGTCAGCTTGCCGCCTTCGGAGCTGAGAAGCGCCTTTTCGGTGCCGTCGGCCGACGTGAAGCCCCACTTGCGACGCCACACATACCGGGCGATCAGGAGGATCGCGATGGCAACAAGGACACCGCCGACAAGCCGGAACGACGCTACGGTGATGATGTCCGGGAGCGCGTGGGTAGTCTTCTTGATGAAGACCTGGCCGTGGCGCGTGGCCGCGAGCGAGATGCCCTGGCCGACGGCGGCCACGAGCGCGAGGGCCACGCCCACAAGGACAATCCGGCGACCCTTCTCCTTGAGCCCCGACTTGAGGATGTAGGGAAGCAGGCCGATCGCGATGCCCACGAGGATGATGCCGCAGTAGGCGAGTTGTTCGGTGGTGAGCTTGTCCTCGGAGTAGTAGTAGGTCGCGACGACCACGAGGACGATCGCGGCCACGGACTCCTCGATCAGCGAGGCGAGCGGCGCGCCGAGCCGCGGAAGCGCGGCGAGGAAGGCGAGGCCGCCGATCCCGAAGCCGATGGCGCCGGCGAGTAGGAACACGTCGCCCTGGGTCTTGAGCCCCGGACCGAATGCGATCGCCCAGCCGCCCAGAACCGCGACCGCGATCGACAGCCGGACCACGTTGGCACGGACGAAGCCCATCAGCTTCGTCGCTCGACTGGCGATTGGCGGCGTGACGCCGAAGAAGAAGGCTGTGAGTACCGCTGCGATCATCCAGGACTCCCGTGCTGGCCGCCGAAGTGCGCCCGACTCGAATGGTCAGGTGCTACACGATAAATATCGGCCTGAGCCTGGGAGTCTACATGCGTGGCCGCGCCGCTCCCCGCGCCACGGGGCCCGAATGAGTGTGCCGGGGGTCACGCCCCGGCCCGTTCCGAAGTACCCGGGTCGGCCCGGGACTCCTCGCCCGTCAGGCGGCGACTGCGGCCACAGCACCGCGTTCCACGCCCGTCCACCGCAGCGCGAGCGCGGCGATCAGCACGAGCGTACCGACTTCGACCACCGTGAAGAAGACGTAGTACGAGGCGGGCGTCCCCACGAAGAGCGAAGCGATCTGGACCACGATCATGAAGGCCGCCGACGCCACGTTGGCCCATCGGCTCAGCGTATGCCCCAAGACGCGCGTCAGCAGGATCATGGCCATCGGGATCTCCATGAGAACCGACGAGGCGAGAAGGAACTCGGGCGTGATCTGGACGGTTCCACCCGACGCGTGCCCGGCCATCACGTCCCGCAGGACGGCCGGATCGAAGAGCGACAGGACGTCGCAATACAGGTAGTTGAGCACCATGAATATCCAGAGCGCCGGCAGGGCGATCCGCATGTCCTTCATTTGACCGTTCTTTCGGTGACTTTCGGTCCGGCTCAGCGGGGGCCCTTGCCGATAGGGACGCCCCATACCTTGGCGATCCGCGTGCCGTTGTCGATCACACTGAGGATGATCATCAGGGTCACGGAGATGCTTCCGGGGGCGATCCAGGGCGCCGCACCCAGCTTCTCGAAGAAGGCGGTGTTGAAGAACTGGCCGGAGGCCAGGAGCCCGATGTAGATCGCGCCGGTGACGACGGCGAGGGCGGTGATCGCGAGCGCGGTCCACGGACTCCAGGTCCCGCGGGCGAGCATCACGAACTCGGCAACGATCCAGACGACCGCGACCAGGACGATGATCGGCGCCCAGAATGACCAGAGATCTGGGCTCAAGATCGGGATGACGTGGCCGGATGCGTCGCTGAACGGCGACACGGAGCGCTGGACGAAGAAGAAGGCGATCCCGATGATGCCGCCCACGATGGCCTCTACGGCGTCGTTGGCGCGGAACGGCCGCAGCGAAGTGCCCGTCGGGAGGCGATCGGGCGTCCATGAGCCGGCCGCGACCCCCAACGCTTCCGCCACCTCGCGGCGAGCTTCGGCGGAGCGGTCGACGACGGCGAACCCGACGGTTGTCCAGAAGGCCGCGAACAGCCCGACCATCAGCGCCCCCACCGAAGCGGTGATGAGCGCGGTAAGGAGCGACGCGCCGCCTGCGACCCAGACCGCGAGGACGAGAGCCCACGCACCGGGCACGAAGAGAGCGCAGATTGCCCCGAGCGTTCGGAGGTAGAGGTGATAGACGTTTGGCCCGATCAGGTAGCGCGGCGGGCCGGAGTACTCGTCGGCGAGCTTCATCGGATCGCCGAGCTCGGTCAGGACGGCGGTTTCGGCCGCCTCTCGGTGCTCGCCCTTTGCGAGCCGTGCGTCGAGCGCGTCGCCGATGGACGCCCGCAGTTCGCGCTCGATGTCCCCGCGCGATTTCTCCGGCACCCATCGGAGAGTGGCCGCAACGTAGCGGTCGGTAAGTGTTGTCATTCGGGGTCTCCTTCGGGGGTCTCGAGCCGGCGCAGGGCGCCGCCGAGCGTCTCCCATTCGGTCTGCAGTTCACGCGCCATCGCGATCCCCTCGGCGCTCGTTCGGTAGAACTTGCGCGGCCGGGCTTCGGTTGTGTCCCACTCGCTCACGAGCAGACCCTGGGCCTCGAGGCGCCGCAGCAGCGGATACAGCGTGTTCGCCTCTACTGGCACGCCCGCGGCCGCCAGCGCGTCGAGCAGCCCGTAGCCGTAGCCGGGCTTCTTCAACGCGAGCAGGCAGGCGAGCACGACCGTTCCGCGTCGGAGTTCTTGCCGGTGTGTTGCCAGGAATTCGATGTCACCCATGCCCGACACTATAGTGTGTGTCACACAGCATTGTCAAGGACATGATAAAGGCGGACGGAGAAGCTCCATCCGCCTGATGCCGAGAGGAACAGACTCGGGGCCCCTACCCCGCCACTTGTTCGGCCTTTCGAAGCCGGATGCACTCGTCCACGCGCGTGATCCGGTGGGCTCGCTGATCGGCTGCCGAGAAATGGCTCTCGACCGCGCTCATCGGCACCAGCTCCGGCCGGTCCACCGTGTACGTCCGCCCACCGTGGACGAGCTCGGCCGATTCGGCGGCGAGCACGTTTCGGACCCAATTGGCCTGAGTGCCGTATGGGAGCGCCACGATCTGGCAGCGCCGGACCTTCCTGCTGGCGCTGCCGGCGGCCGGGCGCTGCTGAACCGCACGCCGTGACCCGGCTGGTGGACCAACGGGCGTTGGCCGGTTAACAGATTGCAACACTCTTGACAATGGGATTGTCAAGGTTCTATGTTGCGCCTCGTCAAATGTGGTCGGTCAGGCGAGGCCGTGGGGGCCTCGCGAAGTTGCACCCGACCCCAGGAGGTGCAATATGACAATCGTGCGTCGCGCCGGCTTCGGCGACCTTTCCTCGTTCCGCCAGGCAATGGAGCGGCTGTTCGACGAGAGCTTCGGCGGTCCTTCGTGGCAGAGCGGCGATGACCATCTCGTGCCTCTCGACGTCTACACGAACGACACCGAAGTGATCGTTGACGCCATCCTCCCCGGCGTAAGGCCCGAGGAAGTGGACATCACGGTCGAGGGGAACACGCTCTCGATCAAGGGCGACACCAGCTCCAAGATCCCGGCTCGCGAAGGACTCCTGTTGCAGGAGATCCGCCGGGGGCGCTTCGTCCGGACGCTGACTCTGCCGGCGGGCGTCGAGCCGGAAAAGGCTACCGCCACATTCGAGGACGGCATTCTGACGCTCCGTATTCCCAAGGCCGAGGTGGTCAAGCCCAAGCAGATCAAGATCGCGACGAGCCACGGCCAGTCATACACCATCCCGCTCGAGGACAAGTAGGCGGCCGTGTCCGATCGGAAATTCCAGCAGGATCCAACGCGCCCCTGCTTCGTGATCAGCGTGGCGGCTGGCCTGGTGCAGGCCCATCCGCGCACGCTGCGGATCTACGAAGACGAGGGCTTGCTGGCCCCTGCACGCACCCCGACGAACATCCGCCTCTACTCGGAGAACGACATTCGCCGGATCCTCTGGATCAGGAGGCTAACCCAGGAACGGGGAGTCAACCTGGCCGGGGTCAAGCTTCTCTTTGAACTCGAGGAGAGACTCGGGACACGGATCCTGGAGGCGCTCTTCGACGACGACCAGGCTCGTGAAGCGGGGGCGGCGGCGGCCGCGCGTAACTCGCAATCGAGTACTTCCCCCGAGATACCAACGCACCGGGCGGCCGAAGCCTCCAATGGAGACGGCTACGGCGGCGCGGAGGCGAACGAAACCGCCGGCCAAACCGACATTCCGGCTCAGCCGGCGGCGCGATCCATCACCCGTATAGTGGCCACACGAGTGGCTACCCCTCGATCAGGAGACTCCCAATGAGTGACCGGCCGGCCGAAAAGGACGACGAACAGCAAGTAGACGAGAGCGACCGGTCCTCGAAGGGCACGCAGCCTCTTCCAGTGGAGATCCCCCATCCGGCTCAGGATCCGGAGCAGGATGCGGCGCCGGATGAGCACGTCCGCCACGCGGGCCCGCGCGAGCTCCCCCTGGTGGCCCTGCGCGAGACCGTCATCTTCCCGGAGATGATCGTGCCGCTTCAGGTTGGACGCGAGAAGAGCGTCGCTGCCCTGAACGCCGCCGTTGCCTCGAACGGGCCCATCGCCCTGGTCACCCAGCGCCAGGCCGAGCGTGAGGAGATCAACGATCCGTCGGAGCTCTACACGGTCGGGACGCTTGCTCGAATCGCCCAGGTCGTGCAGCTCCAGGACGGAACCGTCCGCGCGATCGTGCAAGGACAGGGCCGCTTGAAGGTCCACAGCTTCGTCGGGACGAGCCCCTACATCACCGTGATCGCCGAGGAGATGGAGGACGTCACGCCCGAGGGAATCGAAGTCCAGGCCCTCATGCGCACCGTCCAGGCTCAGATCGAGCAGTACGTGGCCAACGGCGCCCCGGTGCCGCCGGAGGCGGCCGTCGCCGCGCGCAACATCAGCGATCCGGGCCTTCTGGCGGACATGGTCGCCTACAGCCCGGACCTCTCCACGGAGCAGCGCATGGAGCTGCTCGAGACCACGGACGTGGTGGAGCGGCTGAAGATCGTCTCCAACTTCCTGGGCCGCCAGATCGAGATCCTGGAGCTAAAGGGCAAGATCCAGTCCGAAGTCAAGTCCGAGATGGACAAGACCCAGCGCGAATACATCCTTCGCGAGCAGCTGAAGGCGATCCAGCGCGAACTCGGCGAGGACGACCCCCAGCAGGCCGAGATCAATGAACTCCGGGAGAAGGTCGAGGCCGCCGGCATGCCGGAAGAGGTCAAGACCCGCGCCATCAAGGAGATCGACCGGATGAGCCGGATCCCGTCCGCCTCCCCCGAGGTGGGCGTGATCCGAACGTACGTGGACTGGCTGATCGCGCTGCCGTGGAACGTCTCGACCACGGACAACCTGGACATCAAGATCGCCGCCAAGATCCTCGACGAGGACCACTACGGCCTCGAGAAGATCAAAGAACGCATCCTCGAATACCTCGCGGTTCGAAGCCTGGCGGACACGCTTCGAAGTCCCATCCTCGCCTTCGTCGGCCCCCCCGGCGTCGGCAAGACATCGCTGGGCAAGAGCATCGCGCGGGCCATGGGCCGCAAGTTCGTGCGCATGAGCCTCGGCGGCATCCACGACGAGGCCGAGATCCGCGGCCACCGCCGCACGTACATCGGCGCGTTGCCGGGTCGAATCGTCCAGAACATCAAGACGGCGGGATCCAACAACCCGGTGTTCATGCTCGACGAGGTCGACAAGATCGGCATGGACTTCCGCGGCGACCCGAGTTCGGCGTTGCTCGAAGTCCTCGATCCGGAGCAGAACAACACCTTCCAGGACAACTATCTCGAGGTGCCCTTCGATCTCACGAAGGTTCTGTTCATTACGACCGCGAACCTTCTCGACCCGATCCCGGCGCCGCTTCGCGACCGCATGGAGGTCGTCCAGCTGCCGGGCTACACCGAGACCGAGAAGATCGAGATCGGCAAGAGGTTCCTCATCCCCAAGCAGATGAAGAACCACGGTCTGACCGAGAAGAACATCGCCATCGCGGAAGACGCCATGGTGGAACTCGTCCGGTCGTACACGCACGAGGCCGGCGTCCGTAACCTCGAGCGCGAGATCGCCAACGTCATGCGCAAGGTTGCCCGGGCAGTTGCCGAGGGCCGTAAGCGCAAGACCATCGTCGACATCAAGAGGCTCAACGACTACCTCGGTCCGCCACGCTACGAGTACGGCGAGCTGGAGTCGGAGGATCAGATCGGCGCCGCGACAGGTCTGGTCGTGACGGAAGTCGGCGGTGACGTCATCGCCATCGAAGTTACGCTCATGGAAGGCAAGGAGGACTTCATCCTCACCGGCCAGCTCGGCGAGGTGATGCGCGAGTCGGCGCGTGCGGGTCTGTCCTGGATCCGCGCCCACGCTTCGCAGCTCGGCATCAAGCGCGAGGTCTTCGAAACGAACACGCTCCATATCCACGTTCCGGCTGGGGGCATCCCCAAGGACGGACCGTCCGCGGGGATCACGATGACCCTGGCGATGGTCAGCGCGTTCACCGGCATTCCCGTCCGCAAGGACGCGGCCATGACGGGCGAAATCACACTACGCGGCCGAGTCCTTCCGATCGGCGGTCTGAAGAGCAAGATCCTCGCGGCGCACCTCTCGGGCGCCAAGATGATCATCCTGCCCAAGAAGAACGAGAAGGATCTACGAGACATTCCCGATGAGATCCTGAAGCAGATCAAGCTCGTAATGGTCGAGAACATCGAACAGGTGCTCGACGCCGCGCTCCGGCGAAAGCCGGTGCCGCTCCTCCCCGGTCCCGGCAAGAGCGAAGGCGACAAGAATGTGGTCGCCGCGGTCGAGCCGGAGCCGAAGCACCGCGTCCGAAAAGGCTTTCCCTCTCCGATAGATCAACCGCCCGCGATGGCATGACGCCACGCCTGAGGCGGACGATCTCCGCGTTGCCGCCTCCGGGCTCTCCGTCACGCACCACAAGTGCGCTCGGTCGGGTCCTCGGCGGCGCCTTGATCTCGCCTCGCCTCAGGCGCGGCTGAAGGTACGATCAGAACTGAATACGGCGTGTCGCCGGTCAGGCGAGGCGAGGCCCAGGCGGTTCCGGAGACCGGAGCAACCAAGAACGGCATCGTCCGCCCGGACGGCGACGAGAACGAAATTTGGGCGCCGCTCCGCCGAGTCGAGGCCAAGGCGGCGCCGAGGAGCTGAGCGCGCGCACTCAAGTGCGTAAGCGAGGCACCGCAGAAGCCAACGCCGGCATCGGCCGGCCGAGCGGGGACCGTCCATGGAATACAAGGACTACTACAAGACGCTCGGAGTCGATCGGAAGGCGACCCCGGCCGAAATCAAGAAGGCCTATCGGAAGCTCGCCCGCGAGTTCCACCCCGACCGCAATCCCGGCAACAAGTCCGCGGAGACACGGTTCAAGGAGGCCAACGAGGCCCACGAGGTCCTCGCGGATCCCAAGAAGCGGGCTCAGTACGACATGCTGGGCTCCAATTGGGATCAGGTGTCGCGGGGTGGTGGCGCAGGCGGAGGCGCGGCCGGAAGCCCGTACGGGGGCGATCCTTTCGGCACGGGCGGACCATTCGCCGGGTACGGCGCCGCGGGTCAGGGCGGCAACGTGCGCTACGAGTTCCACGGCGACGCCGGGCAGGACTTCTCCGACTTCTTCCGCGTCTTCTTTGGCGGAGAAGAGGCGGCGACGGCGACGGCCGGGCGGGCGTCCGGTTCCGCTCAGCCCAAGACCGGCGGGCGGCGCTCCGGCGGCGGCCTCGACGAACTACTCGGGAAGCTGCGCCGCGACCAGGCCGCCGGCAGTGCCGGGGCGGCGTCGAAAGGCGAACCCAGGCCCAGGAGCCGCGGCATTAGACACGGTGAGGACGTGGAGGTGGAGGTCGATCTCACCCTTGAAGAAGCCTTTCACGGCTCGACGAGGCTCGTCCAGGTTGGCGAGAAGAGACTGGAAGTCAAGGTTCCGGCCGGTGTCGAGACCGGCAGCAAGATCCGCCTCACCGGTAAGGCAGGCAGCGGCAACGACGCCGGGGACCTGTATCTGATCGCCAAGGTCCAGCCCCATTCCGTATTCACCCGAAACGGCGCGGACCTGACACGCGAACTCCCGATCACTCTCGGCGAAGCACTACTGGGGGGCGAAGTCGAGGTAGACACCCTCCGCGGCCGCGTCCTGCTCAAGGTTCCCGCCGGAACGCAGCAGGGCCAGCTGTTCCGACTCTCCGGCCAGGGCATGCCTCAACTCAAGGGCGGTCCCGCGGGAGACCTGTTCGCCCGAATCAAGATCGTCATGCCGGCCAAGCTGGAAGGCAAGGACCAGAAGGCGGCGGAGGACTTCCTTCGCCGAGTCGTCCAGCCCAACCCCCGAGTCAAGCTCTAGACACGACACAAGGCCGCCGAGGCAGCCATCGAGTCGCCGATCTGGCGAGGCGAGGCCTAGGCGGTTGGGAGGACCGGAGCAACCAACAACGGCATCGTCCGCCAGAGCGGCGACAGTGAGAGACACCAATGAACCTGGATCGCTTCACGCAAAAGGCCCAAGAGTCCATCGTCAACGCGCAGAGGCTCGCGGAAGAACTGCAGAGCCCCGTGCTGGATTCCGAGCATCTACTGGCAGCCCTCGTCGAAGCCGACGACGGCGTGCCTGCCGAAACGCTGCGAAAGATCGGCGTGGACGTGCCCGCTTTCCGGGGCGAGGTGGCCTCGGCGCTGGGCAAACGCGCGCGAATCCAGGGTGGATCGCTCTCGGCCGACCCGCGCCTCCGGCGCGTCATCGAACGTGCCTCCGACGAGGCCAAGCGGCTCCAGGATGAATACGTGTCCACGGAGCACCTGCTGCTTGCCATAGCGGAGAGCGGCGGCGACGCCCAGCAGCTCCTCGAACGGAACGGCGCCGGAAAGGAAGCCATCCTGAAGGCCCTTGCCGGCGTACGGGGCAGCCAGCGCGTGACGAGCCAGAATCCAGAAGCCACGTACCAGGCGCTCGAGAAGTACGGCCGCGACCTCACGGCGGAGGCTCGCGCGGGAAAGCTCGATCCGGTCATCGGCCGAGACGAGGAGATTCGGCGCGTAATTCAGGTCCTCTCGCGCCGCACCAAGAACAACCCGGTGCTCATCGGCGAGCCCGGGGTGGGCAAGACTGCGGTAGTGGAGGGGCTCGCCCAGCGGATCGTCCGTGGCGACGTGCCCGAGACGCTAAAGGACAAGCGCGTCATCTCGTTGGACCTGGGCGCGCTCATCGCCGGTGCCAAGTTCCGCGGCGAGTTCGAGGAACGCCTCAAGGCCGTCCTCAAGGACATCAAGGATTCCGAGGGACGCATCGTCCTATTCATCGACGAACTCCACACCGTCGTCGGCGCGGGCGCTGCCGAAGGCGCGATGGACGCCAGCAACCTGCTGAAGCCGATGCTCGCGCGCGGCGAGCTGCACACGATCGGCGCCACGACCCTCGACGAGTATCGAAAGCACATCGAGAAGGACGCGGCGCTGGAGCGGCGCTTCCAGCCTATCGTCGTTGACCAGCCCTCCGTGGAGGAGACGATCTCAATCCTGCGCGGCCTTCGAGAGAAGTACGAAGTCCATCACGGCGTCCGGATCACGGATTCCGCGCTCGTGGCGGCCGCGACACTCTCCAACCGCTACATCACCGAGCGATTCCTGCCGGACAAGGCGATCGACCTCGTGGACGAGGCGGCAAGCCGGCTGCGCATGGAGATCGACTCGATGCCCATCGAGCTCGACGAGCTCGAGCGCAGGCGCGTGCAGCTCGAGATCGA
>Ga0302323_100000345_pt1 | contig 36356 bp, 33 predicted proteins | sample Fen_T0_3_FD_201950 | JGI IMG/M metagenome (GOLD analysis project Ga0302323, IMG submission 201950) | Peat permafrost microbial communities from Stordalen Mire near Abisko, Sweden - Fen_T0_3 | ecosystem: Environmental > Terrestrial > Soil > Wetlands > Permafrost | place: Sweden: Abisko...
CCCATACAAACAACAGGAACATCGCCATGCGGATGAGCCCATCAACAAGATTGAAAATGAATTGCTGCCCGAAGAGCGGATTCACTCGTTTCAGTTCGGTCGTCGCCAACAACGGCAGGTACTTGTACATGAAGATGAAGAAGGCGATCGAAAACACCATATTCAGACCAGCGATCCATCCGCTAATCTCCATCTTCTTCGCGGGATCGTTGCTCTTACCGCCGCCTGCGGAGCCTGGCTCGCTGGCAGAAATCTCTTCCAAGACAGCATTCGCCGAGAACTTCAGCGCCCGGAACCCAAGCTTCATCGCGTGACCCAATGTGACGCAGCCGCGAATCACCGGCCATCCCATCCATTTATGCTGTTCCGAAGGACGCTCCAGCGGCTCGCTGTGGGTTACGATCTCCCCAGACGGCTTGCGAACGGCGATTCCCCAGGCGTGGGGCGAACGCATCATGACGCCCTCAAGCACAGCCTGCCCGCCGACGAGAGTTTCTTCGCCGCTCTCCAGAGCTGGGAGCAACTGCACTGCCGTCAAAAACCGCACCATGAGCCGCAAACGTCGCATAAGCATTGGATGTACTTCGAGGAAGGACGACTCCTTCGAATAGGTTAACATAGGTCGGCTGCGTTACACCTCGGAATCAACCGGACTTATCCATCTTTCCTATCAATCATTTAGCATGCCGCAGCAACTTCGAACTCCGCCGTAGAATCGAATTGTCGTGCTGCAATTTGCCCAGACCGCCGAAGCCGTCGCTGGTACAAGTGGCAAGTTGGCGAAGATTGCGCTGGTCGCCCAGTTTTTCCTTTCGCGGTCCTTGGATGAAGCCTCCACCGCCGCCATCTTCTTCTCCGGGCGCCCCTTTCCCGCCTACCAACAAATTCCACTCCAGGTGGGCGGATCGATGTTGTGGCAGGTGATCGCAGAACTTTCCGGTAAGGCCGAGCAAGATCTGTCTGATCTTTACCGCCAGCACGGCGATGCCGGAGCGGGCGCTGCCGAGGCGCTTTCGAAAACGGCGAGAACCAATGTGTCATTGGCGGAAGTGCAGGGGGCGTTCGTTGAAATCGCTGCCGCCCGAGGGACCGCTGCCAAAGCGACCCGGCTTAGCCAACTTCTTAAATCTGCCTCTCCTCTGGAAGCCAAGTACGTTGTCAAGATCATCAGCGGTGATCTCCGCATTGGTCTCAAGGAAAATCTCGTCGAGGCAGCGATTGCCCGCGCTTTTGACGCGCCCGTGACTGCCGTCCAGCGCGCCAACATGCTTCTGGGCGATATCGGGGAAACCCTTCGCCTGGCAGCCGCTGGCAAACTCGCTGAGGCCCGACTCCGCCTATTTCATCCAATCGCGTTTATGCTGGCTAGCCCCGCTGAGTCGACAGAGGATGCCCTTGCCTATTTCGAAAATGCCAGTGTCGAAGATAAATACGACGGCATTCGCGCCCAGGCTCACATTAAGCCGGGCCAAGCCCGCTTGTTTTCCCGCACGCGAGATGAGATCACGGAATCCTTTCCCGAGCTTGTTCCCGGTCTTGCTGCTTTTCCGCAAGAGGCCATACTCGACGGCGAAATCCTCGGCTGGTCCCCCGCAAATGTCGCGAACGCAGGTCGTGCCCTTCCCTTCAGCGTGCTCCAACAACGCTTGGGCCGAAAGAAAGTAAGCGCTAAGCTGATGCAGCAGGTTCCGGTGGCCTTTCTGGTGTTCGACATCCTGTATGCGAACGGCGAGTTGCTACTTGAATCGCCTCTGCGAGAACGCCAGGGTAAGCTAGCCTCCTATCTCGCGCTTCCGCGCTCTGCAGTAGCCCTCCAGCCGCCGGGGCAAGTCAGTTTCGCATTCGAAGCATCCGACACGGCCGCAAGAGATCTGATCCTTCGTGCACCGGTGTCCGCCGCTCACACACCCGAGGACCTCGAGCAACTCTTCATCGCAGCCCGAGCCCGAGGCAATGAAGGTCTCATGATCAAAGACCCGAGTTCGATGTACACGCCCGGCAGGCGAGGCAAGTCATGGCTCAAGATGAAGCGAGAACTGGCCACGCTCGATGTCGTCGTGACCGCCGTCGAGTACGGGCACGGCAAGCGCATCGGTGTACTGAGCGACTATACCTTTGCGGTTTGGGATGACAATCGGCTGGTCAATATCGGCAAAGCGTATTCGGGCCTCACCGACCGCGAGATCGCCGACATGACGAAATGGTTTCTCGCTCACAAAATCAAGGAAAAAGGGCTAAGGCTCGATGTTGAACCTAAGATCGTCCTGGAAGTCGCATTCAACAACATAATGCGATCTAAGCGTCACGAAAGCGGGTACGCTCTGCGTTTTCCGCGCATCTTAAGGCTTCGCCCGGACAAGCTCCCCCAGGACGCCGATACCATTCAGGCGGTTCATGAAATTTTCGCCCCGCAACATTCCGGATGACGCTAATGCGCTTGCCCGCTACGCTCGCGCTCGGAGTGAGCATGGCCTGAATGGCTATGCGGATCCTGCTCTACGGCAATCACACAAGCATGTGCCGTCTCGCACACAACGTGCTCCAACTGGATGGTCGTGTGGTGAATGCCAAAACTGCGACCGAGCTTCTCATTGATGGCGCGCAGGATGACGTCGCTCTCCGAAGTCGCCATGTCGGCAATCTTCACGTGCGCCGAAAGCGCATGATTCTCAGATCCAATGCTCCACAGGTGGAGGTCGTGTACATCACTCACCCCGGAGATCGTGCGAACGGCAACTTCGACCTCGTCCAGACTCATGCCACGGGGCGTGCCCTCGAGCAGGATGTTGAGGGTCTCTCGGACAATTCCGAAACTCGAATAAAGGATCGCCGCGCCAATGCCAATCGAAAGCGCCGGATCGATCCAGGATTGCCCCGTCGCCATAATCGCCCAGCCGCCCACAATAACCGCGGCAGTTGAGATCGTGTCACCCACTTCATGAAGCAGGGCGCTCCGCACGTTCACATCGCGAGCGGAACGCCAGAGTAGGAGCGCAATAGCGCCGTTCATGACCACGCCAGCTGCCGCGACCCAGATCATTGTGCCGGCGACAACAGGTTCCGGGTGCTTCAGCCGCTGAAAGGCCTCGTAGAAAATCAACCCTGAAACGGCCACCAGCGATAGCGAATTGACGAGGGCGGCAAGAACTCCCGCGCGTCGATAACCGTAGGTTTTGGTGGCACTCGGTGGCCGAGACTCCAAATAGACAGCGACTAGCGACAAAAGGAGTGCCAGGAAATCCGAGAGATTGTGCCCGGCCTCGGACAGCAGAGCCAACGAATGCGCCCGAACGCCTGCCACGACCAGAAGCACAATGTACAGCGCCGTGACGGCCAGGGAAATACGCAGCACGCGGCCCGTACCGTGCGCATGTCCGTGTCCGCCGTGCGAGTGCATGCCTCAAGCATAGCGCATGGCTGCAACTGCGGGAATGCGAGTGGGGTTACTGGCGCCGACTCGTGAGTCCGCGCAACGCCAGCCCCGCAAGCATCACGACGGCCGCCACCATTGCGACCCAAAGCACGGCAGGATGGCGATCCGACCATGGCCGCGTATCCGGACGGGGAGTCAGGTCAGGGTTGGGGCGCGTCGGGCTGAACGTGGCCTGTGCGGCAACGGGGTCTTCCTGAAATACCTTGGCGTAGTCATAGACCGGAGGCTGGAGCTGCGCGTCGCCGAAGTATAGGCGTAGGGTCGAGGTGCCCGCGGGTGCAAAATAGAGGCGACGCTCAAAGGATTGGGGCTGGAGCGTGCGGATCTCGAGACCCATGTCGTCACCATTTTCAATGGCTACGGTCAGATGAGCGGAATGGGCTCCACTCGTGCGCGCGGGTACGGTGAGTTCTTCCGCGACCACATCGGTTCCGCCTCGCCGCGTCCGGATGCGGCTGATTTCGCCACCGGCAATGATGCCGCCTCGCTCGTCCTGCACGCTGACCGGGCGTCGGAAGTTTACGTTCTGCGGAGCGACCTCAAAAACAAAGCGATCCAGTGGTGCTTTTTCCGGCACGTCGCATTGCCAGATGCTCTGACGCGGTTTGGACTGTGCAGTGTGACACGAGCCCATCTGCATGAAGATGGCGCGCTTTCCCTGGCGATTGGAAACTACGGCGCTCTGAACCTGCTCGGGCTTGATGCCGGGGCCGAGCTTTACGTGCACATAGCGAAAGCTCCAAGTTGGCAGCTTGATCGTGGTACTGGAGCCAAGACGCTCTGCAGAAAAATCGTAGAGAGTGCTGGGGGTAGGCCACGGGACTAGATTCTTGCTGTGCAGCTCGTCGCCGCCCGCAGCCCACGCCTTTACGACGAAATCTTTCGCATCGAGTTGCAGCCGGATGTTGTCGTACTCGGACACGCCCTGCATATCGAGGTCGAACTCGGTGTGATCCCCGTTTGCCGCAAGATTCAGAATGCGAACTTCGTGCTCTTCGTTACGAGAGCCGCCACTTTCTTCAACAACGTTGAAAGGGGTCTGGCCGCTGCCATCGTAGAGCCGAAGATCGGCAAAATCGTTGTCCGCGTGCTGAAAGAGATCCGCGTCAAGGACGAGAAAATTCTGGTGCGCCGCGTCCTTCACCTCGACATCCCGCACGAATGCGAAGTAGCGGACATCCGCTTCGGGAGCCGCTGCCAAGAACATGAAGGCGATGATGAGCGTCGCCGCCGTCTTCATCGAGATCATAGCTGTTTGGCTCCAGCATCTCGGGTCGTGGATTTGGAAAGCTTCAGCCAGTCGCGTTGATAAACGAACGAAATCGCGAGGAGCAGCATGCCGAGAACAATGAAGCTGACGATGCGGTATCCGCGATCGAGTTCGGATACGTCATAGACAAAGACCTTGCCGATGGTGAATGCGATCAAAGCCAGTGCCTGCCAGCGGATGAAGGCGGACCTACGCCAGAAGCCCACAATCATCAGCATGGCTCCGTAGGCCATCCACAACGACGAGTATGTGAAGTCACGCGCGATTTGCACGCCGTGCATACGCGTATAGTCGGCTGGATTCCAGTACGTTGGAGTCGATGTGGCGCCGGCCATTTGGCGCGCATAATAGTCGCTCACCTCACGACTGAGCGCAGTCAGTGCCAGGATGTTGAGGGCGACTCCGGCGACAGCGGCAGCGGTGTGGCCAATGTCGTCCTCGCGATGACTTGCTACCCAGACCACTCCACCCAACACCGCGATGGCGACGGCGAACGTCATCATGCGAGTGTTGAAGAGAAGTGTGGTCGTATTGAAATTGTCGAAAACAATCAGCCGGACCACGCCGAGTGCGAGCGCCGTGATCGCAAAGGCGTTCAGCAAGTCAGACTTGATGCGATTGGCGAGCCATAGGAGGAATCCGGCTTCGATCAGCCAGCCGATTGTGATCCAATGGGCATCGAGCCGGATGGGGATTGCCACTGTCATAAGAGCAACGGCGAGCCCGAGATGCATGAGCCGGATAGCTTCCTGCGCGGCCTCTCCATAGCGCGGTGCCGCCATGCGGCTCAGCCCGATATAGACCGCCGCAAGCGCCAGAGCGAACCAGGCCGTGGCCGTTTTATCTACCGATTCGTACATTGCATACACTTGCAAAAAGTACGTAACGGCATTCACGAGGGCGAAAATCAAAACTAACTGCGGAACGCTCCCAGGCGAAGAGCCGGCACTGGCCAGCAGCGGGGCGATGGCGAAAATTGCGAAGAACAGAGTAGTAAATGTAATCGTTATCGCTAGCTGAGGCCGCGTGTAGTACTCCGCATACCAGCCGACATAGAGCACCAACGTCCCAACGAAACTTCCCAACAGCAACCGCCGCCAGGGTTTGAACCTCACCAAGGCAAGAGTGGCGGCGTCGAGAATGGCCACGTACCCGAAAAGCTCAAACTCGCGGTTCACGCCCGTCGAAAGCAAAACAGGAGTAAGAAAGGCGCCCGATAACGCGAAGGCTGCCAGGATCTCGGCGTGCTGCGCCAGGGCGAGCGCAGCGGTAGCCGCGGTCACGGCCAACATCGCCGTGAACGCGACGCCCGAAGGAATCAAATGGTAAAGCTGGAACGAAGCCCAGAGCGATAAGTACAGAACGCCGATGCCGACGGCTTTCAGCGAGTACGAAAAGACCTTGTAGCCGTGCCCACGGAAGCGCTCGCTCCAGACCACCACGGCAATCCCTGCGAGGAGTCCAATCGCAACGCGGCCACCGGCGCCGATCCAATTGTTATCGAAGGCGAACTTGAGAAAGTAAGAAACACCGATCAGAACTGCGGTTATTCCGATGCGGTTGAGCCAATGAGATCCGATGCGGGATTCCAAGCTGGCCTGTTCCACTGGCGGTGCATCGTCGTGCTGCGACGCAAATATCGGGGACGGGACTGCCGCTGGGATCGGCGGCGGCGCAGAGAGAGGCTGTCTCGGTGCCTCTGGTGCAACTACTCTTTGAGCGGGGGGATCACAGGTCGCATTGGACTTTCCTTCGAGTACGCTTTCCAACCGGAAGACGCGTGCCGTCAGCGCGGCCACTTGCGCTCGGAGTGAATCGAGTTCGCTTTGCGGTTGGTCCAAGGTTTGGATCCGTTACAAGCTAACCCCGCATTATCATCAAAAATGGCGCCCAGCGCGATAACTTTCGAAAGCAAGGGCGAATCGCCTTCAGTCAGTTACACCGCGCGCTCAACTGCTGAATGGCGCACACGCTCGACTTCCTCCGCCATGGCGAATTTCAGCTTCTCGATGCCTTCGCCGGTAACCGCCGAAATCGGATAGAGCTTCAGTTTCTTGCGTGTGCACCACTGCTTCAGTTTCTTGAGCTTCTCGGGGTTGGCCGCATCGATTTTGGAGGCGACCATGACAATAGGCTTCTTTTCCAAGTCGGCGCCGAAGTTTTCCAGTTCGCCGAGAATTACGGTCACATCTTTCACCACGTCGGGCCGCCCGCTCGAATCGGAGACATCCACAAGATGCACTAGCAGACGCGTGCGCTCGATGTGGCGCAAGAATTGAGTACCGAGGCCGGAACCGGTGTGGGCTCCCTCGATCAAACCAGGAATATCTGCGACTACGAAACTGACTTCGTGCTTTCTGTCGCCCGCGATGACTACTCCCAGGTTCGGTTCGAGAGTCGTAAAGGGATAGTCTGCAATTTTCGGGCGCGCCGCAGAGATGCGGGAGATCAACGTGGATTTCCCAACGTTCGGATATCCGACTAGACCAACATCGGCCAAAAGTTTGAGTTCGAGACGGTAGGTACGTTCTTCGCCGGGCCGTCCGTCTTCATGTTCGCGAGGTGCCTGGTGCGTGGAGGTTGCGAACTGGGCATTCCCCCGTCCTCCGCGTCCGCCGCGTGCAATGACTACACGTTCGTCTACGCGCGAGAAGTCGTGCACCATCTCTCCCGTCGTCTCGTCATAGACGATCGTGCCCACGGGAACTTTTAAGAGAACATCTGCGCCGTCGCGTCCGGTTTTGTTAGAGCCCTCGCCATGGCGGCCGCGTTCGCCCTTGTATTCCGGATTGAACCGGAAGTGGACGAGCGTGTTATGGCGCTCGCTGGATTCCATTAGAACGTCGCCGCCCTTGCCGCCGTCGCCGCCGGAGGGGCCGCCACGGGGGATGAACTTTTCGCGGCGAAAGGCCATGCAGCCATTGCCGCCGTCCCCAGCCTTTACGCGGATTGTTGTCTCATCGATAAACATAGGTCAGGCCCCTAAAGGGGCGTTCGGTCGTTTGCGGTTTGCGGAGTCGCTAAAGTGGCGCCCTGATGCGAACTTATCTCGCCACAGTAGCCGCGCAAACTCTGAGTATAAAGGTCTATGCCCTTTTGCCTGCAACAGACGCCCTAAGGCTCAAAATACTGCTGCCGATGTGACTCTATACGGCAGGCTTCTTCGTCATGAATATCCCTGCAGACGGCAGCAGCGAACTGGTTACCCCTCGAGCGGCGTGGTGGGGCGTTCTTCGCGACGCCACGATGGAAGTCTTTTCCACCATGGTCGGAGCAAAAGTCGTCGTACCCCAGGCGCAGGACGATTTCATTCTGGTACCCGAACCTGCCGATTCCACGGTTCTGGCCTACGTGACCGGCGTGATCGGGATTGCTGGAGCAGTCCGCGCCATCTTCAGCCTGCGATGCAGCGACCACATTGCCGCCAAGATCGCTTCGCAAATGCTGGGAATCACCCGGGAAGAAGCGGCCGCGCAAAAGTCCGACGCAATCGGAGAGGTCTGTAACATCATCGCCGGACACTTCAAACACAAAATCGGCTATGGCGACAATTGCACGCTGACGGTTCCCACCGTCATTGTCGGCGGCCACTACAACATTTATTGCCTGGCGGCAGGGGAACGCCTGGAGTTCCCCGTGATCTACGAAGGCGAGACCGTACTGGTCACGCTGGATATTCGCGGATAGATCGGCTGGAACGCTAGTTCACTTCGACCGGCTCAACCATCACATACTTGCCCATCGAGCCCTTGTCGAGGAACTTGATGCGGCCCGTGATCTTGGCAAAGAGCGTGTCGTCCTTGCCGCGGCCGACATTGAGTCCGGGCTTCACGCGGGTTCCACGCTGACGGACGATGATCGTGCCGCCGGGCACCAACTGTCCGCCGAATGCCTTGAAGCCTAGCCGCTGCGCGTTGGAGTCGCGCCCGTTCCGTGATGTTCCTTGCCCTTTTTTATGCGCCATAAATCAATTCTCAGTGGCTGGTAGCCAAAAACTAGCGGTCAGTTGCCAGTAGTCCGCAGACTCTGGATGACAGTTACTTTTTCTTTTTTGCCGGAGCTTTCTTGGCCGCGGCTTTCTTCTTGGCAGCTTTCTTTGCCGGCTTGGTCGAGGCCTCTTCGTGGCTCTCTACCGCTTTCTTTACCTTCTTTTCTTTCTTGGGAAGGTCCGGAGCCTTGAAGGACTGGCCGCCGAAAGCGATCTCGGTGATGCGGACGGCGCTGTAGTCCTGACGATGGCCCCGCAGCTTTTTGTACTGCTTCTTTTTCTTGTAATGGAAGACGAGGATCTTCGCGCCCCGACCTTGCTCGACGACTTCGCCGGAGACAAGGGCTTCAGAGCCCGGCTTTACCACGTTGCCCGCTTCGGAGGAAACAGCCACCACGTCATTGAACTCCACGTGGCCATCGGTTCCGTTAACCTTCTCGACCCGGATGACGTCTCCCGGAGCTACTTTGTATTGCTTACCACCAGCGCGGATGACCGCGTACATAATCTCCTCCACGAAATCGATAGGGACAGGGCGATCCCACCTGCCCATATGGAAACGGCCGTTTAAGGGCGTATCCACTGCCACTCGCTTGTGCTTGCTGTTTCCCGCTGCGGCTTCTGACCGGAAGGGCGGCGCGACCCCAGAACGGGCCCGCGTGTACAGCCAAACCCAATTATTCTATCGTGCGCTGTGGAAAACGGTCAAACGAAATGGGTTGGGCGCTGATTGTCCTATTTAGGGCTGAGCCGCAACTTCCGCCCCAAGTACACAAAAATGCCTACCGCGCCCACGCCGATAACGACTCCAATAACGCAAACAGACTCCACAGCCCCTATGTCCTGGGCCCTGCCTAGTCCCTGAACAACGGGCCAAAGATCAATAAAGACGACTGTGGCTGAGGCCGTGGCAATCGCCAGTGCCAGCAATCGTCCCAGGCGCAGGATGACCTTTGTCATTTAGCGGCTCGAAACTTCAAATAGCGGCTCGAAACTTCAAACTGACTTTGACCCTAATTTGCGCGACTGCTGTTGTGCATTAGAACTAGTCTTCGATATCGAAATAGATCTTCAGGGTGGCCCGGTAGTGCTGAACCTTGGCGCCATCGAGGAGCATGTCGAGCGACTCGACATGGGCCCACTTGATGCCGCGGACGGTTTTGGATGCGTCTTTGACCGCGCGCTCTGCAGCTTTCGCAAAGCTCTCTTTTGATGTGCCTACAACTTCAATAATCTTTTGCGTCATGATTGCCTCCTGAGTGCAACTGGGGATTTTACTCTCATGGCGCGGCGATCGGCGAGTCCGGTCCAGATGGAAGCACAGAAGAAGGCCGCGCTTCTTTATGGCGCGGCCTCCTGTTGCTCACTCGACTTGTGCGTTACCTAGCTACTTGGCCGAGTCCGCAATGGCTACTTCCTGCGTTGCCACAGGTTCCTTGGTGGCCGAGGCTTCCTGCGCGACCGGTTTGACCTTGACAGTAGCCAATATCTTTTCCAACCTCCCGAAGACTTCGTCGCGGTTGACCGGCTCGATGCCTTCCTTCGCACCGTATCCGGCAGTTCCAAACCCGAGCACGTACTCGTAGCACGCGCCGCCGTCAAAGCTGTGATAGTAGCGCGCCTCGGCCTGCTTCAACGCGTCGCCGCCGAATTCGTCTGTCATCGCCATATCGGTCGAACCGATCTTGACCTTTTCGGGACTTAAGGGTTCGTCGTCGCCGCGATTGGTTTCGACAAACGCAAACTTCGAGCACTCGTCCGCCGAGAGGCTGTGATTCACATTCACGCTGAAAAAACCGGACTCAAAGTCGGTTCCCGGATAGAGCTTCTTCGGCATCGCAACCGTGGCAATCGTCTCTCCGCCACCGTTGACAAAGTTCATCGGCACTCCTTCGTCCGTAACCTGGGGTTGTGCTTTGTCTCCCGTCGCGAGTGCGAACTTTCTCGGGTACAGGAACGTCAACCCCGAGTTCGGGTCGCGATACGTTACGTTGGCGGGGCGTTTCTTGGCCTTTTTCACCTTGGTCGTGGCGGCATTGGCCGTGGCATCGGGTGCGGGAGTTTGCGGCGCGCCGACGGACGGCGTCGCCGGCGAGTACGCGTCCGGCCTGGAAATACTGGCCTGCGTCGGCTTGCCGGATTGTTTCGAGCACGCACTCATGCCCAGCATGAGGCCGAGAATGCAAAAGCTCGCGATCATCGCCAGCTTTTGCTGACGCGACCAGGATGAGAGTGTGGTTCCGGTAAAAGTGTTGTTGTTGGTCTTCTTCGTCGCTTCCCAAATCGTTGCCATTTTTGTCACCTCCCTGCGGCTGGCGCAGCTATCAGAGAGATGGCAGGCACCGTGCCAACTTTGGAAATGTTGATTCTGCGCGACTTGCGCCTAAACAAACTCGAACGATGCGTGCCGCGCAGTACACATCGTGCTGCGGAAGACACGCCGGTATCAAGAATGCCAGCTTCCGACGCTGTTGCCGGAATGATTTCCGCTAAGATAATGCGAGACCATCGGGAGCCAAGTTCTGAGCGAGAGTCCGATCAACGTTGCCGTGATTGGCGTGGGCGCTTTCGGGCGTAACCACGCCCGCGTGTATCACGCTTTGCAGCAGAGTGGCAGCGTGCGCTTTGTCGGCGTCGTGGACTCCAACACCGTCCGCGCCGACGCTGTAGCCCGTGAGTTTGGTTGCAAGTCTTTTGGCTCAATCGAACAGATGCTGACCACGCACAGCGAAGTCCAGGCAGCCTCGGTCGCTGTGCCAACCGTGCTTCATCTGGAAGCAGCCCGGGCGCTGATGGAGTCCGGTGTGGACGTGCTGATCGAGAAGCCGCTCGCCACCACGCTCGCCGAAGCGGACGAACTCCAGAGTCTAGCCCGCCAGCACAAGCGCATCGCACAGGTCGGCCATCTGGAGCGTTTCAATCCGGCTGTAAGAGCAACTCTGCCGCTGATTCGCAAACCCATGTTTTTCGAGGTGCACCGCCTGAGCGTGTTCACGCCGCGCGCGTTGGATGTGGACGTCGTACTAGATTTGATGATCCACGACCTCGATATCGTGCTGACGTTCGCCCAGTCGGAGGTCAAGGAGATTCGCGCGGTCGGACTTCCAATTCTCTCCGGCAAAGTGGACATCGCCAACGTGCGCGTCGAATTTGAGTCAGGATGCGTGGCCAACTTTACTGCCAGCCGGGTCTCGACCGAGCGCGTCCGCAAGGTGCGATTCTTCCAGCAAGGCCAATACATCTCAATCGACTACGGGCGGCAAGACGTGATGGTGTTTTCGGTCGGCGCCCCTGCTGCAGCGGGGGGACAACCCACCGTAAATCCGCAGATTCAAATGGCGAAACCCGAGATCACGGCCGAAGAACCGCTCTTGGCCGAGATCAAGGCGTTCCTGGACGCCGTACGCCATCGAACCAAGCCCATTGTCAGCCTGGACGAAGGACGCAAGGCACTGGATCTGGGGCTCTCGATTCTTGCGGAGATTGAACGTCACGCCAGCCGGGTCGGCGTCGGAAAGTAGTTGGTGATTCGGCGCCTCGGCAGACAGAGACGCCGCGTTGCTCCGATGGACCCATCGGAACAGGCCATTACTCCGGTACTCCCGCGCCAGCCGCGAAAAATGCGACAATAGGATTAAAGCCGCAACTCCCACTGTTTACGTAACTTTACGCACTTGGTGACGCAACTTTGGAGTGTAGTAGTGGCTCTAACGTTATAGTCGCTGCCGGATGTCCGTCACTCAAATCCCGTCTCGTGATCCCGTGCCTCCGCCGCCCCCACCACCGCGGGTTCGCGAACTCACGGAAGCTGAGCACTGGGAATCCGCCTATCGCGGCTTCAATCCGGATCACGTGCCTCATCTTCTGATCCAATTGCAGGACGATCTTTCGCGTGCACGCAAACGCGAAGCGGCATGGCTGTCGGTCATTTTGCACTTGTTTATCGTCATTCTGCTCTGGAATAGCGAGAAGATTGTCGGACTTTTCCCGCATCGCCCGGTGGTGCTGGCGATTCAAACCGACGCCGATCGTGAGAAGAATGCGACGTTTCTGGAATTGCCGCCGGATGAGCAGAAGCTGACGCGGCGTCCCGATGCAAAAGCGATTTCAGATAAGGACCGCATCGCGACGAGTAAGGCGCCCCAGGTAAATCGCGAGGATCTCAGAAAGCTCCTTCAAAGCCGAAATCCGGGAACTCCGGGCGAACAGGGCAAGCCGCCGCAACCCCAAGCGGGCGCTCCTCCGCAGACGGCGCAGAATCAGAATCCGCCTCCACCACAACCGCAGCAGCCGAACCAGGAAGACTCTGGCTTCGCGCCGCCGCGCCAGAACGATCAGATTGCACAGATGCAGGCGCCCCCGCAGGGCAGCCGCCCGCAGCCGAATTTCAATAACACGATTTCGCCGGGATCGGCGATTGAGCAAGCAGCGCAGGCCGCAGCAGCAAATCGCGGGCACTACGGCGGCGGAGACGCGGGAGATTACGGTTTAAGCCAAGGCAAAGGCGGGGCGAAGGCTCTGGATCAGGCGGAGGTTTTGACGGACACGCTCGGCGTGGATTTTGGGCCCTATCTGACGCGTATCGTACAAGTGGTTCGCCAGAACTGGTACAACGTGATGCCGCCGTCGGTCTATCCGCCGATTCGAAAACAAGGGAAGCTCTCGATCGAGTTCATCATTCTCAAAGACGGCAAAGTCAGTGCAATGGCTCGGGATACATCCTCGGGAGACGTGGGGCTGGACCGGGCTGCGTGGGCCAGCATCACCAGTTCGAATCCGTTTCCACCACTGCCGAAAGAGTTCCTGGCACAGTGTGGAGCATCCTCTGGCCACGAAGACAAATGCATCCTTGGCCTGCGATTCTTCTATTTCTACAACCTCGAAGTAGATAAAGACCTCAAGTAGCGCAACCTCTCACTTCACGTAGACCGGTTCTTCTCCCTTAGCCCAAGGATTGTAGGTAGCTACGAAGTGCACACGTTCCGGCCGCGTCGGATGATCGAAAAACCAAGCTTTCGTAAACCAATTGGGGTCGGGATCGGAAAGATTCATCTCGCCGCTCTTTTGAAAGTAGTGGGCTGCCACCTGATTTTCATTCGGAACAATGCCGTGAATGACCTCGATGCCGTAACGGTCGGCTTCATGTTCGAAATGACGGCTTACTCCGTTAAAAACGGGGGTGGCAAAGAAAGCAAGCACCCCGATCAGCAGAAAGAGCATCGGGAAGGATGCCCAGTCTTCGATGCCGCGAATCCCCCATTGCGCCCCGTAGCGATCGAGCATCCATTGCGCAAGCCGAAACCCGAGATAGAGCCCGAACAGAATTAAGATCTCGTAGATAGCGATCTCTTGGGGGATGTGAAGCAGAACGTAATGCCCCATCTCATGGCCGAAAACAAAGAGCGTTTCGGGAACCGTGGCTTTCGCAAGCGTGTTGTCCCAGACGACGACACGCTTCGACGCTCCGAAGCCAGTGACATAGGCGTTAAGGCCCGTCTCCTTCGAACTGGCATTCATCACATACATGCGCTCTTCCGGAATGGCGATGCCGCCGCGATGCATTACCTTCTGCATCTCGCTGACGAGGACTGGTTGCGCACCGGCCAAAGGTTTGAAAGTGAAGAAGAGAGGATCCACGACCACCGGTTGTAGGAAGAACACCATGAGCAGCACTGGAATCGAAGCCAGCCAGAAGTAGAACCACCAGCGCCGCGGGCTACGGCGGATGACGGCATAGAGAATCGCAACTAGTACAGTCCCGATGACGAGCATCAGAAGTTGATTGGTGATCCAGTCGGTCAGCCATGCCAACCAGTTTTGGACACTGAGTCCGTAGGCGCGCTGGAGCGATTGATCCCACATGTCGGAAGGAAGCCCCAGAACTGCGATCGTCAGCAGCGTCAGGGGCGCGAAAACAAGGACCTGCACGAATCGGCGGGAGGAAGTGCGCTCAGCTAAATCACGAAAAACCGGGCCTACCCGCCAGCGCAGCAGTACGAGAAGAACGAGAAATCCGTAGAACGAGTTGATGAAGAAATGACGATAATGCGTGAGGGAATACGCCTTGGCGCGGGCATACTCGGTGGGCGGCGGGGAGTATTCAAGGATTGTGTCTTGGGGCGCAGCGATCGATTGGGACGAACCCCTGGCAACCGGCGCCTCCGCGGAAATTGCCGTATCGGCTGGGTGGGTCTGAGCTGGGGCGATGGCGCATAACAGGCTCACAAAGAGCGGCAGGACCAAAATAGCGGGGATTTGTTTCACGAGTTCTTCTCCGGGGCAAGATTATGGCAGAAATCGTCCAGTAAAATCCGGATAAACCCAGGGATCAAGTGGGCGAAACATCTCGGTTTTCGGCTGTCCGAGTGTCAAACCCCGCAGATCTCCGGCATTTTAGGGTCAAAAATGCCGACGCTTTCCCACCAGTTCGAGGGTGCGCGAATCGGCCATTTTCGCTAACATAGCAATACAATTTCTTTTCAGGTTGCATCCAAAACTATTATGAAGATTCGCCAAAAACTAGTCTGCTTCCTGCCGCTATTCCTGATGCTCTGCCTGCCGGTTTTCGCCGAGGAAGTGCCGGAAGCGCTGCGGCCCCCCAAGGGCTCCCAACTCGCGCTTGTGGTCTTCGAAGACTTGCAGTGTCCAATGTGCGGAAAGACCGCGCCGTTGCTGGAACAGGCTTCCCATGCTTACAAGATCCCCCTTGTCCAGCACGACTTCCCGCTTCCCATGCACAACTGGTCTCTTCAAGCCGCCATTCTTGCGCGGTATTTCGACACGCATTCCAGAGAGATCGGTAACGCCTTCCGCTCCACCGTTTTCGAACATCAGCTCGAGATCACGCCTCAGACGTTGCGCCCGTTCGCAGAGAAATTCGCCGCCGAGCACAAGATCGGCCTTCCGTTCGTCGTGGATCCAGACGGCAAACTAGCTGCATTGGTGAAAGCGGACAAAGATCTCGGAATGAGCCTGCATCTGCAACACACGCCCACGATCTGGATTGTCAGCAACAAAAAGGGCGGGAAGCCGTACGTGGAAGTCACGGACAATGCGCAGCTCTACGTAATGATTGACGCGATGAAGTAGGGTCAGGTCAGAAGTTAGAAGTCAGAATGCAGAAGTAAGATCTCTAGTCCCGAGCCGCCGGGAGATTCCAGAGAGATTTTACTTCTGCATTCTAACTTCTGACTTTTCTTATTCGCTCCAGCGCTTGAACAGCAGCGCGCCATTGGTCCCGCCGAAGCCGAAGGAGTTCGACATCGCGTATTCGAAGGACGCCTTGCGCGCCTGATTGGGCACGAAATCCATTCCATCAGTATCCGGATCCTGATTCTCCAGATTGATGGTCGGCGGAATAATCTGGTCGCGCAGCGCCAGGACCGTTACACCCGCCTCTAAACCGCCCGCCCCGCCCAGCAAATGCCCGGTCATGGACTTGGTGGAACTCACCGGGACGGTTTTTCCGAACATATTGCGAATCGCATGTGCTTCCAGCGTGTCGCCGATCGGCGTAGATGTTCCGTGCGCGTTCACATAGCCGACTGCCGACGGTTCGAGCTTGGCATCGCGCAACGCGTTCCGCATGACTCGATAGCCGCCTTCGTGTTCCGGGGCCGGCTGGGTCATGTGGTAGGCATCCGCACTCATGCCATAGCCAACGATCTCGGCGAGAATCCGTGCTCCCCGGCTTCGCGCGTGCTCCAACTCTTCGAGAATCATAATGCCTGCGCCTTCGCCCATGACGAATCCGTCGCGGTCTTTGTCCCAGGGCCGGCTCGCTCTTGAGGGATCGTCATTGCGCGTAGAGAGCGCCCGCATCGCGGCAAATCCGCCAACGCCCATGGGAGTGATCGCAGCTTCGGCACCGCCTGCAATCATCACGTCGGCATCTTCGTGCTGAATGATGCGGAAGGAATCGCCAATGGAGTGGGCGCTGGTCGTGCAGGCAGTCGCCGTCGCTTCATTCGGACCCTTGGCGCCGAATCTCATGGAGACATGGCCAGCAGCCAGGTTGACGATTGCAGCAGGAATAAAAAATGGAGAGATCTTGCGCGGGCCGCCTTCCATCAGCGCTCGATGCTCGCGTTCGATGACGTCGAATCCGCCAATGCCAGAACCGATGTGTACGCCGACGCGTTCTGCGTTCTCCGGTGTGACGGTGAGCCCGGACATCTTCATCGCTTCCTCCGACGCGCCCAGCGCGAAGTGGATGAAGCGGCCCATTTTCTTGACTTCTTTTTTCTCAATGAAATTGAGCGGGTCGAAGCTGCGGACCTCGGCGGCGATCTGGCAGGCAAAGGCAGAGGCGTCAAACCCGGTGATCCGGTCCACGCCGCTTTTGCCCGCGAGCAGGCCCTGCCACACTACGTCGGTAGTGTTCCCCAGGCCGCAAATCAGCCCGAGGCCCGTGATGACGACTCGCCGTGCCAAACTATTTGCCCGCCTTCGCGTGCTTGCCGATGTAGTCCACGGCGTCATTCACGGTGCGAATCTTTTCGGCGTCCTCGTCCGGAATCTCGATGTCGAAGGCTTCTTCGAATGCCATTACCAGTTCGACCGTATCGAGCGAGTCGGCGCCGAGGTCGTCCACAAAAGAAGCGCTAGGCGTTACTTCGCCTTCATCCACACCCAACTGCTCAACAATAATCTGTTTCACTTTTTCATCAACAGCTGCCATGTTTCTCCTCGTTTCTGAGTCAGGGAATTGCCAGCCTAGTTCTTCAAGCCGGCGCTTACCGCTTTACGACCGCCTGCCGCGCAAGCGATGGAATTGAAATCGAAACTATTAGTCTAAAAGGGAATCGGAAAGTATGCAAAGAGTCGAAATGCAACTTAGGCGCGGCAAGAGCACTTTCGAATCCTAAACGCCGGAACGGATGGTGGTCAAACGGCGGAGCAGACCGCACCCACACAGAGAAAAGCCGGGCGGTTGTGCCCGGCTTGCAAGCAGAAAAGGACTCTTCGCTCTGCCCTGTCTCTGGGTTTTAGGCTGCTGGTTTCATACCAAGCATGGATTGAAGCGCAGAAATTTTCTCTTTCGCCTCACCCGCCTTCGCCATCGCATCCTGAATTTTCCCGGACTGGAAAGCCGAAGACGCATCGCCCCATGCCTGCTTCACGGCGGCAAAATTGTCAGCCGCACCAGCGGGAAGTTTGTGCGTCTTGGTCATGGCGTCCACCTTGGTTTGAACGGCCGCAACCAACCCCGGCATAGACGCGCTCATTTCGTTCCACTTGGCTGTCAATTCGTCCTTCTTGGCAGCAGCCGCTGCCCCGAGAGCCTTGATCTTCTCAGGGAGTCCCTTGGCGGATTCGAGTGCGGCGCTGTACTCGCCTTTATCGAAAGCGTCCTTAGCAGACTGAATCGAAGCTTGCACGTCCTTAGCTTGGTCAGGCACGTACTGCGTCGCCTGATCGGCCACGGCAGCGTACGCGGTTTGCGCTCCCTTGATTGCTTCGTCTGCGGCCGTCTTCTTGGCAGCGTCGCAGGCAGTGAAGAACAGGATTCCAGCAAGAATTGTGAATGCGAGTACTTTGGTTTTCATCGTTATGATCCTCTTGTGAATTTAGTTTTGTGAACCTACGTCGGACTAAACGGATGGCTAGCACTTGCGTGCGCCATTGTAGTGTAAAAAACCTTCAGTGTTGCGATGGAGTTTGAGTTGCGGGAACGAGGCGCAGCATATTTCCAGGAATGGCGACGCGAATCAAGCCGCTGACAAGGATATCCGCCGCCATGGCTCGACTGCGATCGGTGAATTCTTACTTCATGTAACGGTCCCGGAGCATCGTCTGGCGGCTTGTCATTGGAATTGCTCGCCCTTCGATGTACACCTGCTTTACATCGGTTTTCACGTCGAGCGGATCGCCGTTCGCCACCACGATGTTGGCCGTCTTGCCCACGTCGAGCGAGCCTAGCTTGTCGGCCACTCCCCAGATCTCGGCGGGGTTAATCGTCATGGCCTTAAGCGCTTCGTCATACGGAAGTCCGAACGCAGTGGCGAAGCCAGCAGCATCGGGAAGGTTGCGAGCGTTATGCGCGGAGTACGACGCGAACGCGATCTTGATTCCACGTTTGTAAAGCGCGGCGGGCAGACTGTACACCGTGTCATAGCGCTCGTTGTCTTTCGGAGCTTCATAGATCGGGCCGACGATCACCGGCACTTTCAGGCTGGCAACATAGTCAAGCACCGGCTGCGAGTGACTGATGTGATTGAGCACGAACTTCAGCCTGAATTCGTTGGCGAGGTTGACCACGGCTTCCAGGTCGCTGGCGGTTTCTGCCGCGAGCACAATAGTTTTCTTGCCCTGGAGATAGGGAATTAGTGCTTCCAGCTTCAAGTCGCGTTTTGGAGCGAGGGGCTCCGGTTTCTTGTCGCGAGCCGCATCGGCCTTCTTGCGTTCGTGGTCGACCCACTTCGCCTGATAGTCCAAGGCGTCCTGAAAAGCCTGTCGCAACTGGGCCGCCAAGCCCATGCGGGTCGAGGGGAATTTGCGTTTGTCGAATGTGCCCTTGTTGCGACGCTGCTCTCCTGTGAAATTCAGCGGCATCGCGTTATCCCGAACAAGCAGCATTTCATTTGCCGAATTACCGGCCAGTTGAATGAAGGAATCCTGCCCGGGCAGGGTGTCGCTGCTGGCCGGCGCGACCACCGCGTTGGTGATTCCATTCAGACGAGCTACTGGAATCAACTCGGATTCCGCGTGAAATGCATCCGCGACGTGCATGTGCGGCATGATCTCGTCGCTGGGCTCGACCAGATCGTTGGTCATGGGCTCCGCAGAAATTTCCGTCAGTCCGAGCTGCGTTTCCGAATCAATCAGGCCGGGATAGACCGTCATGCCTGAGGCGTCCACAATCTGCGCTCCGGCGGGAATTGCGACAGAGTCAGCCGGTCCGACTGCGGCAATCTTGCCGCCCGCGATCACGATCACGCCGTTCTCGATCACTCCGTGGGTGACGGTTAGCAGCTTTCCACCCTTAATAGCGATGGCGTGTTCCTGCGCCTGCATCGAAAATGACCCGAACAGAATCGTCATCCCGACCGCGAACAAAGCGAGCGGAAGAAGCTCGCTTTTCCCTGACGACTGATGGCTGATGGTTGAGACCTTCATTGTCCCCCCTCCTTATAGTGCGTCGTCCCCAGCCCCGCGACCGCCCGGTCGAAGTACACCTCGCCATCAATCAGGACCTTCTCAGGCACCCCGTAGCTGGACAGCGGATACCCGTCCCAAATCACTAAGTCCGCGTCTTTACCCACGTCAATGGAACCCACCCGATCCTCCACACCCACAATCCACGCGGCATTCAAGGTAATCATCCGCAGAGCTTCCTCTTCGGTCGCGCCGCCATAGCGGATTGCCTTGGCCGCCTCTTGATTCAGTCGGCGCGTGTAATCCTCGGAATCGCTCTTGATGGCAACCTTCACGCCTCTGCGCATCGCCATCACCGCATTCCACGGGATGGCGTCCCAGGCTTCCTGCTTGTAGCCCCACCAGTCGGCGAAAGTCGCGATGCCGACATTGTTGGCCGCGAGTTGATCGGACACTTTGTAGGCTTCGAGCGCATGGTGAAACGCGCGCAACTTGTAGCCAAACTCTTTCGCCATCGCCATTTCGGTCAGCATCTCGTCCGCGCGATAGCAGTGAATTTGCACCAGAAGCTTGCCGCGAAGTACATCCGCCAGTGCTTCCAGCTTGAGGTCGTGCTTGGGTGGCGACGCGTCTTTGTCGCCGCGTTTTACCTTTTCGTTGTAGCTATCCCACTCGCGCATGTAGTCCTGCGCTTCGACCAGCGCCGCCCGTTGCACTTCAAAGTTCCCCATACGGGTTGAGGGAAGCTGGTCGCGGTCACCATAGACGCGTTTGGGATTTTCCCCACTGGCGAACTTGATGGAACGCGGTGCGTTCGGAAACAGCAACTCGTCCCGAGAATCGCCGTATTTGTGCTTAATGACGATGGCCTGCCCGCCAATCATGTTGGCTGAACCGTGCAGCAAAAGTGATGTGGTCACGCCACCCGCTAGTGCGCGGTAGATCGCCTTGTCCTGATAGTCGAAGGCGTCTTTCATCATCATGTGCGGAGTGACCGGGCTGGTCGCTTCGTTCACGTCATCATCAAGCGCGATGTGCGAGTGCGAATCCACGATGCCGGGCGTCAGGTATTTCCCCTGCGCGTCGATGACGGTGGCTCCGGACGGGGCATTTACGGATTCTCCGACAGCCGCGATCTTGCCGTCCTTGATATAGATCGAGCCGTTTTTGATGGTGCCGTGAGAGGCGGTCAGGATGACCGCGTTCTTGATGACGATTTCGTGAGGCACAGTGCTGGCAGACTGGCAAGTGGCCGCCGCTGATGCCAGCAAGACGCAGCCGAGCGAAAGCTTTTGTATCGCCATGAGTCGCATGTATGGAACCCCGAGAAAGCTAGGATCGATTGCGGAGTACAGGAATTGTAGGAGCCGTTGCCAAAACGGTCAACGCGAAAGCCGCGGAATTCAGGGTTTCAGCGATGCAAGGTAGGCTGCAACCGAAAGCATGTCGTTCCCGCTCAGTCCCGCGACAGGTCTCTTCATGAGCGCCGCGTTCTTGCCAGCCCGGAATCCATTCTTGAACTCGTACAACTGCCGCATTACGTAGCTTGGCGAACGGCCTGCAATGGACGGCACTGTGCCCTGGCCTCTCAGGTCTTTGCCGTGGCAGGTCGCACAAGCCAGAGCTTTCTCGGTCCCTTCCCCATTCGCAATGGATGCGCCTTTGCGGATGCTGCCAACCGGTACGCAGGCGGTGAATGTCGCGTGAGTGTCGCGGCTTTCAAACCGCTCCAGATCTTCCGGAGTCTCCACAATTCTCTCCCCGAGCGGCTCGCTTTCTTTCCCTGCCTCTGCGACCAGAATCCAGCTGCCCACATAGGTTTTCGGCACGCGGTCCGTCTCGACCACCCGAATGTTTTGTCTTGGCTTGAGGGAAGAAAAATACCTGGCCGCTTCCTGAATTTCTTTTTCAGTGGCCGCCTTGGCCAGCTTGATCATCCAGGCTTGCGGAACCCGATCGGGAAGTGCGGTCGTACGCGTTCCGTTCTTGTAATCGGACATCTGCTGCACGATATAGGCGTACGGCAAGCCCGCGAGACTCGCGTTCTCTGGGCCACCAGGACCATCCGCGCGATGACAATAGCCACACGCCAACACGTCCGGCTTTCGGCCATGGGCAACGATCGGCGGCATTTCAGGGTGATCTTCCGGATGCCAATCCGGCGCCAGAAATCGGTCGCTCACTTGTGTTCGCGTATAACCCGCCTTGCTGTCGGGAACCTTTCGAATCGAGCCGTCATCGGGTGGGAACTTGAAGTCAGGTGGCGTGACAGGATAAGCCCATTGCGGAGGCTCCTCGACGGCCACCGGTGGAGCGGCGCCCATGGTCATGACCAACAGCAACAGCGCGAAGAAGTTGTGAATGCGAATCATTTGGCGCCTCAGTGGCGAGATGAATCCCAATGCGTTCAGGGGTACGGCTCAGAGTTGATGCCCCATTTTTTCACGGTCTTGCTCAATTCGTCGAAGTCGTGTCACGATTCCAACGTGAAAATACTGACGCTCCTTGCTGCGTGCATTGCCATCGCGGTTCCCGCTTTCGCCGTCGATTGTCCCAAGAACCAGCCGAAAACAGAAGCGGCTCTGAAGCAACTGGAACAAAACTGGGCCGAAGCTCTGAGCCGCCATGATGCTGACACCGTCGCCTGCATGGCCGCCGATGAATTCGAAGAGGCAGACGTGGATGGTTCGCTCCACACGCGCGCACAGATGCTGGAGCACATTCCACATCGAAAGCCCGGTTCGAATCACTTGACCGAGCTGCGAGCGCACGTGGATGGCAACTTTGGATTCGTCCGCGGGCTCAATGAAGTCATGGACGCCGCAGGCAAAGTGGTGGCGAAGGTACGGTTCACGGATGTTTTCACCTATCGTGACGGCCGGTGGCAGGCGATCCTGGCACACGAATCACTGCTTGGCGAGGCCAGTCGCTAAATGCGCGCCGTAGTCCAACGCGTCAGTCGCGCCAAAGTTACCGTGAATGACACGATCTCAGGCGAGATTGGAGTGGGGCTTCTTGTCTTGGTTGGAGTCGCGACCAGCGACACGCGTGCCGATGTCGACTATCTCGCCGACAAAATCGCCGGCCTCCGCGTTTTTGAAGATGCGGAAGGAAAGATGAATCTCTCGGTCGCCGAGGTCGGTGGCGCAGTACTCGCCGTGTCTCAATTCACTTTGTATGGCGATGTCCGCCGCGGTAAGCGCCCTTCGTTCGACGCCGCAGCGCCTCCTGCCCCGGCTCGCGAACTGTATGAGTACTTTGTCGAGAAGTTCCGTGCCGCGGGTTTACGTTGTGAGACCGGACGTTTTCAGGAAACGATGCAGGTGGAACTGGTGAACGAAGGGCCGGTCACGATTCTGTTGGATTCGACGAAAGCCTTCTAAGTCCCGCCCAGCTTGTAAACGCAAAAATGCTCTTCCACGTTCCGTACCAGCTTGTGTAAGGCGCTAGCCGAATCGAGCAACCGCTCCTTTGATGTTGGAGGCGCGACGTAAACCAAATAGGACTCCCTCGGCTTGAGACGCATGGACTCGGAAATCCTCGCCAGCATTTTACCCAGCACAGTCTCATCGCACGGATCAAAAAAGAAAAACACGGACGGCTCCGGCGGTAGCGGGAACTCAAGGAAGTCCATGCAAACGGAACTGATCGGGGTTCCAGGAGTTTGAGAGGCTTTACGGCTGGCTATATTGCGCTCGGCGATGGCGTGCAGTTGAGGGGAGAATTCTACTCCGACGATTTGCTTGAACGAAAACTCGGAGGCCAACAACAGAGCCCGCCCTTTTCCTGATCCAACATCGATAAAAAGGAAATCCTCAACTTTGATCGGCAGTGTCGCGAGCACGGAACGGAAGCGATCCGGCTCGATGGGCGCGTAGTTAGTCCCGTGGATCCAATTGGGACTCGAAATATCCAAGTCGCTCAGGTAAGTCCATCCTTCGCGGTCGCCGTCAGTCTCCAGACCGTGATCCTGGTCAAAGCGGCTCCGCGCATAAGGCCGGGCGGGCCGTCGAGACTCCCTGTATTCCCGCAAAATGTGTAGCGGTAACAGAATGCTGCGTCCCAGGCTAGCCAGAAAACCACGTTCTTGAATCGATTTCCTGATTCGAGGAACAACGGTCTTCAGTACGCGCGGCATGCGGGTAAGATAGCAGCAAAAACGGCGTCCCTGGAATCCAGAGACGCCGCGTTCTGTGTTTCGTTTGGACGAACTGTTCTAGTCTTTCTCTGGCGGCCTCTGACCCGAAACAGGAATCGTATTTTCCTGATCCAAGTATTCACGCGGGCCGTGGTCGGAAACCGTTCCTGGAATCGCAAAATCGCCTTCCGAGCTCAGGTATTCCTGACCGGGGCCTGATGGAGCCAAGCCCGTAGCCGTGGTGTAGATCGCCTCGTGGAACTTCGTTCCCTGATTCGCCTGCGCGGCAGCAAAGATCGGAAACGCCTTGCCTTTGCCGAAACCCACCGCAACGTAGTCAGCAACCATGTATCCGGAAAAAGTGTCCGGCAGCCAGGTCAACTGCATCGGACCGGCAAGCGTCACCGGCGCGCCCCAGGTCTTGCCGCCCGACGCTGATTGGATGAAACCAGCGTAGAGCTGGCAATCCGCGTTGCAGTTCGAAACTGGGTAGTAGTAGTACACCAACGCCACGTTCGCTTTCGCGCCTTTGGTTCCCGGCGTGACGCCCAAGCCGATGATGAAGTGATCCACCGTGCTCGTCGTAGCATCGATCGGAACCCGCTTTACCGCAGTCCATTTAACTCCGTTCTTGGACGTGCTGTAGACGATGTCATTGGCCGAGCATCCCGAGCGGTAACGGCAATCGGGCCATGCCACATACACTTTGCCCGCGCCATCCACCGCGGCCGCAATCAGGCCAGCGCTGCGAATCCCGCCGCCCTCACCGTGACTGTTATCCGTGCCCACGTTCACTGCGCCCTTCCAGGTCTTGCCGCCGTCGGTGGAAGTGAAAGCGATGACATCTCCATTGAATCCATTAATGGGCACAACCACCGTGCCATTCTTCAGAACCAGCGGCACGCCTCCAATACCAAAGTCAGAATTGGCCGTAGTGACTTCCTTGCTCCAGGTCAATCCGCCGTCGGAGGACGTACTCATTTCGATCAGGTCGCCCTGGCTCGTGTCGTCCCACTCGGAGTAGCAGTTCCCATAGTGAGGACTGGTCGCAGTGTTGTCGCAGACGATCCAATTCTTATCCGCGGAACCCAGCTTGTTGATCATGACGGGATTCGACCAGGTAAGGCCGTCTGTGGAGCGGCTCACCATCACAACATTGTTGTTGGTTCCGATGGGAAGCGTCTGGATCATCCAGGTATTGTGCAGGGCATCATAGGCGACGGAAGCATCGCTGGCGGCTTGGTACGTACCATTCCCTTGGTACACCGTGATCCCGGGCAGGTAACCGTTCGTCCACGTCACGCCTCCGTCGGTGGAAGTGGCCCATCCGATGTCGGCTCCGCCTCCGCCGTAGATGCGCGCAACCTGGAACGCAGAAACGATGGTCGAACCCCACGTATAGGAACTAGGTTCCACCTCAGTGGCGTGCTGGCTAGCGGCATCGGTGAAAGTGTCTTGACTGAGCTGAGTGAGGCTCACTTGAGCGGGAGCGAAAGCTGTAAATGCAAACCCGACCGCGACGATCGCAAGAATCAGAGTGCGACCGCAGGACTGCTTATTCATATTCATCACAATCTAACCTCAAGAAGAAGGAATGGTTCGATTTCGGTGGTTGAGTCAATCCGCTCTCAAACGGGCCAGACACATGGCGGATACGAAGGCGATAGGACGTGGGGGAACGGCCTGCCGCCTGAGAGATCGCGTCAAACGCGCCTCAGTGGCTGAGACTAGCCGCTCCATAAGACACTGTCAACTAGGTTCGATAGTCGTTAGGACTTCTCTCTGTGGATTCCCAAGAACTCGAGCGACATCCAACGCCGAACTGCAAAGTTTTGCTGTTCTTGAAAAAATTCGGGAAGATCAAAAACAGAAATTTACTCCGACGAATGGACCTGCATCTCGTCGGTCAGCCATAGCTGTGACGGAGATCCCTTGGTCGTGCGCGTCGCGGTGACCCGGAAATTCCCGGCCGATACTTCTACGTCGTAAACATAGGGCGGGCGGCCGTGGCTGACAGTAATGTAGTTTCCCGAGATCAGTTCATCGAGAGACGCGTAGCGGCCCTGGCTCGCGAGGTGGCCGCGCTCCGCGCTCCCGATCGCGATCAGATCATTCTTCACGCCCGCGATCAGCGGTGCGTCGGTGGCCATTGCGGAACTACTCGACGTCGGGTCGATTGCTTTTACCTGTAGCGAATAAATGTACATGCCAATGGCAAGCGTGATTACGAGTCCCAAAAAGCCGAATAGCTGCATAGTCGTCTCCGCAGCTTATTGCAGCCTGAATCGCCACACCGGGCAAGATAACGACAGTGCAACATTGTAAATAGCCATCTTTACAAGGGTTTCCGGGCGCTAGGACGTGAACATCCCCGGCTGCAATTGCTGTTGGATATAGCGCTTGCTGTCGAACTTCTTGCCCGTACTCTCGCCCGACATGTAGCGAATCAGCCCGAAGACCGGACGCTTGAACCATGGCCGATCGAACTTCCCAACAATCGACCAGGCAATCCCCGCATAGCCATTGGGGTCGCGTCCGTCGAGTTCATACTTGTCGTTGAGTTCGACGGCGATGCGATAGGCCTCTGCGGGCGTGCTACTCCATTCCAGAATCTTCTTGGCCCAGTACATCCGCACGTAGTTGTGCATCCACCCTGTATTGACCATCTGCATCTGCGCGGCATTCCATAGCGGATCGTGGGTCTCGGCGTTTTCGAGTTGCTTTTCAGAATAGTGAAACGGCCGTGGATCTTTTGCATGTTCAGCTAGCGTCCGATGGGCCCAACTCTCTCCGCTTTCGAAGTTGTCGTAGTTCGGGTTATACGTCACGAAGTTGATGGCCAGCTCACGCCATGTCAGAAGCTGGTTGATGAAAGCGTCCTTCTCTTCCTTGGGAGCGTCGGCGGCACGCACTGCGAGGGCAACTGTCATCGGGCCGATGTGGCCGAAATGCAAATACGGCGACAAGCGGCTGGTGCCATCAAGTTCGGGGTGATTCCGTTCTTTCCCGTAGTGCGAAAGTTTCTTGTGCACAAACTCGCGCAGCAGACGAACGCCCTCCCTTGTTCCACCTTTAAAGCCGCTCACAGGAGCCACGGATCGATCAAGAGCCCAGCCATCAATGACGTCGAAGTCGGGAGGCAGAGACTGCACGTGTGCTGGCTTCTTCCACGGCACTTTCGCGCGAGGGTTCAGGGGTTTGACCAGAAACAAATCCAGCTGGGCTTCCAATTTCTTGCGGATATGGAACGCGGCATACTGCTCTTTCTCAATCAGGCGAGAGGGAACAATGACGTCGGAATCCACGGTCCACAGAGGGACACGTAGTTTCTTTGTGGCAATCTGCCGCCAGTGCTCGGGCTCTCGCATGGGGTTTTCATCGCCAACAACCAGCGCGGGTCTCACTTCACTGCAGAATTTCAGCAGGCTGTGTTCGGGATAACGTCGCAATACAAATCCGACGCCACGTTTTTCCAGCGCTTCGGCGATATCGGGGATACCCTCAACCAGAAAATGATAGGGCCGCTCGTTCGCCCGGGGATAGAAAGGCACCGGCGCGAAGTAGGCTACTACGGGAATACTGAGAATGTTGGCAGCCCCCACCGCAATATCGAGGGCAGGGTTGTCAATGCCACGCTGCGAGCGCTGCATCCAATACACGACGCATGTGCCATTCGGGTCCGGCATGCCTGCTCGCCGCACCCGCACTCGTGGATTTTCGATCAGCTTTTCTAGTTCCACCATGATGTCTTTGAGAAGGCGTCGAGGATTTCGTGATTCGACTTCGCTGCGACCGACAACTGAAACTCACTACTGCCTTCCGTTGTACCATCAAATTGCATGTCTTTTGTGCCTAATCCCGTCGAGCATTCGAGCGCTCGCCTGCTCGAATTTGAAACCCTGCGCGAGTTGCTGGGCGCCTATGCCTCGTCGCCGCTCGGACAGCGCCGGATCGCCGAGCTACGTCCTTCGCTGAACGCGGCGTGGATCGCGACCCAGCAGACTCTCACAACCGAAATCCGCGAATACCGGCGGGTTGGCGGACGATTCGAATTCAGCGGCCTTCCAGAAGTCGAAAAGTTGATCGAAAAATCGCGGATCTCCGGCGCAGCCCTCGAAACCACGGAAATTCGTGACATCGTGCTCGTTGCCGACCGCGCCTCCGAATGGCGCGAGATCGTGAAGCAACCCCCGGCCGCCATGCGCTCGGAATGGACCGCTGTGGTCGCGCTTTCCGATGGCATCGCGGATTTCAGCGTCTTCCTGCGCGCTTTCCGCAACAAGATCCTGCCCGATGGGGCGCTCGACGACCGGGCTTCCCCGGAGCTCGCGCGAATTCGGCGAGAGATTGAAAGACAGAAACGAACGATTCAGGAGTCACTGCGCAGCCATCTCCGACGGTTGGCTGAGGGCGGCAGCGTGCAGGACGAACTGATCACGATTCGCGGCGAGCGCTTCGTCATCCCTGTAAAGGTCGAGCAGAAGCGGCGGGTGCAAGGCGTCGTCCACGGCGCCAGTTCCAGCGGACAAACGGTTTTCGTCGAACCGCTTGAGACCATCGAGCAAAACAACGAACTCGTGCGCCTGCTGGATGAAGAGATGGCCGAGATCCACCGGATCCTCATCGAGATGACGCGGCAGATCGGCGAGAACGCCACCGCGATCCTGACCGCCGCAGACGTGCTCGCAGAACTCGAACTTCAATTCGCGAAAGCTCGCTTCGCCGATGACTACAACTGCGTAGCGGTTAGCTTGTGTGGGGCGGGCATTCCTGCCCGCCCACTGGACGAATCCCCCTCGGTCGGGACGGGCAAGAATGCCCGTCCCCACACAGACTCGCGCCTCCTCCTCCTCCGCGCCCGCCATCCGCTGCTCGAACGCAATCTGAAACTAAAGAAGCTGGCAATCGTTCCAGTTACCGTCGAGATGGAAGGCGAGCGCCGTCAACTGGTCATCACCGGCCCCAATACCGGCGGAAAAACCGTCACACTGAAAACCGTGGGCATGCTGGCATTGATGGCGCAGGCAGGTATTCCGGTCCCTGCCGATCGTGCGGAATTGCCCGTGTTTGACGCAATCCTGGCGGACATTGGCGACTATCAATCGATCGAGCAGAATCTCTCCACGTTCTCTGCGCACGTCACCAATATCGACATGATCTCTCGCACCGCCACGCAGGCTTCGCTCGTGTTGCTCGACGAGTTGGGTTCTGCGACCGATCCCGAAGAAGGCGCCGCCCTCGCCGTAGCGATCGCTGAGCACTTCCGCGATGTCGGCTGCATGATCGTGATCTCGACCCATCACACTTCGCTCAAAGTGTACGGCGCGAATACTCCGGGAGTGATCAACGCAGCCGTGGGCTTCAATGAGGCCACGCTTGAGCCGACGTACGAGTTGAAGACGGGCGTGCCGGGCGCTTCGGCGGGTATTAACATCGCTCGGCGACTCGGGCTGAATCCAGCGATCATCGCTTCTGCCCAGGGACGACTGGGATCGCAGACACAAGATGTAGCGCGGTTTCTGGACCGGCTGCACGCGGAGTTGCGCACGCTGGAGGAAGAGCGCTCGCGGATGAAAACACGCGAGCAAGAGTTAGAAAAGGAGAAGTCGAACCTCGCCACCGAAGGGCGTAAGGAGCAACAAGTCAAGGTTCGCGAGATGGAGAAGAAATTGGAAACGCTGTTTCGCGATTTCGAGTATCACGCCCGAGAAGCCGTGAATGCCATCCAGGATCGAGCGGCTGCGCAGAAGCTGTCGAAGGAGGCGGAGCGGAGAATCGCGAAAGCCCGCCGCGAGTTTCGTGAACAGTTCGATTCAACCATAGTCGCGCATGCCACCGGCGCGGATCGCGGCGACCCGAATGCGCAACCATCTTTGGTGAAACATGTCTCCGAAGGCGACACGGTCAAGCTCAAGTCCATGGGTCGCGCGGCCGTAGTGAAAAAGAAGATTGACGACAACCACTTCGACGTCGAAATCGGCTCCATGAAGATGCGCATTCCGCGCGAGGACATCGCCGAGGTGATTACAAAGGCTGGCTCATCTCCGGTGGAAGAAGCGCGCGCGCGCGGGATCAGCGTCTCGCTAGGGAAGGAGTCGAGCAATCTCGCTCCGGCGACCGAGATCAATGTCATTGGCAAAACGGTAGACGAGGCCACGCGAGAGGTAGAACGGTTTGTGGACCACGCCTTCCTGGCGGGCATGCCGCGAGTACGAATCGTTCACGGGAGCGGGATGGGGATTTTGCGCAAGGCGCTGCGGGAGTACTTGAAGAAGCATCCGCATGTTGAGACGGTGGCGGAGGCTCCTCAGAATGAAGGCGGAGGCGGGGCTACACTGGTGGAATTGCGAATCTGAGTTGTCCTAACCATATATTAATCAATCGCTTAAATGTCAGATGAAATATCCGACAATCAGCGGTATACTGTATCTCCTAGATTGGGAGATTTCATGGGGACTGTTGCTCGATTGTCGCGTCAGAAAATCTCCACCACTATCTCCCCCGCGACGTTTTCCTATCTGCAACTGCTGATCGAAAAAAAAGAGGTGCAAAATCTCGCCGAGGCGATTGACTTGGCGATAGAGAGGCTCCGAGTTTTTGAGAATCGCGAGCGGTTGGAACGCGATACAGCGGCCTACTTCGACAGCATGTCTCCTGAAGAGACCGCTGAAGAGAAGCGGTTGGCAACCGCACTGTCGCAGGCGGCGCGAGGCATCGATTTTGACCGCGAACCTTAATCCGCGCCGCGGAGAGATTTGGACGGCTTACCTTGAGGAGCAGTCGCAGCGCCATTGGGTCGTGATTGTTTCGCTCGACAGTCGCAACCTCAGCGATCGGGCCTCCTCTGTGTTGGTGGTTCCTTTCGGTAGCTATGGAATGCCGGGGCCAACTGTCGCGGAATTTCCGCCTGGCGAATCTGGTTTGCCCGGCGTGTCGTACCTGAAAGCGCACTTCATTCAAGTCCTCCCAAAGGCAAATCTGATCGAGCGACAGCGACGCACGGTGTCATCGATGCGCATGAAGGAATTGGTGCAAATGATCCGCCGGGCGGTTGATCCGGACGCACCGTGGGCGCGAGTGTGATTTCAAGGTGCGGCGTGTCTCCTGTTTTCCTCATTCGCCCACTACTGGTCCGGTTATTCCACATCTTTCCCACAGCTACATCGGCCTGCGCTCTTTCCCTTGCCCTCGGCAAGCCTCACAATGAAAGCGCACCAGTGCACCCATGAACTCTTCCGACAACTTCAAGGAGACCCTCAAGCAGCAGGCGGACATCGTCCGCATTGTCGGGGACTACGTCAAGCTGCGGAAGGCGGGGGCGCAAAATTTCTCCGGGCTGTGCCCGTTTCATAGTGAGAAGACGCCTTCGTTTTCTGTGCATGCGACGCGGCAGTTTTATCACTGCTTTGGGTGCGGTGCCTCCGGCGACGTCTTCAGCTTTGTGCAGAAAGTCGAGAACATTTCTTTCCCCGAAGCTGTCCGGCTGATCGCGCAGAAGTTGGGCGTACCCATGCCGAAGGTGACGTTCTCCAGTCCCCAGGAGGCGCGTGAGGCCAAGGTGCGGATGGCCCTGCAAGATGTGCATGAGCGCGCAGTGGAGTTTTTTCAGCAGTGCTTGCGCCGCCCAGAAGGCGCACATGCGCGCGAATACCTGAAGGGCCGCGGGCTCAATGACGAGATGATTGCGCATTTCCGAATCGGGTATGCCCCCGATTCGGGCTTTCTGCTGCGCGATGCTTTGCGCCGCGAGTTTGACGAAGAGACGTTGCGCGAGAGCGGCTTGTTCTCATGGAAAGAGGAGAGCCGTCAGCCATCAGTCGCCAGCCGTCAGGAAGCTCAGATTCCTCCCTCCGGCCGGAATGACAAAGGTGACGCGACAGAGGACGGGGCGACGAATGCCGACGGAGAGTCGGAGGCTGCGAGCCCAGCGCCGGAAACGCAAAGCCCAGAGCCCAAGTCCCAGATCTATTCCAAATTCCGCAATCGCGTCCTGTTCCCCATCTCGAACGAGCAAGGCAAAGCCATCGCCTTCACCGGCCGCACGCTTTCCACCGACGAGAAGGCTGGCCCCAAGTATCTGAACTCACCCGAGACGAAGATTTATTCGAAGTCGCGCGTGCTTTTCAATCTAGACCACGCCAAAGAGGCGATTCGCAAGCTCGAGTACGCAATCCTGGTAGAAGGCCAGATGGATTGCATCTCAGTTTATGCCTCCGGGTTTCACAACGTGATTGCCTCGTCGGGCACGGCTTTCACAGAGCTGCAGGCGAAGCTCCTGGGGCGCTTTTCGAAAAATATCATCGTCAACTTTGATCCCGACACCGCCGGAGCCCGAGCCACGGAGCGCACACTCGGACTGCTGGTCGAAGAAGAATTCAATATCCGTGTACTCACGCTGGAAACCGGCTTCGATCCCGATCTGTTCATTCGACGCAAGGGCAAAGAGGCATACGGCGATGCGCTCAAGCACTCCCAGAAATATTTCGACTACCTGATTGACCGGGCTCGTGCCCAGTTTGGCGTTCGTAGTGCCGAGGCCAAGGTCAAGGCCGTGAACTACCTGCTGCCGCACATTCAGCGGGTCCCCAGCCGGATCGTGCGCGACGAACTGGCGATGGAGATTTCACAAAAGTTGGGAATTGATTCCGGCGTGCTGCGACAAGAGTTGAAGCACGCAGCGACCAGTCGCGAGGCAAGCACCGTGAAAGCTCCCGCGGAGGCGCAAATCACGGGTGCCGAACGCGTACTGATTCGGGCACTGGCCTCAGCCCGCCAGATGCACGGCGGCAACGACAGAACATCGGCCCGCGAGGGAACGGACGAAGAATTCGACCCAGCACGGCAAGCACAATACGCGCTGACATCGGAACGATTGCATGAAAGCTTGGCGGGAGAATCCTTGCTCGCCGCCCTGTTGGAGCCGGGAGCCGAAGCCGTCGATCCGCTGGAACTCGTAAAGACCGACGCTGATCGCCGCCTACTGGCTTCCATCCTGATGCACGAAGAAGAAGAGCTGACACCGGAAACCGTAGAAGGCGCCGTACGTGGCCTGCGCAGAATCGCACTCCGGCGACGACTCGACAACGTGCAGCATCAACTCTCGCGTTCCGGCCTTTCCATGGAAGAAAAGCAGGCGCTCTTACAGGAGAAAGTTCGCCTGAAGCGCGCACTGATGGACCCTGGACTAGAAGACGCCGCCGGGCGCGCCAGTTAAGGTGCCCTTCAAGTTACTTCAGATTGGCGCATTCCCCACAACCCAACGTGGCTTGCCGTGTCAGGCGCTATGATAACCGCGTGAAACCGATCCCTTGGCGAACCCAACTGGCGCTCGTTGGCGCCGGCTATGCAGTGGTCGCCGCAATTTCGGCCCTACTCATACTGCTCCGCATGTACCAATACGCCACGAATGCTGCTGATGCCGCGGCTTCGGGCGGCATGTGGGCGGGCGGCGATCTGATTCTCGAAGTCTTCATCTGCTTCCTTTTCTTTGTGCCTACGATCGCTCTGATGCTGGTGATTTGGAAATCTGAATCGGCCTCCACGACCTACGCGAAATTCCTGCTCGGCTTCAGTTTGACGGCCCCACTTTCGGTCGCCGCAACTTTCATCCCCGCTCTCAATCGGTCGTTCACGGTTTTCGACGGTGCGTGCATCTTTCGATTGTTTGCGATGCCCCTGGTCGTCATCTTCCTGGTATTTACCCGGTGGTGGGCTCGTTTTGCGCGGACGCGCCGACTCATTTCCTACGCTCTGCTCATCGAATTCCTCACCTGTGCCTTCATGGTCGCCATGTTGTTCCTCCCGTTCAAAGGCCATCGCGGCTAGCGGAATTGCGGCATTTTGTGGGCTTACATGCGCTGCGAACCTGTGTTCACGCTACAATTGAATTGCCCTCATGGATGCATCCCACATACGAAATTTTGCGATCATCGCGCACATAGACCACGGTAAATCCACGCTTGCCGACCGACTGCTGGAGCTGACCGGATCGCTCGCCATGCGTGAAATGCAGGAGCAGGTCCTCGACTCGATGGACTTGGAGCGCGAGCGCGGCATCACCATCAAAGCGCATGCCGTACGCATGATCTATCCAGCCCTGAACGGTGAAACTTACCAGCTCAATCTAATTGATACGCCGGGCCACGTGGATTTTTCCTATGAAGTATCGCGATCCCTGGCCGCTTGTGAAGGGGCGCTCCTGATCGTCGATGCCTCGCAAGGTGTGGAAGCGCAGACTCTGGCTAATTCCTACCTTGCGATCAATCACGGCCTGGAGATTATTCCGGTCATCAACAAGATTGATCTCCAGAGTGCAGATATTCCACGCACCAAAGAGATGATCGAAAGCGCGGTAGGCCTGGATGCGACCGACGCCTTATGCATCAGCGCCAAGACCGGCCTCGGAGTTCCCGACGTCCTCGAAGCGATCGTGAAACGCATCCCGCCGCCAAAAGGCGCGCCGGAGCGCCAGTTACAGGCCTTGCTGTTCGATTCCTGGTTTGATCCTTACCGTGGCGTCGTTGTGCTCGCGCGCGTGTTCGAGGGCACCCTCCGTGTCGGACAGAAAATTCGCCTCTGGTCCAACGATCGTGTGTTCCAGGTTGAAGCGCTCGGCGTACTTACGCCGAAGCCGGTGGTCGTCAGCGAACTGGTTGCTGGCGAAGTCGGGTTCGTCATCGCGAACATCAAGAACGTTGCCGACACGAAGATCGGTGACACCATCACCGACGATGAACACCCCGCGATTGAAGCGCTCCCCGGTTTCGAAGAAATCAAGCCGATGGTCTTCGCCGGCCTCTACACCGTGGACGCCCACGAGCACACACAGCTCCGTGAAGCGCTGGAAAAGCTGAAGCTGAATGACTCTTCATTCTTCTTCGAACCCGAAAGTTCGGCCGCCCTGGGATTCGGCTTCCGCTGCGGCTTCCTCGGTCTGCTGCACATGGAAATCATCCAGGAGCGCCTCGAGCGTGAGTACAACCTCGACCTGATTACCACCGCGCCGGGTGTGCGGTACCTGATCCACAAAACTGACGGCGGGATCCTCGAGGTGGATAACCCCTCGCGCTGGCCAGACACTAGCGAAATCGCCAAGATCGAAGAGCCGGTAATCCTTGCGGTCATCCTCACCAACGAAGAATACGTTGGCGGCATTCTGAAACTGGTCGAAGAAAAACGCGGTAAGCAGAAGAGTTTCGAATACGTCAGTTCTTCGCGAGTGATGCTGCAATACGAACTGCCCTTGAATGAAATCGTCCTCGATTTCTATGATCGCCTGAAATCGGTCTCCCGCGGGTACGCCTCGCTCGACTACCACCTTTCGGGCACGTGGGTGTCGCCCATGTCGAAGCTCGACATCATGGTGGCCGGCGAACCGGTTGATGCGCTTTCCACCATCATTCATCGCGACTTTGCCTACGAGCGCGGCAAAGCGCTGGCCACCAAGATGAAGCAACTGATCCCGCGCCAGATGTTTGAAGTGGCGATCCAGGCCGCGATCGGCGCGAAGATTATCGCTCGCGAAACCGTGCCCGCGATTCGCAAGAACGTGCTCGCCAAATGCTACGGCGGCGACATCTCGCGCAAACGCAAACTTCTCGAAAAGCAAAAAGAAGGCAAGAAGCGCATGAAGCGCATCGGCCGCGTGGACATTCCGCAGGAAGCCTTCCTGGCCGTGCTCAAGGTCGGCGAAAGCAGCGACTAATAAATCTCCGTGATTTTTTCCTGCCTTGCCTGTAGTCTGCCGTGTACACCAATCTTTGGCACCCCTCAAGAGTGCCGCTGAAAACAGCAACAAGGAAATCCCGGTGAAACACCCCAGACTCGTCATCGTTGGAGTTGTACTTCTGCTCGCGACACTCGTCGCGGAGCTCGCAATTCATGTCTCTCAGGAATCGCTCACGTGGGACGAGGGCGACCACATCTATGCCGGATACATGTCCTGGAAGCATGGCGACTTCGGCTTGAATCCCGAGCACCCACCGCTGGTGAAGATGGTTGCGACCCTCCCCATGCTTCTAATGAACCTCCGTCAGGTGAAGCTGGAGGATCGTTTCTTCAAGCTCGAGGCTTACTTCGGTGGCCGCGATCTGATTTTCAGCAACGATTCCGACAAGATTGTCTTCCGCGTTCGCATGGCCGCTGCTCTCTTCGCCGTGCTGCTGGGACTCTTTACCTTCCTGTGCGCGAAGGAAATGTTCGGCACTGGCGCCGGCTTTCTTGCGCTTACACTCGTCGTCTTCGAACCGACTGTGGTCACGCACGGAGCGTATGTCACCACGGACACTGCACTCACCTGCTTCACAGTCGCCACAATCTACGCGTTCTATCGTTACGTCAAAATCCCATCGATCGCGCGTCTGATCGCCGTCGGCGTGGCCGGTGGCTTGGCGGCAGCGAGCAAGCACTCCGCGATCCTGCTGTTGCCCAT
>Ga0302323_100000346_pt1 | contig 36338 bp, 38 predicted proteins | sample Fen_T0_3_FD_201950 | JGI IMG/M metagenome (GOLD analysis project Ga0302323, IMG submission 201950) | Peat permafrost microbial communities from Stordalen Mire near Abisko, Sweden - Fen_T0_3 | ecosystem: Environmental > Terrestrial > Soil > Wetlands > Permafrost | place: Sweden: Abisko...
CACGCGTCCCGCCTCGATCTTGGACATCTCCAGAACGTCGTCGATGAGGGCCTGCAGATGGTCGCTGCTGTGCCCGATGGTTTCCAGATACTGGCGCTGACCCGGGCTCAAGGAGGGATCGCGGAGCAACAGCTGCGTGAATCCCAAAATCGCGTTCATGGGCGTGCGGATCTCGTGGGACATGCTGGCCAGGAACAAGCTCTTGGCGCGGTTGGCGCGGTCCGCGACGGCCTTGGCATCTGCCAGCGCGGCATTCGAGCGCTCGAGCTCGGCGGTGCGGGCACCCACGCGCTGCTCGAGCTCAGCGGTGAGTTGGTGAAGCTCGTCGCTGATACGTTTGCGCTCGGTGATGTCGCGGGCCACGGTGATGATGGCAGGTACGCCACCCCATTCAATCACGCGCATGCTCGCGTCGAAGACCAGCCGAGTGCCGTCTGGGCGAACGTAGTGAAGCTCCTGGTCGGCGTGACCATACTTGCAAATCGCATCGATGCGCTCGGCCTGATCGGCGGGTGTCAGGCCGGAGTCATCGAGGTCCCACAGATTCATCAGCAGCAGGTGACTCCGGGAGATCCCGAGATGCAGACACGCGGTCTGGTTGGCGTCCACGATATGACCGTCGAGCTTGAACACCAAAACCACGTCGGTGAAGCTGTCGAACAGCATCTTGTAGCGTCGCTCGGACTGGCGTAGCTCGGTGGCCAGTCGAGCACGTTCGTCCTCGGCCCTCTCCCGTTCGCGTCTCCTCTCTTCTTCGGTCAGCTCGCGATGGATGGCGGCTGGCAAACGATCGAGGCTGCCCTTCGGGATGTAGTCGCGAGCGCCGTTGCGCATGAGCTCGACGGCTTCTTCGCCGGGGATGCTTCCTGAAACGAGGACGAACGGGATCACCAGCGCGGTGGCGTTGAGGCGTGCTAGGGCGTTGTGCGCGCCGAAGCCCGGGATGCAGTAGTCGCATAGAATGATGTCCCATGGACCATCTCGCAGGGCAAAGGTGAAGTCCTCCGCGCGGTCCACGCGGGAATGCTCGACGTCGTAGCCCGCTCGCGCGAGATGTCGCAAGATCAGCTCGGCGTCGGCGGGGGAATCCTCGACCATGAGCACGCGCAGGGCTTGTCCGGTTCCTGTCACTGGCGTTGTTTGTCCTCGACGGTGTTACACATGGCTTTCCCAGGCGGGCAGCGGTCTCCCGGTTGCGTGGTCGAGACGCCAGGCGTTCATCGGCATTTCCCTTTGACTCTTGAGGCGCTGCGACGAATGACAGATTCCAGTCAAGCGCGAAGCCAACAACCTGACGCGGCCTTGGCTGCGGCGTCACTGCTCTGGCGCGAGTGTTCCGCAAAAATGGGCTTTCCGGGGTCGGTATGGTCCTTGCTGGGGGAGGGTGGTTGGAGGAATTCCCGTCATGCCCGAGAACATCAAAGAAGATGAACAGCCGGCGGCGAAGCCGGCTGCGGGACCGAACAAGCTGGTTCCCATCATCCTCATCGCGAACACCGTGCTGATGGGCGCGGTGCTGGCAGTGGTCCTGCTGCACAAGCCGTCGTCGGGGGGAGGCTCGGCTCCGGCAAAGAGCGCAGCCAGCGGCAAGGTGGAGAGCAAGGAAGGCAAGGAAGGCAAGGAAGGAAAGGAGGGCAAGGAAGGCAAGGAGGAGGGGGAGGGCCATGGCAAGGCGGAGACCAAGGAAGAAGGCGGGGGCCATGGCGAAGGTGCAGCCGCGGATCCGGCCGGCGCACCGGGCCCGATTCTCAAGTTAGAGAACTTCATCATCCAATTGCGTGGTACCGACACCGATCGATACGTGCGCGTGGCGTTCGATCTGGAGCTGATTGGTGAATCCGATCGAAGCGCCGTGCAGGCGCGTATGCCGCACATCCGTGATTCGATTATTTCGTATTTCTCGGATCGCTCGCTCGATGAGCTGCGCGGTAGCGAAGGCATGGAACGCATCAAGAGCGCCGTGCTTAAGAAGTTGGAGGATTTGCTGGCCGCCAAACGCGTGCGGTCGGTCTTCATCACCGAGCTGGTCATTCAATAGTCGCCGAGGAACATCGCCATGGCATCTCCACTCGATCCGCAAGAACTCGAAGCCCTGATGCAGGCCATTCAGGAGGGCCGCGTCGGTACGGACTCCGACCCGAGTGCCGAGCAAGGGGATGCGTCCGTCGTTCCTTACGATCTGACTAGCCAGGACAGGATCATTCGCGGGCAGATGCCGACCCTCGACTCGATCAACGAGCGGATAGCATCGAGCTTCGGCAAGTCTCTGGCCGGGCGGCTTCGCCTCGAGATGCGGGTCGGGTGCGCTCCGGCAGTGCTAATGAAATTCGCAGAGGTTACCGGAACTGTGGCCGACCAGACCATCACGGGCGTGCTCAGCCTAGGTGCCGGCCACGGGCTTTCGCTCATCGTCCTGGAAGGTGTCCTTACGCGTGGCCTGCTGAGCGCTGCCCTCGGGGATCGCAGCGTGGCCAACTCGGCCCACAACGGCGAAGTTCGGGCAGAGCTCACCGGGGTGGAGAAGCTGGTCCTCAAGCACCTGCTAACCCTCATGTCGGACGCGATGGCGACCGCGTGGGAGGAAGTCCTGCCGTTCAAGCCCGAGGTTCTGCGCTTCGAATCGGATCCTCGAATGGCCATCATCGCCACGCCCTCCGACGTGGCGATCCTGTGTTCGTTCGAGGTGTCGGGCGCGCTCGACGGCAAGATCGTGCTTGCGATCCCGTACTCAGCGGTCGAGCCGGCCAAGAAGCTCCTCACCTCGCCACCGCGGCTCGGGGGACAGCGTGACGCGAGGTTTTCTCAAGCGCTCGGCCGAGAGATTGAAGCGGTCGAGGTCGAGCTGCGTGTGGAGATCGGCCGTCGATCGCTCAGCCTGGCCGATCTGGTCGAGATGAAGGCCGGTGACATCATCACCCTCAACACCAACGAAGGCTCGCCCTTGCCAGTGTTCGTGCAGGGCCGGCCGAAGATGACCGCGTCCCCGCGCGTGGTAGGTGGCGGTATGGCGGTCGAGATTTTGAAAGCTATCTCGCCCGCGGGCCATTCCGCTCGCGCCGTGCGTGCGGCCGGACAAGCGTTTACACCTCCCGCGCAACCGCAAAGCTAACCGACGAGGGATCCCTATGGCAGAAGAAGCTCAAGGAAACGGCAACGACTCGGGCGCCCCGCGAAAGCTGGACATGCTCCTCGACGTCCCGCTTGACCTTTCGGTCGAGCTCGGGCGCGCGCGCATGTCGATTCAGGACTTGCTCAACTTGAGCCCCGGCTCCGTCATCGAGCTGGACAAGGTTGCTGGCGAGCCTCTCGACTTCATGGTCAACGGCCGTCTGGTCGCCCGCGGCGAGGCCGTGGTGGTCAACGACAAATTCGGTGTCCGCATCACCGACATCGTCAGTCCCTCGGAACGCATCGCTCGTCTTCGTTGATCGGAGGTTCACTATGCTCATGCCAGTCGTGCTCCTGCCCTTGGCCGCGGTCCTCATCAACGACGTCAAGACGGAAACCGCCGAGGGTGCTCTCATGGTCGAGATTTCCACGTCGGACGAGGTCGCTGCGTCGGATATTCGGGTAGCCTCCGGCGGGCCCCATAAGATGTTCGTGTATCTCGACGGCAGCGCCGCCAAGCAGTCGACGTTCGGCGAAGGTGCGGATGCCATCGTGGTCCATCCGCGGCTTCGCTACACCAAGCTGGAAATTCCGACGCCTGAACGCTGTGGTGAACCGATCGGCGTGCTGCGGACTGCGGACGGGGTGAGGGTTCGTGCGACCTGCCGCGAAGCTTCGGCGGGCAAGGGTTCGGTTTCTGCACCGGCACGTCTGCCGAGCACCTTGAATGCAGAACGACCGTTGCCCGACGCCCCGCAGGCGGCGCGCACCAGAGAAGCGCACAATCAGGCTGCGTTGCGGGCTGCGTTGGCATTGCCCACGGAAGCAGTCTCTGACGAGGCCGCGCCCGCAGGTGTGCCGGTAGCCGCCGAGCCCGCCAAGCCTGCGAGCGAGGCTTCGAAAGGGAAAGCCAGGCAAACGCCTGAGCCACAGCCTAACGTCGCTGCCGTTGCCGCGCCTAAGGTGGATTCCCCGGATGCACCCACGGCAGCCGTAGCCAACCAGGAAAGCAACGGCAGCTCCTCGAGCAAGGTGCCGGGTAATGAGAAGTCGCAGAGCGGCGCCTTGACCGCAGTCCTTGCCGTGGCACTGCTACTGGGTGCTGGAATCGCGGCTGTCCTATTCGCTCGAAAGCGGGGCGGCCGGGAACGTGTGATTCGCATCGTCGAGACGGCCTCGATTGGTCCGCGTAGGTCGTTGGTGGTGGCCTGCGTTGGCGGTCGTACGATGGTGCTTGGCGTGAGCGAGGCCGGGGTATCCCTGCTGGATTCTCCGGCGACGTGCCCGGCAGCCGTCGCGACGTCCCCGGCACGGTCGGTCGACGCAGCCGAGGATGCTGCGCTCGGGCTGCGCAGCCTGGATTTCGCGGCAACCAACACGCCGGCCGACAGGCCCGCCGAGGCCAAGCACGAGAGCTCGCTGCTGGGTCGACTGTTTCACCGGAATCCGCGCGAGGCCGACGGGCCGAGGGGCGAAGACTTCGCGCAACTGTTTGCCGAGAGCATGGAAGACGAGGAGCTTCGTCGTAAACTAGCGATGGGGCATTCCGGACGGATCGCGTAGATGCCAGCCTCTGCCGTTCCCACGCTCGCGGATCTAGCCGGAACGGGATTGCAGTCCGTCGCCGGCGGCGGTTCCACTTCCGTCAAACTGTTTCTGGTTCTGACGGCGCTGTCGTTCGGGACGGCCATCATTCTTTCCGTCACTTCGTTCACCCGCATCGTGATCGTATTTTCGTTCCTGCGGCAGGCGCTGGGGACGCAGCAACTTCCGCCGAACCAAGTCCTGGTAGGCCTATCGCTGTTCCTGACCTTGTTCGTGATGGGGCCGACCGTGCGCAAGGTCCAGACCGAGGCCTTGAATCCTCTTATGGCTGACAAGATCTCCGTCGGCGAGGCACTGGACCGTGCCCAGGCACCGCTGTCGGAATGGATGCTAAAGCAGACCAAGGAAGAAGATCTGCGCCTGTTCTTCGAGGTGTCGGGCACTGCGCGTCCGGCTCGTGGCGAATCGATTCCGTTCACCGTGCTCGTGCCCTCGTTCATGGTGTCCGAGCTCGGAACCTCCTTTCGGATGGGATTGTACATCTTCATACCGATGGTGCTGATTGACCTTCTGGTGTCGATCATCATGATGGCACTCGGCATGATGATGGTGCCACCGACCCTCATCGCCATGCCGCTCAAGCTGGGCGTGTTCCTCCTCGCCGGAGGGTGGCATCTGGTCGTGTCATCGCTGATTCGGAGCTTTGGATGACGGCCGAGCTACCGTCCTCGCTGATGCGGGAAGGCTTCGGCGTGTTGTTGGCGGTGGGCGGGCCGTTTCTCCTCGGGCTCGTGATCGTTGGATTCATCGTGGGGTTGCTGCAGGCAGCGACCCAGATCAACGATGCTGCGATAGGCTTCCTGCCGCGCTTACTCACCGCGCTCCTCATCGCCTACGTCACGGGCCACTTCGCAATCGAGCGCCTGTCGAACTATTTTGCCGCTGCTATGCGAAGTATGTCCGGACACGGTTGACCCATGCTCTCCGTCTGGCTGATGCCCTTTGCCATCGGATTCTTTCTGGTGCTGGTCCGCTGTACGAGCTTGATGATGGTGGCCCCCATCTTCAGCGCCAAACCGATCCCGGCGCTGGTGCGCATGGGCTTCTCCGTGCCGGTCGCGGTCGCGGTGTTCCTCGGTGCCGGCTCTCCACCCTTCGGTGGCTGGGAGCAGCTGCCGCAGTTGATTCCCGCCGTGGCGACCGAGGTCATCATGGGGGTGGGCGCGGGCCTGTGCGCCCGGTTCGCCATCGAGGCGGCAGTCGCAGCTGGCAGTGCCATCGCAACCGCGATGGGCATCAGCTTTGGCTCGGTCATCGACCCGCTCCATGGGGCCGAATCGAGCGCGATCGGCGACCTGCTCTCCTTTCTCGCCGTGGCGGTGGCGCTGGCAGCGGGGCTGCACCGTGAGGCGATCGCCTGGCTATGCCGGTCGGTCAGGGACGCGCCACCGGGATCGGATATCTCCGTGGCCACGATTGCGACGCGGGTGATTGCCGATGGCGCGGAAACCTTCGCCTTGTCGGTTCGACTCGCATTTCCAGTGCTCGCCGCGGTGACCGTGGGGCACATGGGGCTCGGGGTGCTCAACCGCGCGGCGCCTCAGCTCAATTTGTCGAATATCGGTTTTACCGTCGCCCTGGTTGCCGGCGGCGCTGCGTTTTACCTGGTTGCGCCCGGCGCGGCCGTGATGGCCGCAGAAGCCGCGCGCACGGCCTTTGCAAGACACTAGCAACGCCAGCCTCGACGGCTGGCGCTTATGTCGGACGATACCGAACAAGACGAGAGGACAGAACGCGCGAGCGCTCGTCGCCTTCGCAATGCCCAGGAGAGCGGCGACATCGCCGTGGCCCGGGACGTGGCTATCCTGGCCAGTCTCGGTGCAGGGGGGGGCATGCTCGTTTCCGTTGCGTCGGCACTGCGTGATTCTCTGGTCCGCATGGTCTATGCCGCCGCAGACGGCCTGGACAATCCGTCGCCCGACCGCCTCTTGCCGTACCTGGGGCGACCGACAGCGCTGGTGCTTGCCGTGGCGGCGGCCGTGGCGTTGGCGGTGGGAATTTCGTTCGCCGTGCAGACACGGATGGGGTTCTGGCCCGAGCTAACCTTCCCGGACTTTTCGCGTGTATTTTCGTTGGGCCGAATCTCTCGCCTGCTGAAGAAAGATGCCTTCATCGATCTCGCTGTCGCAGCGGTCAAGGTGGTGACGCTGGGATGGACCATGTGGAGCACCTTTCGCGCCACGTTCGTGGCGTTGCCGCGCATGCTGGGCATGTCTACGGCCGCACAAATCGAGGCGGCGTACCGTCCGCTGTCCGATGGCCTGGCCAGGATTCTGTCAGTCGTGCTCTTGCTGGCCGGCGTGGACTTTGCAGTTACGCGCTACCGGTATATCCAGCGCATGAAGATGACGAAGGAAGAGTCCAGACGCGACTACCGCGAAGAAGAGGGGGATCCCTCCCTCAAGGCTCGCCGTCGTCGGCGCCACCGAGAGCTCGCCAAGGGCATCGCGAAGATCGAGGTCCCGCGTGCCGATGCCTTGCTGGTGAACCCGACCCACATCGCCATCGCCATCCGCTACCGACCCGGCGAGGATCAGGCCCCGCGCGTGACGGCGAAAGGGAAGGGCCAGTTGGCCGAGATCATGCGCGAGCTTGCTCACGAGCACGGCATTCCCATCGTCGAGGACATACCGCTTGCGCGCCTTCTGTACCGCCGGGTGAAGGTTGGACGTTGCGTTCCCATGGAGACCTTCAAGGCGGTGGCCGCCATCCTCGCCTACGTGTACCGAGTCCTCGGCAAGAACCCGATGATGCTTGCAGGAGGTGCTAGATGAGCGCCCCAGCCGCTGGCGGACCCGAGGTCCGTACCAAGAGCGAAGTGATCCTGGCGATCGCGGTGCTCGGCGTGGTCGCCGTCTTGGTCATGCCGCTGCCGGCGATCGCGCTCGACGGCCTTCTGGCCATGAGCATCGGCATCTCGCTGCTCATCCTGCTGATCTCTCTTGGCGTGGCCCGGCCGCTCGACTTCTCGGTCTTTCCCTCGCTGCTCCTCATCGTCACGCTCTTCCGTCTTGGTCTCAACGTCGCGACTACCCGGCTCATTCTGCTCAACGGCGGTGCTGGCACCGGTTCGGCCGGCCACATCATCCAGGCGTTCGGTCAGTTCGCCGTCGGTGGCAGCTTGATCGTCGGCGCGGTCGTGTTCCTGATATTGCTCGTCGTCAACTTCGCCGTCATCACGCGCGGTTCGGGACGCGTGGCCGAGGTCGCCGCGCGATTCACCTTGGATGCCTTGCCTGGCAAGCAGATGTCCATCGACGCCGACCTGGCCGCCGGCATCATCGACGACAAGGCTGCGCGTGCTCGCCGTTCGGGCCTGGAACAGGAGATCGAGTTCTTCGGCGCCATGGATGGTGCCAGCAAGTTCGTGCGTGGCGACGCGATGGCGGGTCTGGTCATCACCTGCATCAATATCATCGGTGGCTTGGTCGCCGGCGTCGGCCGGGACCACATGTCGATTGCCAGCGCAGTCGAGACCTTTACCATCCTGACCATCGGCGATGGTCTGGTCAGCCAGATCCCGGCGCTGCTGGTTTCCACTGCGGCCGGTATCATCGTCACGCGTGCCAGCTCGGGCACGAAGCTCGGCGCCGAGCTTGGAAATCAGCTGTTCGGCCAAAGCCGCACGCTGAAGCACGCTGCGGTCGTGCTGCTCGGGATTGGGCTTATGCCCGGGATGCCCCTGATTGCGTTCGTGCTCATGGCCGTCGCCGCGTTTGCCCTGTCCAAGCGGCAGCCGCAGAAGGTGTCGCCGGCGGCGGCGGCCCAGGCTGCTGCTGCGGCCGCCGCGGGACCGAAGGCCGAGACACTCGGCTCGCTTGTGGATCTCGACACCCTCGAGCTGGAGGTCGGCCATGGACTCCTGTCGATCATCGACCTCGACCGTGGCGGCGAGCTGCCGGGGCGGGTAACCGCGTTGCGCAAGCAGATAGCCGGCGAGCTGGGCCTGGTGATTCCCGCCGTCCATCTGCGCGACAACTTGCACCTCGACGCCAACGAGTATCGCATCAAGCTGCGCGGACTCGACATCGCCAGCGGGGTGGCCTACGTCGACCGGCTGATGGCACTCGATCCGTCGGGCGGAGCTCCGCGGCTGCAAGGGGTGGACAGCCTGGAGGCGAGAGAGCCGGCTTTCGGTTTGCCCGCCTTGTGGATTTTGCCCGGCGACCGACCGCGCGCCGAGAGCGCCGGGTTGACCATCGTCGATCCCGCGTCCGTGATGACCACGCATCTGTGCGAGGTGTTGCGCCGAAGTGCCTTCGAGCTGGTCGGACGGCAGGAGATGCAAGAGCTGCTGGCTCACACTGGTAAGGAAGCGCCGAAGCTGGTGGAGGACGTCGTGCCGGGAACTATCACACTCGGCGAGCTGGTTCGCGTGGTTCGCGGGGTGCTCCGGGAAGGTCTGTCGATTCGCGACTTCCGTAGCATCCTGGAAGCCATCGGCGATGCCGCCCCACGCAGCAAGGACACCGGCTACATGGTTGAACAGGTCCGGCGCCGGCTGGCCCGCCAGATCACCTCGCGGGTCGCCGATTCGAAAGGCATCGTGCACGCCCTGACCCTCGACCGCGGCACGGAAGATCTTCTGCGGAAGTCGCTTGGACAGAGCGACGGTGAAGTCACCCTGGCACCCGACGTTGCCACCGCGAAGCGGTTGGTCTCCAATCTCGAAGCCCACGCGGCCAACTTTGCGGCCCTGGGCAGGCCGACCACCCTGGTGGCGCCGCCCGATCTGCGACGGCCACTTTATGACTTCGCCTCCCGCTTCGTTCCCGATCTGTGGGTCGTCAGCGCGCGCGAGTTGGCGTCGGGCACTCAGGTCGAGCCCGCAGGAACCATCGACATCAACCCGCCCACGTGGACCAAGGCCGCGTGATGAACCAGTCAACATGACCGGAGAGAATGCATGAACGCAATCGTCAAGACCTTCCGAGGACGTGATCCCAAGTCAGCGCTCGAGGCCGTGAAGGCCTCTTTGGGAGAAGAGGCCATCATCCTCAATACGCGAGAGGTGGGGGGCCTTTGGGGCAAGCGGGAAATAGAGATCACGGCGGTGCGCTCGGGTGACGAGCCAGCCAGCAAGAAGCATCGTCCGATGGACGTGGAGAGCGAGGTGGCCGCCTTGCGGCGAATCGTCGAGGACCTGCGCTCGGAGATCCGTGGCGGCAAGGCTGAGCCGAAGTCGATGCGGCCCCGTGCGGAAAATCCCCTGGCCGAGTCTGTCGGTCGGTTGCAACAGCGGCTCATCGAACGCGGCGTGGAGCCGGCCCTGGCAAGCGACGTCGCGAGGGAGGCGGTGCGCGGCGTCGGTGGTCCCACCGACAAGGATCTGCTGGCGGCACTGAGCCAGGCGGTTCGCTCGCGGTTTGCCACTGCGCGGCCGCCTTGGGAAGGTGAGGAGCGTCGGATTGTCGCCTTGGTCGGGCCCACAGGCGTGGGCAAGACCACCACCATTGCCAAGATTGCCGCACACGCGCTGCTCGACTCACGCCTCAAGGTATCGCTCGTGACCGTCGACACTTATCGGATAGGAGCGAGCGAGCATATTCAACGGTACGGTGAAATCATGAGCGTCCCAACCCATGTCGCACGCGACGAAGCCAGCCTGCGCGAGGCGATCTTTCGATCGGGTGACGCGCATTTGGTGCTGGTCGACACCGCGGGTCGCTCCGATCCCGCCGCGCTCACTGCCCAGGCGCAACTTCTACACAAGGTCGAAGGGCTCGAGTGCAACCTGGTCTTGTCAGCAGCCAGCGGGGCGCGAGAGATGCAGGCAGCGGCCAAGCGTTTCCACGCCTACCGTGCGCAACGGATGATCTTCTCGAAGCTCGACGAATCCGACGGTCCGGGGGGCATCCTCTCGGCGGCGGTCGAGGCCAAGTTGCCCATCGCCTGTATTACCGATGGCCAGCGCGTGCCCGAAGACATTCATCCGGCGACTGGGCAGGGCCTGGTCGACCGCATCCTGGGAGGTTGAAGTGGACCAAGCCGAAAACCTCAGATTGCGGGTCGCAGGTGGCAAAGGCATTGGCGTTGCCTCGGTGGAGCCACTTCGCGTGATGGCGGTTACCAGCGGCAAGGGCGGGGTTGGCAAGACAATGCTCACCGCGAACCTCGCCGTGCTGGGCGCCAAGCGGGGCAAGCGCGTGCTGATCATCGACGCCGATCTTGGCCTGGCGAACATCGAGATCGTCTTCGGGGCCAAGCCCAAGCGCCACCTGGGCGACTTGCTCAGCCCGGACGTGTCTATGGACGACGTGCTCATCGAGGTCAAGCCAGGCATTCACATCCTGCCGGCTGCTTCGGGCATCCAGCAGCTCACCCATCTTGGCGAGGAAGAGAAGCTTCGTCTGCTCGCGGTCCTCGACGGGATGGCCGATCGCTTCGATCTGGTGTTGATCGATTCCGGGGCTGGCATCGGCGATAACGTTTTGTTCTTCGTCGGTCTCGCACAGGAGATTGTTCTGGTGGTGACGCCCGAGCCAACCTCTCTGGTGGATGCCTACGCTGCGGTGAAGGTTCTTTCGCAGCATATGGGGCTCAAGGATTTCGGCGTGGTGATCAACTCGGTTGTCGACGAGATGGCCGCGCGTGATGTCTTCCAGAAACTCGTGAATCTGGCGGATCGGTTCTTGAGCGTTCGAATCCGGCACCTCGGCTACGTAACCCGTGACGAGAACGTACATCGTGCGGTCATGGCGCAAAGGCCGATAGCCGACCTGTTCGCACAGGCCCCGGCCACGCGCGCTTTGAACGTGATTGCAGACCGGTTGTTCAGCATGGCCCCGCCGCCCGCAGTGGACGGGGGGATGAAGCTGATGTGGCACCGCCTGTTCCGCGAGGCCAGCGTTCCGCGGTAAAGCCATGACCATCCATCGAGCGATTGCAAGCTACGCGAGTGCGGCCCCGGCTGCCGGCGACGAAGCTGCGCTACTGGAGAAGTACCAGACGCTCGTGGACCGCATCGCTCGACGTTTGGTGTGGCGGACCGGCATGCAAAGCGCATACGACGACCTCTGGTCGGCAGGTGCGCTGGCTTTGCTCGAGGCCAGTCGTCGGTACGATCCGGCGAAGGGTGCCACGTTCGCCACGTTCGCCGAGCACCGCGTGCGTGGTGCTATGATCGACGAGCTGCGCAGCATGGACCACCTGCCGCGTCGGCTGCGCAATCGCACCGACGACATGGCCAAGGCCAAGCACAAGCTGGGCGAGGTTCTGGGACGGGAACCCACCGTCGACGAGATCGCGGCCGAGCTCAAGCTCGACATCGATGAGGCCGCCGGGATCGCCGCCCTGATGGAGCCGCACTTGCCGCTCGATTCGGTGCTCCACCGCGTGACCAGCGAGGACGACTCGGATGCCAGCCTCGAACGTGCCGACACCGTGCGACGTTTGACTGGCGCGCTCGAGGCCCTACCCGAGCGCCTGCGAATGGTTCTCGCCCTACACTACGATGAGGATCTCACGTACCGCGAGATCGCCAAGCTTCTGCAAGTGAGCGAGCCGCGCATATGCCAGCTCCACGGCGACGCCCTCAAGCGCCTGCGCGAATCGATGGCGTCGTCCGAAGAGTAACCGCCGCCGCTACTTAAATACGCGCACCGAAGGCAACAACTTCTCGAATTGCTGCAGCGCCGAGTTCACCTGGTCGCCCTTGAGCCCGAGGTCGGTGAACACCGGCATGGCCGGGTCCAAGATGCGCTTGAGTCCGCCTCCGACGCCGAACGCATCGGCAAAGGCGTCTGCCGCAGCCACCAGATTCGCCGAGAAATGGTGGCCGCCGAGCTTGTACTCGTGGTGGTGGGCGGCCGCCTCCACCGTGCTGGAGGGTAGCTTCCAGACGGTGCACACTGCGGCGCCGACCTTGCCATGGTTGGCGTGCAGCGCATCCATGATCACGCCCAGCATGACTGGCTCTTGTGCCATTTCAGGTCGGACTTTGCCGGTGCGAACGCAGCGGTCGAGCAACACGAGATCGCCGATGTCGTGCAGAAGTCCCGCTGTGAAAGCCGCTTCCATGGGCAGGCGCAAGGTCGACGCGATGATACGCGAGGCCAACGCGGTGGCGGGAAAACGTGCGGTGACCTTGGAAACGTGCTCCTCGAAGCCACGGATGCGGAACATGGTCGAACTCGTGACGACCATCATCACGATGTCGTTCACATTGGAAAGACCGATCCTGACGATGGCGTCGCGCACGCTGACGATGGGCATTCGCGGGGCAAACATGGGCGAATTGGACACCGATACGATCTGCGCACTAATGAACGGATCGCGCGTCACCGATTTCTCGATGCGAAGGGCGTCGCTGAACGACTGCTGGCACAGCGCCATGACCTCGGCAGCGACGTCGGGCAGACTGCGCTTGATGGATTGGGTATCGAGGCATGCGTCCCGCGCCGCTTCCGCAATGGATTGGGTAAGTTCCGACGGGTCAGGCAGAGCTGGCGGGGCTTCCGCTTTTCGAAAGCTGAGCATCGTCTGTGCCTTGTGTCGACAGAAGAGCGCAAGGCATTGAGCGGTTCGGTCATGAATATTTTCTCCTAACAGATGGCTTAAGACGACCTGTCCGTGTGCCGTAATGCCGTCTGGAGGGCGCATGCTTCGAGCCATCGAGACTGCTTTTGCGGGTTACGCAGACCGGGCCCGGGAAGTCTCCCGCGTGGCAACAAGAATCGCCAAACCCGATCAAGACCAAGTCACCAACATGGTCGGTCTGATGGTGAATCAGCGCGCCGCCGAAGCCAGCCTGGTGGTTGCGCAGGTCGCCGACGAGGCCACGCAGTCGCTCATCCACGTGGTTGCGTAGCGGTAAGGATGGTCGCGCATTCTCCATCAAGGCGTCTTGCCGATCGGTCGATGGAAGTACTGAGGTAGCGCAGTCGATGTCGCCAGGGCAGCCCAGTCTCCAGCAGGTTCAGATCTCTTCAGACGAGCTGGCCGCACATATCGAGAAGGCGGTGCTGGACGAGGTCGGTACGGACCGGATGGTCCTTCCAGCCATGCCCAGGGTGGCGGCGCGCGCGTTCATGCTCTTGCGCAAGCGTGACTTCAGCATCGGCGAGGTCGCGGCGGTGATCGAGACCGATCCGGTGGTCGCCGCTCGGCTGGTCCATCTTGCCAACAGTGTCGTTTTCGCCACGTTCTCCAAGCTCGAATCGGTGCACGCTTGTGTGAACCGACTCGGAGCACGCGAGCTTTCGTTCTTCCTCATGGAGACCGCTGCCAAGCAGCTGGTGGAATGCCACGACCCCCGCATTGCTCAGATCTGCGATGGGGTCTGGGAACATTCGCTGGCGGTGGCGATCTTGTCCCACGATCTGGTCGAGGCCGTGCCCGGCTTGGATGCGGAGGCTGCGTATCTCGCTGGACTTCTGCACGACATCGGTCGACCCGTGGTGGCAGAGATGTTGCTCGACGCCGAGCGCAGGTTGCTTGGCAAACGGGTGGACCATTGGATCATGCCCTCGAAGTGGCTCGGCATCATCGTCCGATGCGAACGTACCGTGGGGCTCGCGGTGACCCGGGCGTGGACGCTGCCGGATTCGGTCATCGATGCGGTTGGGATGTGCGACCAATACGACCGCAGTCGGCCGTTCCGACTGGCCAACGTGGTTCGCCTGGCCAACGCCCTGGCGGAGGTGACGGGTCACGATTTGACCGTCCAGCCAAACCAGGAAACCGAGACGCGGATTCAGGAAGGCAGGGAGATGCTGGGGCTGGATCTGGACACCGTCGTGGGCGTGATGGCCGCGCTGCCGACCAAGTTGGCGGGCAGAATGGTGTAGGCGCCAGGGGCTTTGCAGCGACAGGTGAACGAAGTCGAACCCGAATCAAACTCCCGCGGGACCGGGAGCGCGATATCGGCGTTCCTCCGGTCGTCGGCGGATTGGCTAGGCCACGTTTTGGTAAAGGAGCATGGCGATCTCGTCCATCTGCTTGCGCTCGGCTTGCGATTGTTCGCGCAGAGCCTCGGCCCGTCGGGTTTCGATGGCCTTGCGCAAGGCCTCCGTGCGCGTGTGCGCACCAAGGTAACGGGCGCGGCTCTGTGTGAGTCCATCGGAGGCCTTCTGGACGGCGTGCTCGGCTTGCCTTGCGTCTTGCAACGCACGGGCGTGGGCGTTCTCGACCAGCGACCAATGGGCTGCGCTGGCCAGCTTGCGATGATCGGCGGCGGCCTGCGCGGCGGCTGCGGAAAGCTGATCCTTCGCGGCGGCGACGCTGCGCTGGGCATCTGCAAGCGCCTGGCGAGCGCGGTCTTCTTCGGTCTCTCGCAGCCTGAAGACGGTATCCAATCTTGTGTTCGCGCTCACGATCTTCTCCTCGGTACGAATATAAAGATTCTGAAGGTCAATTCGACCGTGCAGCAGAATCCGTGCCGATGGGGGACCGCAGATCAATGGTCGAAGCGAATTCAGGCTGCAGAATTTGCCGGATAGCATCTGCCGTGTGCCGGGCAAAGTAGGGTCTGATGTTGGCGTTGGTGTCGGCACTTTTCATCCCAGTGAGGTACTGTCGGGCGAAGGCGGCGAGGTCGGCCTGCTGCAGTTTCGGCGATGCTCGGAGCGGCCGCGCGTGCCATGTCCGCGTCGGGGACGCGCCACGAGTCTGACGTTTGCGCTGGCACTCGCCTTGCTTTTGGCCTTGGCAGGGTGAACCAACGTGGCTGATGGGATCTATGTAGGCATGTCTGCTGCCATGGCGCGCGCGTCTCAGCTGGATGCGATTGCGGACAACCTTGCCAACATCGAATCACCGGGCTTCAAAGGCGTGCGTCCATCGTTTGCCTCGTTCCTGCCGCCCGGCGGACCCACTGACAAGGTTCTGTCAGGTGCAGTGGCCACCACCATCGACATGCGACCCGGCACCACGGAGACGACGGATTCGCCCACGGACGTCATCCCCGACGGGGACCTGCTGCTAGGGGTTCAGATGGCCGGAGGCAAGACGGCCTTCACGCGCAACGGCCACATCGAGGTTTCGCCCGACGGCGTTCTGCAGATAGCCGGTCTTCCCGTCCTCGATACCGCGGGCGAACCCATCGTCGTCCCTCCGCAGACCGACCTCACCATCGAAAGCACGGGCGAGGTCAAAGCGGGCAAGCAGGTAATCGCCACCCTGTCGCTGTGGAGCAGCCAAGGCCCCATGGACAAGGTTGGCCCCTCCTTGATGATGCCCTCGGCCGGAACGCAGGTAACTCAGGTCACCGACGGCTCGGTCCGCGTGGGCGAGCTTGAGCTGGGCAACGTCACCGCGCTCGAGTCGACGGTTGCGATGATCGGTGCCCAACGCAACTACGAGCTCGCCATGCAGGCCATTCAAACCTACCGGCAACTCGACCAGCGCGTGGTCGAAGTGGGCCGTGTTCGCTGACGGAGGATATCACCATGATGCGCTCTCTTTACACAGCGGCCACCGGGATGGATGCCCAGCAGACCAAGCTGGACGTCATCGCCCACAACCTGGCCAACACCAGCACCACGGGGTTCAAACGCGCGCGCGCGGACTTCGAGGATCTGTTGTCCGAGACCATTCGTTCGGCGACCGCACCGATGGCGCAGGGTGGGGGCCGTCCCGAGCCGTTGCAGGTGGGCCTCGGGGTCCGCACGGCGACCACCACGCGGTCATTTTCCCAAGGTGACATGCAATCGACTCAGAACCCGCTGGACGTGGCCATCGAGGGGGGCGGTTTCTTCCGCATCCAACGCGCCAACGGCGAGTTTGGTTACACCCGCGCCGGTAACTTCCGTACCGATGCCACCGGACGCCTGGTCACCCAGACGGGCGAGATCGTGGACCCCGGGTTGAACCTTCCCCACGACGCGACCTCGGTCACCATTCGTGCCGACGGAACCGTGCTGGTGCAGGTCCCCGGCAGGACGGACCCCACCGAGCTCGGCACGATCCACCTGGCGATCTTCACCAATCCAGGGGGCCTCGAGGCACTCGGCAATAACCTCTACGGCTCGACGGCCGCCTCTGGCGAGCCCGTCCTAACGAAGCCCGGCGAGCAAGGCGCGGGCAGCCTTAGCCAGGGTTACCTGGAAGGTGCCAACGTCAAGGCAGTCGAGGAGATGGTCGACATGATCACCACCCAGCGTGCCTACGAGATGAACTCCAAGGTCATCCAATCGGCGGACCAAATGCTTCAAAGACTAACCCAGCTTCGCTAAGGCAGGACGCGTTCACATGGTGGCTTTCCTACTCGCTCTTCTGGCCGCTTCCAGTGCGGCGCCGACCGGCCGGGAAATCCTGCCCGGCGAGGTGAGCGAGTCTTTGGCCCATGCGTTGGTCGTGCCATCGGGGCGCGTTGTTCCCCTGCGCTTCACAGTGCCAAGCGCGTGTCGGGTCACCAGCGCGACCGTGCCTCGCCCGATCGACGGCTCGGGAAGGGTCGCCGTGAAGATATCGGGGCGCGGTTGCAGCGGGTGGGGATGGGTCGAGCTTCAGGTGTGGGCGGAAACCTCGATCACCACGCGGGTTGTGCGCGCAGGCGAGGTGCTGGCGTCGGCGTCAAAGGTGGTCGAGCGCGAGATTCACGCGGGACAAGTTCCATTCATCGTAGGGGCCGACTCGGTTGCAGGGCGGACCCTGCCCATGGGCATGGCCATTCAGCCCGCCGACGTCAGCAGGACCAGCGTGACCCTGGGCGAGCAGGTCAAGGTGGTCTTCCTCTCGGGTGCGGTGGTCATCGAGACCCAAGGGCGTCGCAGTAGTTGCCTGCAGGGCCGTGATTGCGCGATTCTTCCTTCCGGTCGTCACGTCGAGGGCCATATCGACGCGACTGGGCGTCTGATTGTGGAGGTCCCACGATGAGACCCGCGGCGAGACTTACGTCCGGCTCTGCGCTGGGGATGGTGCTCTGTCTGCCCGTCTTTGCGGCCGCCTGCGGACCGGCGCACCTCGGTGAGTACACGCCCAAGCATCGCGATTACAAGCTTCCCGCCGAGGGCAAGGGCGAGGACGAACCTTCGTCGCCGGGCAGCTTGTGGCGTGACGGTCGTCCGGCCTCGATGCTGTTCACCGATGCGCGGGCGCTTCACACCAACGACCTCGTCGTGATCAACATCGAGGAGGTGGCGAACGCCAGCCGTTCCGCCGACACTTCGCTGGACCGCGCCTCGTCGAGCGCCGCCAAGATCGACGCCTTCCTCGGTTTGCTCAAGAAGCTGAAGCTCAGCTCGACCGATTCCGGCCTGAACATAGGCGGAAGCTCGACCAGTAGCTTCAAGGGACAGGGCTCGAGCGATCGCAGCGAGTCGCTCACCGCCACCGTACCCGCGGTGGTCATCAAGGTCCTGCCCAACGGCAACCTTTTCGTCGAAGGCCATCGGGCCATCCTGGTGAATTCCGAAGAGCACCATTTCTATATCTCGGGCGTGGTCCGCCCCATCGACATCGATCAGCAAAACAGCGTGAAGAGCTCGGTGGTCGCCGACGCGCAAATCGAATTTGTCGGTCGCGGCGATTTGACCGAGAACCAGCGACAGGGATGGTTGTCGCGCTACCTTGGCTGGATGTGGCCTTTTTAATCATGCGTCGCTCAACCGTTTCAATCGCTCTTGTTCTTGCTCTCGGGCTCGCCCAGTCGGCGGTCGCTGCTCCGGTGCGGATCAAGGAGTTGGCGGACGTGCAGGGCGTGCGCGACAACGCGCTTTACGGTTATGGCCTGGTGGTAGGTCTGGCCGGCACGGGTGACAGCGAGATGGTCTACTTCACGTCGCAGTCCATCGCTGGAATGCTGGGGCGGCTGGGCATCCGCATCGATCCGAAGGACGTGCGGGTGCGAAACACTGCGGCCGTGATGGTGACGGCCAGGTTGCCGTCCTATGCTCGGCCGGGGACGCGGCTCGATGTCAACGTGGGCTCGATGGGTAACGCGCGCTCGTTGGCGGGCGGCGTATTGCTGGTTACGCCTCTGACCGGTCCGGATGGCCAGGTGTATGCGATAGCCCAAGGTCCCGTGCAGGCGGGCGGCTTCGATACGGTTGCGTCGGGAACGCGGGTGCAAAAGAACCAGCCCACCTCGGGTGCAGTCCCAAGTGGCGCCACCATCGAGCGCGCGGTTGCGGCGAACCTGGAAAAGGGTCCGCTCGTCCTTGGGCTACGACGCCCTGACTTCACCACAGCCTTGCGGATAGCGGACGCGATCAACAAGGCCCTGGGCGGAGAATCGGCGCGCGCTTTGGATCCGGCCTCGATCGAGGTGCAGCCGGGCGCCGATTGGAAGGGCAAGATGGTGGGCCTGCTTTCCAAGATCGAAACGCTGGAGGTAGACCCGGACCAGCGCGCCCACATCGTGGTCAGCGAGCGTACCGGGACCATCGTGGCGGGCGAGGGCGTGCGCATTCGTCCGGTCGCGGTCGCCCACGGAGGGCTGTCCATTCAGGTCAACCAGACACCCTTCGTTTCGCAGCCGAACGCCTTGTCGCGAACCGGCAGCACGGTCACGGGCAGATCGGCCACCGTTCAGGCGCAAGAAGGCAACGGAAAAGCCGTCGCTCTGCCGGCGACGACGACGGTGGAGGACTTGGTCAAGGCGCTGAACATGATCGGCGTCGGACCTCGTGACCTGGTTGCAGTGCTGCAGGCGATGAAAGCCGCGGGAGCGCTCGACGCTGACCTGGAGGTGATGTGATGGCATCGATTCGCGATCCGGCCGAAGGGGCCCGCACCCTCGAGTCGATCCTGCTCAAGCAGCTGATCCAGGACAGTGGTGCGTTCCGGGGCATGAGCCAGGCGGGCGGCAAGATCTACGGTGAGATGTTCTGCGAGGCACTGGCCAATGCGGTCTCCCAGAGCGGCGGCGTGGGCATCGCCAAGTTGGTGGAAGGCTCCTTCGAGAAGATGGGTGCAGGGGGTGAGGCCGCCGCAAACGCTCCGGACATCGCAGGTCAGTTTCTGTTTGGCCATGGCCGTGACACGCAGGCGAGCGACGCCACGAACCTGGCGCCAGAGGTTTCGAGCAATTATGGCAAGCGGACCGATCCCATCGACGGCTCGTCCAAGTTTCATACGGGCATCGACGTCGCAGCGCAGGAGGGAAGCCCGGTCCTGGCGGCCGCACCCGGCACAGTGCGGCGAGCGGGCAGGCGCGGGGGCTACGGCAACGCCGTCGAAATCGACAACGGAGGAGGCCTCAGCACCCTCTACGGCCACGCCAGCGCATTGGCCGTGAAAGAAGGTGACCAAGTCGAGGCTGGCCAACCCATTGCTTTTGTTGGACATACGGGCAGGGCGACGGGATCGCACCTGCATTTCGAAGTGAGAAAGGACGGAAAGCCGACAGATCCGCAATCCACCCTTAATAGGTGGGGGGAACGTGCCGACGTACTGATTGGTAGGAAACCCTAGAAAGGCATTTGGAGACAAGCCATGAGGGTAGAAGACAAACAATCAGTCAAGTCGTCGGATTCGCCCCCGTCCAAGCAGACAGCGGCAGATCGGACCATCGTCCGAATACAGCCCGACAAGGTCAGCGTGGAAGGCGTCAAACAGGTGGAGGCCGTCGTGCAGGCGGTCCAGGCCAGCCTGGGCACCAGCCGGGCGTCGCGTCTGCAAGAGCTAGAAAACTCGATTCGACAAGGCAGTTACCGGCCTGATGCCGGACAACTGGCAGAAAGAATCGTGCAAGCGGCAGAAGTCGATGCCCGTTTGCGCGCCATCTTCGGAGGATAGTTGATGAACCCACTCGAACATGCCCTGGACGTCGCCAACCGGATGCGAGACGCGCTTCAAGCCGAGCTGGAAGAGGCACGGCAGCAGCGCATCTTCATCCGGCAGCTTGATGTGCAGGGACTCTTCGAGCGGGCTCGTCGACGGGGCGAATTCAACGTAAGACTGGCGCAGCTTCAGGATGCCTTGAGCGGCGCGTTGACCGACGGTGCGGTTGAAATCGGGGTGGAACGCATAACCGCGGATATCTTGCACACCTCCGGGATTTTCTCAGCCAACAAGCTCGCGGAAGGGCTGTCCGAGCTGCGCGCGTCGGCGCAGGCTCTTCAAGAGATCGATGGGATGAATCAGATCCTTGCCAGGCGCGCGCTGTCCTGCGTGCGTGGCTACTTGGCGGCGATGTCACCACGTGCATCCGTTTACGATCGACACGGCAGTATCAACGCCGAGCCGACGCTCGCCATCGCGCGGCAGGTGGCCTAGCCATGGATCTCATCAGCGTCATCATGAACGCAGGCGCGAGCCTCAGCGTCTATCGCGCTCAGGTCGCCACGGCCAGCCACAACATCGCGAATGCCAATACGCCTGGATACGCCCGTCAGGAGGCCATAGCGACCGAGACCACCCCGTCCTCGGCGATCGGCACCAACGCCTACATCGGGCGTGGCGTGTCCTTGCAGGGGGTGGTGCAAACTCGCGATATCTTCGTCGAGACTCAGATCAACGTTGCGTACAACAACAGTGCAAGCACGGCGGCGCAGTCGGACGCTCTCTCTACGGTTACCGCTCTCGACCCGCAGGGAAGCGGCAGCGTCACGAATGCGCTGGGGGCATTCTACTCGGCTTTGCGCGACCTGAATCAGAACCCAGGTGACCAGGGCTTGCGTCGCGCCGTCGTCGAGAGCGCCAAGACCCTGGCAACCGCGTTCAATACGACTGTCAATTCCATCTCGACAGCGCGCACTGCCATCGACCAGAACCTGACGTCGCTGGTCGACAAGGTCAACGGCCTCGTCGCCAGCGTCGCGGATCTGAACCAGCGGATTGCCCTTGCCATCAACTCGGGCCGGACGCCCAACGACCTCCTCGACATCCGGCAATCTGCCCTCGATCAGCTAGCCCAAATGGTCGGGGCCCGCCCAGTTCCCGACGACCACGGAAGCGTCAACGTCGTGCTCCCCGGAGGAACCTGTCTAGTCAGCGGGATTGTCCCCTCCAGTCTGAAGATCCAAGCCAATACCGCCAACAGCAATCATGTCGACGTCGTGTTTGCGCCACAGGATGGTGCAACGCCGACCGTGTTGAACCTGTCTGAGTTGGGTGGACAGATCGGCGGTCTGCTCTCTGCGCGGGACAACACACTGGGGGTGGCCGAGTCATCTCTGAATACGCTGGCCTACGAGCTGTCGACCGCCATCAACCAGCAGCACGAGCAGGGCTATGCGCTCGATGGAACCTCAAACCACGATCTGTTCATGACGCTGCCAGGTCCGACCGCGGCCGCGAAGAATATCGCAATCGACCCTGACGTGGATGCCGACCCGTCTCTCGTCGCTGCTGCCGGAAACGCCACTGGGGGAACCGGCGACGCTACGAACCTACAGAAACTCATCGGCACGGAGACATTGAACCTGTCGAATGGTCTGAACGCCCAGCAGGGCTTTGCCAAGCTGACATCCGATTTCGGCATTGCGGTGAACACGGTCAATGACAATGCCGCGTTCGACAAGAATCTGCTCAATGATCTCACCAGCGCGCGCGAATCGGCGTCGGGGGTGTCCACCGACGACGAGATGATCAAGCTCACGCAGGCGCAGAGCGCCTACAATGCGTTGACCAAAGTGATCGTCACGACCAATGCCATGTTGGACACTTTGATGAAGATTATCTAGGAATTGCCATGCGAGTCACCGAGAAGATGATCTTTGAGAGCACGATCAACCAGACCGGGAAGTCGCGCGAGAATCTGGCCCGTGCGCAGGAACAGGTGGCCAGCGGAAGTAGGGTCCTTCACCCCGGCGATGACCCCGTGGCTGCGTCGCTTTCGGTCGGCCACACGGTGGACAAGGCCCGCTACACGGCGATCGGTCAGACGGCCCAGCGGGCCGCCGACGAGCTGAACGCGGCTGACACCGCGCTGGATGGCATCACCGCCGTCGCCAATCGTGCGCTGGAGATTGCCACGCAGTTCGGAAACGACAGCTACGGTCCCACCGACCGGGCGACGGCTGCGGTCGAGGTGAACGGCATCTATCAGCAGGCACTGTCCTTGCTCAATTCGACCTATGGAGGCCGCTACATCTTCGGTGGCTTCAAAGACAATGCCGCGCCCTTTGCTGCGGACGGCTCATTCGTGGGGGACAGCAACACGCGTGAGGTCGAGGTAGCCCCGGGTCTGTACCAAGCGGCATCGCTGAACGCGGATACGATTGTGAAGGGTGGCACGTCCGGTGTCGATCTCTTGCAGACGATGACGGACCTGTCGACGTCTTTGCAGCAGAATGATGCGAACGGCATACGGGCCGGGCTCAGCAACCTCAATCTTTGCATCAACCAACTCGCCGCCGGACGAACGATAGCGGGTATGGCGCAGGACCAGTTCCAGTCCGCGGTGTCCACAGCGCAGGATGCGACAGCCGACGAGAAAGTGAAGATCGGCACCTTGCTCGACGCGGACATCCTGGATGCATCCACGCGATTGGCATCTGCGCAGTACGCCTTGAGCGCGACCCTGAGCGCGACGGCGAAGACACTGAGCATGTCGTTGGCGGACAAGCTGGGTTAGTAGGTCGTCCGTCACGTCAGACCCGGGAGCTCGAGAGGCTCTTCGGGTGCATTGCCATGTGCGGATGCGCAGCGACGGGGGAACGAAACGGCGGGAGTTCTGAGGGCTTATCGAAAGAGGGAGAGCGTGCCGTACTTCTATTCGAACACGGGCTAGGCGCCCCGAAACGAAAAGAAAAAGGAGTTGGGTCATGCTTTCAGTACAAACAAACGTAAGTGCAATCAGTGCGCAGAGACACCTAGGGGCGACCAGCAACGCACTAGGAACCGCAATGGAACGATTGTCTTCCGGCTTCCGGATCAATCGCGCCGCCGACGACGCTGCAGGCCTCGCAGTCAGTGAAAAGTTGAAGGCCCAGATCGGTGGTCTCAATCAGGCCTCGCGTAACGCCCAGGACGGCATCTCGATGATTCAGACCGCGGAAGGCGCGCTGGACGAGGTGCAGTCGATGATGCAACGTATGCGCGACCTGGCGGTCCAGGCGGCATCAGACACCAACAGCCAGACCGAGCGCGACAACATCAACCTCGAGCTCGGACAGCTGGGCAAGGAAATCAACAGCATTTCGATGCGCACCAAGTTCAACGGCCAGTCGCTGCTGAGCGGGTCACTCACGAAGGCGCAGTACACGGATACGAGCGGAGCGGTAGTAGCGTGGGACGCGGCTTTGAATGATGCGTTGACGAGCGACACGAACGCAGCGGCGGGCCACGCTCTTACCGACTTCGTGGTCAGTGACGTCAATGTGGACGGAGCGCAAGCGGGAAAGTCATTCCAGCTGTCCCTTGGGGCCACAACGGCTGACCACACGACGGCTGACCGGGTAACCTTGACCATGTACTCGAACGACGCGACCGGCGAGTTGGCCACATCGATGACCTCGCAGTCAGGGCAAACCAGCGCCGTCGATGAGACGATCACGCTCTCGGACATGGCATCGGGCGGGTCGGAGACTCTGACCTTTTCAAGTCTCGGGGTGAAGATTACGGTCACCGAGATTGCCGGATTAGCTGTGACTGCAAGTACTGCCGCCTCCGACTTTGCGGCCGGCCTAGCGGTTGGGGGAGGGAATTTCGTCATCGATACCGCAACTGCCAGCGGCGTCGCGACGCTGCAGACTGGCGCCAACCAGGGGGACGAGACTGCAGTCGCGTTTGTCAACACGGCCTTGGGAGGCGGCACTGGCATCAAGGCCATGGACACCCTCGCCGCCACGCTAAGGCAATTCTCGGAAGTCGGCGGCGCGACGCGTGACAACGCTTCGTCTCTCATCTCGGCGCTCGACAAGGCTCTGGGTTCCATCTCGAGCAGTCGAGCGACTCTCGGTGCCGCGCAAAACCGTCTGCAACACACCATCGCCAACTTGGGGACGACGTCAGAAAACTTGTCGGCTTCGAACAGCCGTATCCGGGACGTCGACGTGGCGACCGAGTCTTCGAACATGGCGAAGAACCAGGTGCTCGAACAGGCCGGTGTGTCGGTCCTGGCGCAAGCCAATCAGCTGCCGCAACTAGCACTCAAGCTCCTCGGCTAATGGCCGAAGTCGGTAGCTAGGGCGCCACCAGCAACCCAACGCAGTAAGTAAGCCGCTCCGGGGAAGCCCGGAGCGGCCGTTTCGAAAAAACAGTTAGAGCACCGAGGGAAGAACATGACCGCCGTCAGCGCGTACAAGCAAGCGAACATCGGAACCTCGTCGGCCCCGCAGATCATGGTCGCGCTGTTTAGAGCCGCGATGGCCCACATGCGGGCATCAGCCGGCGCCTTCGAGAGGGGAGACCTGAGACGGGGGAGCGAGCTCGCGGAGAAGGCAGCGAGCATAGTTCTTGGCCTGCAAGGGACTTTGAAGGTGGAGGCCGCCCCCGACTTGTGCGAGCGCCTCGTGGACCTCTATGGATTTGTTGCAGGACGGCTCGGAGAGGCTGGTACCAAGTTTTCGGTGGAGGACGTTCGGGAGGCCGAGCAGGCATTCTCGCCCATCGCCGAGGCGTTCATTCAGGTCGGCAGCGTCTCAGGCGCGGCTGCGCCGAGTTCGGGCCGGTGAGTACTGCAGCAAGTGTCGGTCGCCGGTTGACCGCCTGTCTGGGGCAGATACTGGCTTTCCTGGAGAAGGGAGATGTCGCCGAAGCCGCTGCGATTGTCGCAGAGCTGAATACCATCGTGGCGCGCGCCCCGGAATCGATGACCGAGACGGAGTTGACCGAGGCCCGCCAAGTGCTCTCCCGATGTGGCGAGCTGGAGCGGACTCTGCGGCAGTCTGCCCTGGAAGCCCTCCAGCGCCTAGGCGCTACCCGACGATCTCAGGTGTACCGGCAGCCTTAAGGGCGCTGCTGGATGCGCCGATAGAGGACTAGGAGGCCAGCAGTCATGGCAAGCTCGGTATCTTCTTCGACCTCGACAGCCTCGACCACATCGACCGCAACCTCGTCTCTGACCTCGGGCCTGTTCCAAGCTAGTGGCATCGCGTCGGGGCTCGATACGACGACCATCGTGAACAGCCTGATCCAGGCAGAGTCGGGGCCGTTGACCCAGCTCCGTCAGCGGCAGGCGGACTACAACGTGCAGATCTCCACTGCGGGCACATTGGCCACGCAGCTCAAGGATCTACAGACGGCGGCAGCGAATCTAGCGAGCAACGGAGTGGTTGCGATCCAGCCAACCGAAACGTACTCGGATTTCACGGTCACTGGGTCGGCGAAGGTCGAGAGTACCTACAGTATCAGTATTCAGAAGGTCGCCAAGCAGGCCAAAATGCGGTCGACCAGCTTCACCTCGGCTCAAGATGCCTCTCTCGTTCCTGACGGCCAGTTGCAGTTTGCCATCGATGGAACCAAGACGGCGCAGATCGACACTACCGGGAAGACTCTTGCCGATATTGCGGAATCGATCAATCAGGACATCTCTGAGCTAAGCGCCTCCGTTATCTCCACGTCCACCGGCTACTACTTGAACGTCTCCCGCAACGACACCGGATACGCGAAAACGACCGGGTCCTTGGCCGCGCTGACCGTACAGAGCGACCCAGGGCTGGGCCTCACCTTGCAGCAGTCGGCGCAAAACGCGATGCTTACCATCGACGGGCTCTCGGTCGAACGGACCAGCAACACGGTAAGCGACGTGCTGGATGGGGTAACGCTGCATCTGACCGGGCAGTCGAAGGTTGAGAACGAAGTCACCTTCGCGGCCGACAGCAGTGGCACCGAGGCCGCGCTCAACACCTTCGTTACAGCCTACAACGCCCTGGCAGAGACAGTACGCGGACAACTGGTCACGGACCCGACCCAGTCCTACGGTGATACTCTCCTTGGGCACTCGCAGATGACAACCATTCAGAGCGCGATGCAACGAATGCTATCGCAGGTGGTGGTACCGACCGGATCGGTGCGCATCCTGGCTGACCTGGGGCTGGAGCTCCAGCAAGACGGATCGCTCAGCTTGAATTCGTTTGCTCTGGAGACGGCGATCTCCAAGAATCCCGGGGCAGTCAACGCAATATTCTCGACAGCAAAGACTGGCATTTCCTCGGTGGTGAAAACGCTGGTCGACACTCAAACGAGCCCGCTGACCGGTGCCCTGACGACGCAGCAGAAGTCGCTAAAGTCTCAGATCTCCGATTTGGACGACCGCGCGACGCAGATGCAAAGTAATCTGGACGCCGAACGGCAGCGCCTGGTGGCCCAATTCACAGCCATGGAACAGCTGATCGCCGGGTTCACGAGCGCAGGAAACTATCTGACTCAGGTCGCGAACTCGAAGACTTCTAGCTAAACGGTCGGCCAGCATGCTGACTGGGCAAAACGGTATTTGATTTCACGTCCATGCGAGAAGCCCCGGAGAAGGACCAGCTTGAACTGATGAACGGACGCGTAACAATATGCACCAGAAGGTACTAGCGCGCAGAAAAAATCGCCGCCGTCCAGGGAGGTCCGGGAACGCCTTGGAGCGACTTCGGGAAGTCGGCCGCGTGGCGCTGGGCGGAGGCGATTGGGATTCGGCGGAGAAGTCGTACCGTGAGATGGTCCGCCTCGGAACGGTGGATGCGAACGTTTACAACAACCTGGCGGCCATTCACGATAGGCGGGGAGGACGTCTGGAGGAGGCGGTGGAACTCTTGGCGAAAGCTGTCGAGCTTGCACCGGAGAACACCGAATATAGTAAGAACCTGCTGAAGGTGCTAAAGCGGCGGAGGACAGCACTGATCGGCGAAAACCGTTACGACGAGGCCATCCCCATTGCCCAGCGGATGGTCCAGTTGGCTCCGGAGTCAGCCGTGAACCATCGCGAACTCGGGCATTGCTGCGCTAAACGGGGGAGGCTCGAAGAGGCAGTCAAGCACATCACCCGTGCGATCAATCTCGACCCACACAACGCGTGCTACTACAACGACCTAGGCTTGGCATGTTTCGAGCTGCGGTGGCTGGCGGAGGCGCAGGGCGCGTTTCAGGAAGTACTAAGGCTCCAGCCCAATTCTCCTGTCGCCTTTACTCACTTGGGTCTGCTGGCAAATATTACGGGATTGAGTGGCGTTGCTGTTAGTTTGCTTGAGCGCGCGGTGAAAGTCGATTCCAACTGTGCCGCTGCGCAGACCAACTTGGCCTTGTTCCTTCGGGACCAAGGAGAGTATGAGAGCTGTCGCGAACACTACCAGGAGGCTCTTCGTCTCCAGCCAGACAGTTTGAGCGCCATGTCAGGCTACCTGCTATCGTTGATCGGCGATCCAGGAGCCGAACCCGGTTGGGTCGGGAACGAGCACAGGCGATTTGATGGACTTGTGCGAGGGGCGACTCGCCACACGGCGGCACGGGATCCGGATCCGATGCGAAAGCTGAGGGTCGGGTATCTATCGCCAGACTTTCGCATCCATTCCGTTTCATTCTTCATCCTCCCAATCCTGGAGGCGCGCAACAAGCAGGAGATCGAGGTCACGTGCTACTCAACAGGACACATTGAAGACCGTATGACGGCGGAGGTGAGGGCGAACTCAGATTCCTTCAAGGTTGTATATCGAACGAGCGATGAGGACCTGGCAACACTAATTCAGAAGGACGGCATTGATATTCTAGTGGAGCTTTCTGGGCATACGGCCGAGAACCGGCTGTCGATGCTTGCCAATCGAGCGGCCCCCGTACAAGTCACCTATCTCGGCTATGCCAATACCACGGGTCTGTCCGAGATGGACTATCGAATCACGGATGAAATTGCCGATCCAGTGGGCGTTAGCGATGGGTGGCACACCGAGAAGCTCGTGCGAATCTTGGGCGGCTTTTTGGCCTATCGCCCGGCCTTCCCTCCGGCCCAGCTGCCAGTGACACCGATGCCCGTGGAGAAGACAGGCCACATCACGTTTGGCAGCTTCAACAATCTAGCAAAGACGAACGGTCTGGTTTTGGACGCGTGGGCGGCGATTCTCGCGCAGGTGCCGGATAGCCAATTGCTATTGAAGGCGAAAGGGCTGCGCAGCGAGAAGGTTCAAGCGCGAATCCTTGCTGCGTTTGCGTCGAGAGGTGTGGAGGGTGGACGGGTTCAATTGCTGGCACAGGAGAGGTCTCCGCTGGCGCACTTGGCCTTGTACAACCAGATGGATATCGCGTTGGACACGTTTCCCTACAACGGAACGACAACGACCTGCGAGGCTCTGTGGATGGGGACACCTGTGGTGACATTCACGGGCAGGAGTCACGCGGGCCGGGTAGGGTCGAGCATCTTGCAGCGTACTGGACTCGGCGAACTGGTGGCGCAAGATAGGGAGGGGTACATCCACACCGCTGTGGCATTGGGGCGAGACCGATCCCGGCTTGCCCAGGTGCGTGCAGGGTTGCGTGAACGATTTCAGGCGTCTCCCGTCATGGATGCTGGTCGCCTTGCGCGGGAGATGGAGGGTGCCTATCGCCAGATGTGGCAAGACTACTGTTCGCGCGTCGCCCTCCAGAGACGGGAGAAATGAGCTGAGTTGCTTGGGGCATCTTCGGACTGGGGCAACCCTAGGTGGTACAGACGGTGATGGTCTGACCGCTATTGGCCAATCGGAAAATGGCGAGTTGCCCCGAGATTGGGCATTTTCGGCAAAGAGTCTAATGATTGCGAATGGAATAGAGGTTCTCGCCGATGAACACAAAGTCGCGGTTGAGGCGCGAAAGGGCCTTCAGACAGTTCTGCGAATTGGCGGTACCTGGGAGCATCCAATCGTGCAACTCCGCAACGACAACCATCGTTCGCTCAACCCACGCTAGGTTCTGCTCGAAGAGACGAGCCTCACCTCCCTCGATGTCGATCTTCACAAGGAGGAGTTCCGCTGCGGGAAATAGCTTGGCTATGGACTCTATGGAATATGCGGAGATGGCAATGCTCTGGGCGCTCCTTGTGCTGCTCGTCTGAAATCCCCAATCCCCGCGCCCCGGATCGTCGAGATAGGTTGTCTCATCGACGCACGATATGGCGGCATGTTTGCAGGTGATGTTTTGGAAATTCAGGCAGTTTAGATTGAGGAGTTCGTAGTTGTGCTCCTCGGGTTCGATTGCGAATACTCGCGCTTCCGGAAACAGGCGGGAAAACCATATTGGTGAAGCGCCGATGTTTGCGCCACAATCGACGATCAGCGGCGTTCGTCCGCTATCGACAATTCTCTGGTATTCCAAGGTGATGTCTGCGAATCGAGCCAAGCGCGACAGATTGTAATCTCGGTCGACAAACACCTGCTTGATGACGCCTTTGTCACCGACGCTGTCCTCGCGGAATACAAAGGGAACACTTGCTCCGCCGCCGAAGTCCAGCGCGATTTGGCGATATCCATTCTGCAGCATCACCAGAGTGACCTCGGCTTTTTGCTGGAAAGCTTTATCCGGGGGGAGGCCGGCGCGGCGACGATGTGTGCGCCAATTCCGCTGCCTTGCAGGCTAAACGGAAATGGCGAATGTCGGAGAAGAGAAGCCGAGGGCGCAGCGTCTGGGCTTCAGGGTTCCAAGGGGCTGCCGATATTTGAGATGTCCTGATGTTTTCCATCGTGACAGCGTGCATGAACCGTGAATCGCATTTGCTGCAGTCTTTGCCGCGATGGCTACAGCTTCAGGCGGTACAAGAAGTCATTGTGGTGGATTGGTGCAACGCAAATCCGCTCACGGAGTTGACCCAGATCGACCCGCGCATCAAAGTGATTCGGGTGGAGGGCGAAAGCCGTTGGATCCTTGCGTACGCCTACAACCTCGGAATTGGTCGCGCTATGTGCGACTTCATCGTGAAGTGTGACGCTGATTGTGTGCCCGGCAGGGCAGTCGAGGAGTGCCGACCCGACGGGCAGTTCTTCTATGCGGGTCACTGGAAATCGGGTGCGGCCGTTGGGAAAGCTTCGGTAAACGGCCAGTGCGTGGTGGCCAAGTGGCAGTTCGAGAAGGTCAACGGCTATTCGGAAATCATTCGAACCTATGGACGGGACGACGAGGATTTTTACGACCGATTGATAGCCTCCGGTTTGGCACGAAGGGAAATTTGCCCGGCAACCTTCGACCTTATTGCGCATTCCGACGAAGAGCGCATGAGGAACCAGGTGGACAGCAAGGCGGTGTCCACGGTCGAGGAGTTCCTGGAGCGCAACCTGAGCTACAATGAGATGCGTAACTACTTTGTCGGACGGCAGATGCCCTGGGGGCCCTGGTTTCTTCGCGCCAGTTACCAGCGGGAAGGGGGCGGTGATCGGTTTGAAGTGGTCCGGCGGAACCAGGCGGTTGAGATTCGGGTACCGCCTGCGCTGAGCGAGGCTGCGCGCTTGTTCAGCCTGCGCCACGTGGTGGGGAAGGCATGGAACTTGCCGCCCGCAGTCAGGGAGAAGCTCGACGAACGGGCATGCGTGGCTCTGTTGGTGGAGAAGCTGGACGCTAGGCCGAGAGCTGTAGGTGGTGACGAATAGAAAGCCGCAGCAGCTGGTCGATACCGGCGGTTCGGCAATCGTGCGACGAAGCGCAGAGATGACGATTCACTGCGAGCAGGGGATCCGCCGTTGGAGGCGGCCTACCGCGCGATCGCGTCCAAATTGTCCGTCATGCGAACTTCGAGGACCAAGTCGATGCGCCGATTGAGTTCTCGACCTTGGGGGGTGTCGTTGCTGGCGACCGGGCGGCTGTCGCCGTAGCCGGCTGCGCCGAGCAGGTTGCCTGGAATGCGGTGCACGCGCTCGAGGTACGCTGCGACCGAGGCGGCGCGCGACGCGGACAGATCCCAATTGTCGCGATAGCGGGTGGCGATGGGAGGAACGTCGTCGGTGTGCCCCTCGACCCGGATGGGGCGGTGCATGCGTCCAAGCTCACCAGCCACTACGTCCAGCACCGGCATCACTTCCGGGCGAAGGGCCGCGGCGGTGGGATCGAAGAAATGTGCGACAGACAGTCGTACCATGAGTTTTCGCCCCTCGACGTGTAGGCTCACCGATGAGGTCAGGCCGGGCTTCTCTAGCACGAAGCCTTTGAACTTCTTCTCCATGCGGCGGCGCATGGCCTCGATAGCTTCCACCTGCTTCTGCGATGGGCGCTCGGAGTCGGCAAGATTGGCCTGGCACCCGCCTTCGCTGGCCGGACCGTCGAAGATGGGCATGGCATCGACTCCACCTTGCCCTTTGAAGTGCATGGCGAATTTGATCGACTTGACGACGTCGACCATACGCTTGTTGTCGATACGGCTGGTCGAATACAGGACGACGAAGAAGGCAAAGAGAAGCGTGATGAAGTCGGCGTACGACACGAGCCAGCGCTCGTGGTTCTCGTGCTCCTCGTGGACCTGTCGCTTGGACACGTGCTATTCCTTCTTCGCATCTGCTGATCCTGGCGGATCGTGCAGTCCTGCGTAGGCCAAGAGTTTCTCGCGGAGCACGCGTGGGTTCAGGCCGGCTTGAATGGAAAGCGCCGCCTCAGCGATGAGCACGCGGCGCTCCTTCTCGACGGCGAGCTTGCGCTTGATCTTGTTGGCGACAGGCAGGAATAGGAGGTTTGCGCTGCCGACGCCGTAAACCGTGGCGACGAATGCGGTCGCGATGCCACCACCCAGCTTGGAGGGGTCATTGAGGTTTTCCATGACGTGGATGAGACCGAGCACGGCGCCCAAGATGCCGACCGTCGGCGCGTAACCGCCCATGGCTTCGAAGACCTTGGCACCGACGCCGCCCTCCTCGAACTCACGCATGATTTCGGTTTCCAGGGCGTCGCGGGCAACGGTCGCATCGACACCGTCGACGATGAATCCGACGGCTCGCTTGAGGAACGGATCCTTCAGTTCGGGTAGCCGTTGCTCGAGTGCCAGCACACCGTCGCGACGGGCTACGCCGGCTAAATCGACAACTTGATCGAGAATCTGTCTTAGGTCGCTCTTCCGTTGCTTGAGGGTCCCAATGGCCATCTTTACGCCACGGACGAACTCATTGAACGGGAAGGAAATGACGACCGCCCCGACGGTGCCGCCGAAGACGATCATGGCAGCTGTGAGCTGAAGGATCGAGCCGACGTGTCCGCCTTCGAGCGCCTGACCCACCAGGATCATGCCTAGTGCGAAGGCAAGACCTCCAATTGTCGCAAAATCCATGCGCTACCCTTCTCCACTCGGAACCGTGGGGCCGCACAGGAGCTTGCGTCGGTACTCGATCACGTGGGCCACCACGTCCTCGACGGTTTGCTTGACGAGGATGTGATGTCCGGTGGTCAGGGTAAGCATGGTGTCGGGTGTCTTTTCCACCGTCGCGATCAAGTCTGCATTGACGACGACGTCCGAGCCGTCCAGGCGAACCAGTGGAATCATGAGAATCTCCTAATTGTTCTCGGCTTGTTGCAGCCTCTCCTTGAGCGGCATGGACGCCGTGACGGAGAGGCTGCGGACCAAGAAGCCTACTAACGCTTCAGGTTCATGAGCTCGGCCAGCAGGGAGTCGGCCGTGGTCAGGGTCTTCGAGTTCGCTTGGAAGTTGCGCTGGGCCGCGATCATTCGGATGAACTCGGAGCTGATGTCGACGTTGGACTGTTCGATGGTACCCGCGGTGACGCTTCCGCGGTCGGCCGTGGCGGGAGTGCCGAGGGTAGGTGGCCCCGAGTTGGGGGCCTCGCTGTAGAGAGTCGATCCGACGCGGCTCAGTTGGTCGGGTGCTTTGAAATTCGCGAGGATGAGCTGGCCGAGGGTGCGGGTCTGCCCGTTGGTGAAACCGCCGGTGATCGTCCCATCTTGCCCGACGGCGATGCTGGCCAAGCTTCCGGAGCTGGACCCGGCTTGGGTTACGAAGCTGACCGCCGAGACTGCCGCGTACTGGGTCAGCCCGTCAAGGCCGCTTCCGGCTCCAGCAGTCGGGTCAGTCCCCGTGCCGAAGTTGAACGTGAGGGCTTGGGGTCCGTTGGCATCCTTGGGATAGAAACCCTGGGTGTCCGTGGAGTTCAAGACCAATCGGCCCGACGTGTCGAAGCGCAGCGTGCCCGTGGCAACCTCGGTGATGGTGCCCTCTGTCGCGGGCGTGGTGCCATCTGACTCGAACCCCAGATTTCCACCGTCGGTCATCACGTGATACGTCCAGTCGCCCGAGTCGCCGGCGACGAAGGTGGGATCGTTGACGGGATCCTTCCGGGAAAAGTAGATGTCGAGCTGTATCGGCTTGCCGAGCGAATCGTAGACCGTCATGCTGGTCGTGAAGTTGGAGGTCGTCTTGGGATCCAGCGGGTTCCAGGTCTTCAGCGGCTCAGTCTGGTTCAGGTTGCCGCGGATCGTGATGGCGTCGGTGGCTTTGGCGGGCGCCGAAGCGTTACCAACCTGCAGATCGCCGAGAAGGCCCGACGTGACTGTGCCGCTGGCGTCGGCCTGCAGGCCTTGTACGCGCAGGCCTTCCAGGTTGGTGAGATAGCCGTTCTTGTCGATGGTCAATTGGCCGTTGCGGGTATAGAAGGTACCCGCCTCGCCGCCGTGGTTGCCCTTCAACACGAACATACCGTTGCCTTGAATGGCGACGTCGGTCGACAGACCGGTGGTTGCGAAACCGCCCTGGGAGAACAGTTTCTGGACTGTCAAGGTGGTCACGCCCAGGCCCAATTGCCCGGAGGCGCCGATGAGCTGCTGGGCCATTGCATCGGCGAAGACCGTGCGTGCCGCCTTGAACCCTACGGTGCTGCTGTTGGCGATGTTGTCGCCGACCACGGACAGTTCCTCGCTGCTGGCGTTAAGACCACTCGCTCCAACGTACAATGTTCCAACTAGACTCATGTTCGCTTCCTTTCCTTTGTTTGCTATTCATCCAATTCTGTAATGTCCGAAAGCTGTAGGCTGTTTCCGCCGGCGATGAACGTCGGGGTGCCGTCCTTGAAGGTCATGCCTGTGATCCGAGCGCTGCTGGTTTGCTTGAACGAGACAGTCTGGCCATCGCTGCCCAAGGCCACAACCCGGGCCGTGTACTTGCCGCTATCCACGGCGGTGCCATTGCTGTCGGTGCCATCCCACAGAATCGTGTGGTCGCCAGCCGTTAAATTGAGCGGCCCCAAGGCGTTGACCGTTGTGCCGTCCTCGGCCTGGATCTCCACTGCGACGGAGGCGTTCTTGTCGAGGTTGATGCCGATCTTTGCTGACGTGTCTCCCGGTTCCAGGGTGAGCGCGTCGCCAGCGAGCATCGCGGTCTTTCCGACCATTTGAGACGAGCTGGCTTGCAGAGCCGTGGTCTGTCCGGCCAGCATCTTGGTCAGGGTCTCATTGCTATTGCTCATCTGTTCGAGTGTGGAGAATTGAGCTAACTGAGCCACGAAGGCCGTGTTGTCCATGGGCTGGGTGGGGTCCTGCTTCTCGAGCTGGGCGGTCAGCAGCTTGAGGAACTCGTCCTTGCCAAGTGCGTTCTTGTCTTTCTTCGCTGCGGCGTCTTGCGCGGCCTGACCTGCGCTCTGAATCTCTGAGATGGTGGATTGCACTGCCATGGTGTGCTCCTCAAGCGGTGACGTGAATGCGCCCCTCGTCGGCCGGTGCACCGTCGATGGGGGCTGAGCCTCTGCGCACGGGCGTCGCAGGATGGGCGTGAGGCTCGGGTTGGGTGGGCTCGGATCGTTGTTGCGAATGCTGACCGCTGCCGTGCTGATCGGTGGCAAAGCTCGCGAGGCCGAGACCTTGATTCGCCAGGACGGTGCGCATCTCGGGTGCCTTGCTCTCGAAGATGGGGGCCATGCTGCCGCTGACGTTCACGTCTGCGTTGCCGTCGCGCACCCGAACGTGTAAAGAAAGATCGCCCGCGTCGGAGTTGAGTGACAAGTGCGCGACGTGGGGAAGAACCGTCACGGCGAGGCCAGGGTCGTCGGCCGCTCGCTGGTAAAGTGGCGCACTCTCGGAAGACATGGGCGTGGTCGGGTACGCGGCCGTGCTCGGCAAGTCCGGGTTCGAGACCGTCGAAACGGGTGTCGTGGTAAGGGGCATTGGCGCTGGGGCGGGTGGCGTCGTGCTCAGCACAGGCGGCGAGCTTTGGTCGGCCGACGTGCCCGTCGTCACGGGCGCGGAATGCGGGCTGGAAGAATCGAGAGTACTAGATCGGGTGTTAGATGAAGACTTCGCGTCCGTGAGCGGCGCTTGCTGGGACTGCCCCGAGGTCGTTGCGGCCGTGCTGACAGTTGGGGCGGCGGGCAAGGTGCTGGCGCCAACATGGGCTTCGGAGTGCCTGCTCGAAGCTGGGGTATCGGAGGTCTTGTCGGTGAGGGGGCTAGTTTCCGCGACAGGGCGCTTGGTGCGCACGCGCGCTAAGGTGGGGTTTTCGGTCTCGTCGGAGCTTCTCGTATGCTTGGGGGGCTCGGATGCCGTCGCTGGTGGGTGGGGCGTCGGCTGGGCGGCCTCGGCGACGGCCTGCGCAGCGGGGGCGGCCTGCGGGCTTGGCTGAGGTTGTGCTGGCGACGGTGCGCCCTTGCGAGGCTGTACCTGCTGGCCTCCTTCACCGATCTCGACGGCCTGGGGCTCTTTTGCATCGGTCGCGACGGCCGCCTTGGTAGTGCGAATCGGGGACGGCGATGGGGGGCCTGATTGGGCGGTGGTCCGTGGCTTGTCCGGCGCATGCGGTTCCGGTGAGGGCACCGCCACCCAAGGGGCTTGTGGCAGCTGTGAGGATGGCTCTGCAGTCGTTTGCTGGGATACTTGTGGCAGCTGTGAGGATGGCTCTGCAGTCGCTTGCTGGGATGTGGGGGCTTTTGACTTGG
>Ga0302323_100000347_pt1 | contig 36337 bp, 30 predicted proteins | sample Fen_T0_3_FD_201950 | JGI IMG/M metagenome (GOLD analysis project Ga0302323, IMG submission 201950) | Peat permafrost microbial communities from Stordalen Mire near Abisko, Sweden - Fen_T0_3 | ecosystem: Environmental > Terrestrial > Soil > Wetlands > Permafrost | place: Sweden: Abisko...
CGACTGATTCGCTCGTTCTTGAGCTTCCGCAGTTCGTTCAGCGAAGTGACTACGGAATCTTCGTTCTCGATCATGCGACTTCCTCCTTCGCGCGAGGGACCAGGGTCAAGGATGGTGACAGTTTGACTCTAAGCTCTGGGTCGGACGGCGGGTACTCGAAGGTAAGACTCTACCCGAAGCGAACGTGCGTATACTGACAACTTACCATCGATCCTCTCAGAGACCAGCTAGGAAAAACGATCGTCTAGGCAGAAAAGAAACTAGGCCGCGCTGGCAGGCGCCGGCCCGCGGTGTCCGCTCGGATTCATCGCAGGTCCGCCTTCCTTCCCCGGCTTCGCGCTGTCGCCAGCCTGGTACGCCCGCGACAGGCTGCGCAGCCCGGCCCAGAGCCCCGTCCAAATCGGCAGACAAAGCGCGATGAAAGGCCAGTTGTGCTGACTTAGGCCGGGAAGAACCTTGAGCAGAAGGCCGAACGCCGAGAAAAGGGCAGCGGACAAGGCCAACAGAGCGGCCCGCCGGGTCGCGCGGGGCCTGCCCAGGGCAGTGCCGATTCCATAAACCAGCAACGCCACCGACCAAGGAGCCAATTGAATAGTGTTGGCGTTGGCATAGGTGATCCTGTGGTTGGTAAAGGCCCAGAGCGACACGAGAATGAGGCCAATCAAGCCGAACACAAGGCCGACCGAAGACGCAGCGCACCCTAGCAACACCCGCGCAACGGCCGGTCTTACCAGCTTCCCGAGCCCAAACATCGCCCCACCTGCGGCCAGCCCGATGAGAAGGAAATAGAGCGTCCAACTGGGCGGCTCTGCCGGTTTTGCTGGCCGCACGTCTTGAAAGACCATCTTTTCGGTTCTGACCAGATTCTTCTCGCCGCCCGCACCGTCGGCTATGCGAACTGTCCTCAGGAGGGCGGTCAGCCGTTCTGGCAAGAAGACCTCCGCCCAGCGATCGATGGGGATGTCCGCCGAACGCCCAAGCCCGAGGTTGATTCCTACCGCCTCTGGCCACAGGTCTGCGGTCATGCGCAAGGCATGGTCGCGAAAAGTCATAGCGGCGGGCGCCCGGCCCGCCTCGCGAACGCGTCCGTCGACCACACGATCGATGGCGTCACGTACCCGCGTCGAGCAGTTGTCGTAGAAGTAGTCGTACAGGTATTCGCGGTTCTCGGGCCGGGCGTTCGTCCTCAGGGCTTGCCAAAGGCGCAAACGCTGGCTCGGGGTCAGGTCCAACTCTTGGGCGAGGATGGAACGGTTGGCTGCTGCATAGGACTGCAGGGTGTCCTCGGCGCCACCAACCGAAAGCCAGTACATGAACTTGCCGCGCAGGAACTTCGGTATCAGCGCCGGCGAGTCGAAGGCAAAAGTACCGAAGTTATAGACCAACCCTTGCTCCTTCTTCGGTTGCACCAGGATGGCGTTGTGCCCGAACTTGAAGAACGGGTGGTCACCTGGGCCGAAGGTCAAGGCATAGATGGTGAGCTCGTCGCCAGGCTCGGCGAACGAAGCTGGAGCGGCCAGAGCCGTCGCGGCCAAGGCGGCCAGCGCGACCAGACGAGCATGCGGTCGTTTCATTTCGGTTCATCCTTCGCGGCGGGCACAACCTCGACTTCGTAGAGGTTCGGCCACAATTTTCCTGTGACGAGAAGGTGCCCGGTGCCCTCCAGCTCGGAGATACCATTGAGCACGTCCGCCGACGCTGCCGATTCCCGGTCGAGGAGCCCCGAGGCATCGATCCATCCGGTTACCTCGCCGCTGGCCGCGTCGATACGCGCGATGTGATTGTCTTGCCAGACGTTCGCATAGACCAATCCGGCCACGCATTCGAGTTCATTGAGACTTGCGACCGGTCTGCCTTCCCGACGCACCCTCACCTCGCCTTCCTTATCGAAGGTTGCCGGATTGCGGAAGGTCAATCGGTCACTGCCGTCGCTCATCACCAGGCGCTTGCCGTCGAAGCACAATCCCCAACCTTCTCCGTCGTAGGAAAATTCCATCACCTTGGCCATCGTGCCCAGGTCCCAGACCAGGGCCTTGCCGTTCTTCCAGGTGAGCTGGATGAGCCGCTGGCCGACCCGCGCCAAGCCCTCTCCGAACAGCTCGGCCGGAAGCGGCGTCTGGGACTCGACCACTCCACTCGCGAGGTCGACGCGGCGAACGGACGAGCGACCAAGAAGCCCGGTGCTCTCGTAAAGCTTACCGTCGAACATGAGCAAACCTTGGGTAAAAGCTCGACTGTCGTGTGGGAACGTGCGGACCACCCTTAGGCGCAAGTCGGCCGCGGTCGAACGCCGCGCGGCCGGCTTGGCGCAGACGCTGGCCGTAATCAGCCCCGCAACCGCCGCCATCGCCAAAAGGACGGTTGGGACGATTCGTCGTCCGTTCGAAGCCATGGTTGGCATCATAGCCGACAGCGTCCGAACCGTGGCTGTTGTCGAAGGGCACGGCCAATCAAAACGTCACGTTGACGGCAAGTGCTTTGCGCAGTCGACGGAGGAATTCGGTCCGCGGAACGTCGCGTGCACCCAAGCTGCGAAGGTGAGGGTTCATGACCTGAGCATCGAGTAGGACGAACCCCCGCGCGCGCAGATGCTGCACCAGATGGGCGAGGGCCGCCTTGGATGCGTCGGCCTGCCGGTGAAACATGGACTCACCGCCGAAGAAGCCGCCAAACGCAACGCCGTATAGACCGCCGACGGGCTGGTCCCCTTCGTACACCTCGACACTGTGGGCGATTCCACGTCGGTGCAACTCGGAATAGGACGTGATGAACTCGTCAGAAATCCACGTACTCGGTCGGTCGGGCGTCGGTTCGGCACATCGGCGCATCGTCCCCTCGAAGTCCCGATCGAGGTGGAACGCCCAACCCGAGTGGCGGATCCTCTTACGTAGACTTCGCGAGACGACAAAGCCGTTCAGCTCGAAGACCGCCCGAGGGTCGGGGCTCCACCACGTGACAGCTGGCTCGGACGACCAGGGGAAGATGCCTTGTCGGTAGGCTCTTTCGAGCAAATCCGGGTCGAGGCTGCCCCCCACCGCAACCAAACCTTGGCTGTCCAGATCGAGGTCATCATCGAGGTTTTCCCCGCTTTCGTCGGCGTCTTCTCGTCGCGGCATTTCGTTGTTTGGGCACCTCTGCGTCTTGGGCGTCGCGCAATCTTGTCAGCCGGAAGGTGTAAAGAAGACCACGAACGTGCCCAATGAGAAAAAGTTTTACTTTTGTAACGGTTTGAGTAGTATGCCGCGCCAAAGCGATTCGACAGAGAACAAACAGGAGAGAAGGCTATGATGAGGAAGCTTGCAGTCACCGTATTTGTACTTTCACTGGCGGCGTTGGGCTGCGGCAGCGACAGCGGCACCCCGAGCAAGGCTGACACGGCTGTGTCACCTGACGGTTCGAGCGTGAAGCCCGAGACCAATAGCGATCAGGCCATTGGCGCCGAGACCCAGAGCCCGGATCTGGCGATTGACCTTGCCCAGGGCTCCGAAGTCAAGGCCGAGGTCCAGCTGTCCGAGGCGGGTTCCACCTCCGAGGCCGGCCAGGTCACTGAGGCAGGTATCAAGCCTGAGGTCAACAAGCCGGTTGACGTGCAGCCTGGCGTCGACCAGGGCACACCCCGTCTCGATGGCGGCGCTGTGGACAGTGGTGCTGCAGTGGACGGCGGCTCGAGCGCAGTCGATGGTGGCTCGGTAGGCTAACGCACCCACTCATCGGTCGAAGAAGCGGATCCTTCGGGGTCCGCTTTTTTTTTGCCAATAGCCGACGGATTTTGTCAATCAGCCAGTAGCCGTAGACAAAAAGCGTCGAGCCAACAGGCTACAGCCGTCGCTGGCTTCTTCCGATGGCTATACCAGACGGAGAGAATCCATGACGTTACGGGCGAGTAGCGCTATGGCACGTCAGCTGCAGCAATCGGTTCCGCACTGCATGGAGACTGACCAATGAGCCTTCGAAAAAGCCGCGGCTTCACCCTGGTCGAGCTGATGATCGTCGTCTTCATCATCGGCCTTCTGGCAGCCATCGCCATTCCGGCATTCACCCGCTACGTGAGAAAGTCGCGTAGCGCCGAGGCTGCGGGACACTTGAATAAGCTTTGGGCCGGCTCGGTCACCTACTACATGTCGGATTTCACGAGCGTTGCCGGGGGGCAGGCGCTGGCCTTGTCCAAGCAATTCCCGGGTCCCGCAGGCGCATGGGAAAACACGCAGCACTGCTGTGAGCTGACGGGCGCTCGGTGCCCCGGTGGAAGCTCAGCTTGGCAGTCCGACCCGGTCTGGCTCGCCCTCAAGTTCGGGCTGGCCGATCCGCACACCTATATGCCCGGTTACTCCGGCAGCGGCGCGGGTACCGACGCCAAATTCACTGCCATTGCCCAAGGCAGCGCGGGCAACGATTGCAGCAAGTTCGCGACATTCACCCGTGACGGCTACGTAACCAGCACGGGCGACGTGGCTGGGCAGGTCCAGGCCAGGGTTACGAACGAGAACGAGTAACGGCACCCTCTGCACCGTCGGTCACCGGCGGGCGCGAACTTGCGTTCAACGGCTATCCGGAGTATCTGACCCACAAGTGGTGAACGCGATGGTCAGCGAACAGCCGGTGACTGCGACCCTTCTCGTTGATTGCTGCGACCGAACCGGGTTGGTTGCAGCGCTTTCGAGCTTCGTCTTTCAGCACGGCGGCAACATCCTCGATGCGGACCAACACACGGAATCGACCAGTGGCGAATTCTTCATGCGCCTGGTCTGGGATCTGGCAGATTTCTCCCTGGGTCGCGACGAGATCCGCGCCGAAATCGAAAAGTTCGGAGACCGCTTCGACCTCAAATGGGAACTGACCTTCTCGGACCACATTCCCCGCGTGGTCGTGTTCGCGACCAAAGCGTCACACTGCCTGTACGATTTGCTGCTTTGCCAGCAGATTGGCGATCTGGGTGGAAAGATCGTTGCCGTGGTTTCGAACCACGATGTCCTCGCGGACGTCTGCAAGCACTTTGACGTGCCTTTCACGACCATCCCCGTAGACCGCGATGACAAGGTCAGGGCAGAGTCCGAGCAACTCGCCCTACTCCAGTCGCTCTCGGCCGACTTGGTGGTGCTCGCCCGCTACATGCAGATTGTGTCGGCGGGCTTCGTGGAACGCTGGCCCAACCGGATTATCAACATCCATCATTCGTTCCTACCCGCTTTCGCTGGCGCACGGCCCTACCACCAGGCCAAGGAACGCGGCGTGAAGATCATCGGTGCGACTGCTCACTACGTCACCGCCGAGCTCGACCAGGGTCCCATCATCGAACAGAACGTCCGCCGAGTCACACACCGCGACGCGGTCGAGGATCTGATGCGCGCAGGACGCGATCTCGAGCGCGAGGTCCTGACGCGCGCGGTGCGGCTGCATCTGCAGAGGCGGGTACTGGTCGCCGGCAACCGAACCATCGTGTTTGGCTAGCCGTTGTTGACTGGCGCAAGCAGTCGTCTCAAGATGCCTGGTTAGTTGTTGGGACGAACCGCTTTCTTGGTGGAAGGAGACGACGATGCGAACGCTCTTGTTTGGATTGGCCCTGCTGGTAGCCGCCCACGGTTCGGCGCTCGCCGCGAAGGATACGGCGAAAAAAACCAAGAAAGCCACGGCCACGGCCGCTGACCCCAATGAGGTCGTCGGCAAGGCCCACGGGGGCAAGGTCTGGATCGTCAGCGGCACGTCGCCCAGCGGCGAGGGCGAAGATCTCAGCAAATGGCTGGCGACTCACCCGTCCGCCGGCGAAGTGACCAAGAAGCCGAATGAGGAACGCTGGCCGATCACGTTCATCGCGGTTTTCAAGAAATCGCCTGCGAAAGGCCCCATCACCGTCGAGTTCGTCGACAAGAAGGAGCCGGGGACACTGGTTGATCAATTCTCGCCGCCGACGGTGGCCGAGTCGGTCGTGTTTCAAGAGCCCTATGACCTCGACACCAACAACGGCTTCAACAAGGACCACACGTACATCATCAAGGTCGGCCAGCTCATCAAGGGCAAGTTCGTCTCCTACGCGACTGGTGAAATCGCCCTGAAGTAGTCCCGGGTTCGGCAATCGAACCCTGTGCGGCTCCAGTCGCCTCTGGCATGGCCTCCGTGGTAGGGTCCCGCCCTCGCCCTCGCCCACCGCGCGGGCGGTGATATTTGGGACCACTGCCTTGACCTCTTCCGTACCCAGCAGCACGCGCCCTCGCCCGGGCGATGAAATTGTCGTTACCGTCGACCGCCTGACTTACGGGGGCCAAGGCATCGGGCGCGCAGAGGGACTTGCGGTCTTCGTAAATGGGGCGGCCCCGTGCGAGACCGTGCGAGCCAAGGTTCGCCGCGTCTTTCGCCGTCACGTGGAAGCCGACGTGGCTGAAATCGTACAGCCGTCGCCTGACCGGACCCAGCCGCGCTGCCAGCATTTTAGCGAAGGCTGCGGAGGCTGCACCTGGCAGCACGTTACCTACCCGGCCCAGCTTGCGGCCAAGCAGGCCGCGGTGAAGGACAGCTTGGAGCGGCTCGGAGGATTCCGCGACGTTCCCCTGCAGCCCATAGTTCCCGCGCCCGATGCGTTCTACTACCGGAACAAGATGGAATTCGCGTTCCACCCCAAGGGGACCCTCGGGCTTCACCCGCGGGAGGCCTGGTATGACATCATCCGATTGCGAGAGTGCTTTCTCGAATCGCCTTTGGCCCTCGCCATCGTCAAGGCGGCGCAAGCGTTCGTCGAGGAGAAAAGGATTCCGCTCTACCATCCTCGTTCGCGCGAGGGTTTTCTGCGCGAGCTTTGCGTTCGTCACAGTCGCGGCGGCCGAGAGACCCTGCTTGGGATCATCACCGGCCCCGGCACGTTCGCCGAGGGCGAAGCCATGGCAAAGCACCTGGCCGGCCTTGATCCTGGAATCAAGGCCGTGGTGCGTGGCATTCGCCAGACCGTCGAAGGCGCGAGCCCACTCACCGAGACATCCGTCCTGCTCGGCGACGACCACATCACCGAAACCACGGCGGGGCTCGATTTCGATATTCGCCTGGATACGTTCTTCCAGACCAATTCCGTGCAGGCCGAACGCCTAGTCGCCTTGGTCAAGGAATTCGCGGGGGATGTGAATGGCAAATCGGTCGTCGACGTCTACTGTGGCGTGGGGCTGTTTTCCTTGGCCTTGGCGGCCACTGGTGCCAGCGTAGTCGGCGTCGAAATCGTCGAATCCGCCGTGGCGGCCGCGCGCGAAAATGCGCGAAAGAACCATATCGCTTCCGCCGAGTTCCACGCCGGGGATGCACGCAAGGTTCTGGCCGAGGTGCTACCTGCCGGACTGTCACCCAACATTCTGGTACTCGACCCGCCCCGCGCGGGTGCCGGCGGCAAGGTCATGCGGCGAATTGCGCGAGCCACCCCCGAACGCATTGTGTACGTCTCGTGCAACCCGACCACACTGGCCAGGGATCTTGTCGAGCTTGGGCCCTTCGGCTACAAGATGACGGCGGTTACCCCCATCGACCTTTTTCCCCAGACCTACCACGTGGAGACCGTGGTCGCTTTGGAGCGTGCTTGAGCCACCAACCCGCGGTCCCTGGACGAAAAACCCGCCTCTTCGTGTCGTGGGCCTTGCGGCATGGACGACTGCTTTGGTGCCTGGCCATTCTGCTGGCGATTCCGGCGGGGTTTCGCACCGCGAACCTGTACCTGCACCTGCGCAGCGACCTCGAAGAGCTCTTGCCCAAGAGCGCGCCAAGCGTCCAGGCTTTGGACGAGCTGCGCGCGCGCGTGCCAGGCTTGCAGTTCCTGGGTGTCATCGTCGATACCGGCAGCGCCGATCGCATGGCAGCCGGCGAGCGTTTTCTCGATGATCTGGCGGCGCGCGTGCGCCAGTATCCGAAAGAGCTCGTGCGCCGGGTGCGCATCGGTTTCGCCGAAGAGCGCGATTTCCTCGAACAGCATCTTCCGCTCTACCTCGAAACCTCGGATCTCGAGACCATTCGCGAACGCCTCGACGATCGCGTCCGCTACGAGTATTCGAAGGGCACCGGCATGTTGCTCGACGAGGACGAGCAGCCGCCTAGCCTCGATTTCTCGGACATCGAGCGCAAGTACGAAAAACGCTACGGCGACGATGCCAAGCTGGAGGGCGGACGCTTCTCGAATCGGACCTTGCACCTCAGCTTGATGCTGGTAGAGGTCGGCGCCTTCCAGACCGGCACTTCGCAGGCGCGCGAGCTGCTCGAACGCGTGCAGAAGGACATCGCGAATCTCGGCGGACTCGACAAGTACGCCAAGGGCATGCGCCTCGGCTTCACGGGGGACGTCCCCATCTCGGTCGAAGAGCTTTCTGCGCTGGTGGTCGACCTGACCTTTTCGAGCATTCTGGTCGTGCTGGCGGTGGTGCTGGTGCTGCTGCTCTTCTATCGCTGGTTGCGCAGCGTGGTCGCTCTGTTCGCGCCGCTGGCCGTCGGCGCCCTCTTGGCTTTTGCCATCTCCAGCCTCCCTCCTTTCGGCATCACCGAGTTGAATTCGAATACCGCCTTCTTGGGCTCGATCATCATCGGCAACGGCATCAACTTCGGGATCATTCTGCTCGCCCGCTACGTGGAGGCCCGCCGGAGCGGCACGCCGATCGAGGAATCGTTGGCCATTGGCCTGGCGGGAACGCGTGTGGGAACCCTATCCGCCGCGCTCGCCGCTGCCGTAGCCTACGCTTCGCTGGTAGCCATGCAGTTCCGCGGCTTCCGCCAGTTCGGCATCATCGGCGGCCTTGGCATGGTGGCTTGTTGGGTCGTGACCTTCCTGTTGATGCCGTCGCTGGTAGCCTGGCTCGACGGCGGCAAGCTGACAGTGCGCAAAGAACCGTCCGGGTTCTATCGACCGATGTCCGCGCTGGCCAACGTGGTCGCCTCGCGACCGGGGGTGTTTCTCCTCGTCGCGACCGGCATCACGGCGCTGGCACTCGTGGAAGTGCGCCGCTTCGGGGCTGGGCAGCTCGAATACGATTTCTCGCGTCTGCGGCGCGCCGACACCTGGAAGGACGGCGAGGGCTACTGGGGCAAGCGGATGGACACCCTGTTGGGCCGCTACGTGACGCCGACGGTGATTCTGGCCGACACACCGGCGCAGGCCCGCGGCATTGCCGAGAAACTGCAGAAGGCGTCGAGCGAGCCGCCGCTTTCGAACATGGTGGCGCAGATTCAGACCGCCGAGGAAGTTCTGCCCCCCCTACAAGAAGAGAAGCTGCAAGTTGTCGCCGGCATTCGCCGCAAGCTGACCCCGCGCATCCGTGCCGAAATCTCCGAGGGGTGGCGAAAGAAGATCGACCGCACCTTGGGCGACGAAAGCCTCCGACCCATTGGCGCGGCAGACGTACCCGACGGTCTTTGGACCGGGTTGAGAGAAATCGACGGCACGGTGGGCCGTGTGGTGTTGGTCTACCCGCGCCCGTCGGAGGCGCTCTGGCACGGTCCCGAAGTGGCGAACTTCGTCGGTGCGCTTCGCAAGGTCGTGGGCTCCGTCCCCGGTCCGAACGGGAAGGCCGCGCGGGTGGCTGGCGGGCCACCCTTGACTGCCGACATCTTGCAGTCGATGAGCCAGGACGGTCCGCTGGCATCAATGCTCGCCCTGCTCGGGGTTATCGTGACGGTGCTGCTTCTGTTCCGCATGAGCATTGCCACCCCGTTCGTGATCGGTTCCCTGGTCGTGGGCGTTCTCTGGATGCTGGCGACCACGACCGCGCTCGGGGTGAAGATCAATTTCATCAACCTGATCGCCTTCCCTATTACCTTCGGTATTGGCGTCGACTATGCGGTCAACGTGATGGGCCGTTACCTTCAGGATGGACGCAACGACGTCACCGCTGCCATCCGCGCCACCGGCGGGGCGGTCGGCCTCTGCTCGCTGACCACCATCATCGGCTACTCATCGCTGCTGGTCGCCCAAAATCGAGGCCTGTTCCTGTTCGGCCTGGTTGCCGTGCTGGGCGAAGTCACATGTCTCACCACCGCAGTAGCCATGCTGCCCGCGGCCTTGCTGGTCTACCAACGACGGCGCGACCGGCGCGCGGCGGCGTTGCGTGAAGGAAACGCATAAGAAACGCAGCCCTATCCCCTATCCAGCGACACCGCCTATCCTTCCGCCCTTCCGCCCTTCCGCCCTTCCGCGTTCCGCCTCTGTCCCAGTTGCCACGCTTGGTGTAAACCTTCGCTACCCCCAAGGAGAAAACGATGGCCCACGCGAATGCCGGGAAATCCGCCCCAGCCGAGATTCTGGTTGACGTCGAAAAGCTGATCGACGCCTATTTCACCAAGCAACCGGACGTCGAGGACACCGAGCAACTGGTGAGCTTCGGGACCAGTGGCCACCGCGGCTCGTCCCTCACCGGATCGTTCAACGAAGCGCACATCCTGGCGACTACCCAGGCCATCTGCGACTACCGCAAGCAAGAGGGCTTCACCGGCCCACTCTTCCTTGGCAAGGACACCCACGCCCTGTCGAAGCCCGCCGAACGGACCGCGCTGGAAGTGCTCGCGGCAAACGGCGTGCTGACCTCCATGCAACGCGACGACGGCTTCACGCCGACGCCAACCATTTCCCGCGCCATCTTAGTCGCCAACCGCGGCAAGCGCACCGGCCTCGCTGACGGCATCGTGGTGACCCCCTCGCACAATCCGCCGGCCGACGGAGGATTCAAGTACAACCCGCCCAATGGCGGCCCGGCCGATACCAACGTGACCGCGTGGATCCAAGATCGGGCCAACCAGCTTCTGCGCGAAGGCAACCGTGGCGTGAGGAGGGTGCCGTACCAGGCCGCACTCGGCGCCGCCACCACCCATCAGGACGACTTCGTCGCCCCGTACGTCGAGGATCTGGCCAGCGTCGTCGACATGGACCTGATCCGCGAACACAACATCAAGTGCGGTGCCGATCCGCTCGGCGGGGCATCGCTCGCGTACTGGCAGGCCATCGCCGATCGCTGGAAGCTGAACCTGGAGGTGGTCAACAAGACCGTCGACCCGCGCTTTGCTTTCATGCCGGTTGATCACGATGGAAAGATCCGCATGGACTGCTCTAGCCCGTACGCCATGGCCAAGCTGGTCGGCCTCCGTGCAAGATACCAAGTGGCCTTCGGAAATGATCCGGACTCGGACCGTCACGGCATCGTGGTTCCCGGCGCGGGACTTTTGAACCCCAACCACTATCTGGCCGTGGCCATCCGTTACCTCTTCCGCAATCGCCCACGCTGGTCCAAGCAGGCCTCCATTGGCAAGACCCTGGTTTCGAGCGCGATGATCGACCGGGTTGCGGCCGAGCTGGGGCGCGACCTGCGAGAGGTTCCGGTCGGGTTCAAGTGGTTCGTGGACGGCCTGGTCGACGGCAGCATGGGCTTCGGCGGCGAAGAATCGGCCGGCGCCAGCTTTCTGCGTTTCGACGGAAGCGTGTGGACTACCGACAAGGATGGGATCATCCTGGCGCTCCTGGCGGCAGAAATCACGGCGAAGACCGGCAAGGATCCGGGCCAGCAGTACGCCGAGATCACGGCCAAGCACGGTAACCCCGTCTATACCCGAATCGATCAAGCCGCGACGCCCCCCGAGAAGGCCAAGCTCAAGCAGCTTTCGCCAAGCCAGGTCAAGGACTCTACCCTCGCCGGCGAACCGATTCGCGCCATCTTGACCAAGGCGCCCGGCAATGGCGCCGCCATCGGTGGCCTGAAAGTGGTTGCGGACAACGGCTGGTTCGCCGCACGCCCCTCGGGGACCGAGAACGTATACAAAGTGTACGCTGAAAGCTTCCTTGGCGACGACCACTTGCAGAAGCTCGTGGGGGAAGCGCGCGGCATCGTGCAAGCCGCACTTGCCGAGCCACGAACGACTTAGGCCTAAGGCCTCGAAGCTTTCGCACTGGACCTTTTTGCACGCGCCGCTTTTGCGGCATAAGGTTGCAAAGAATCTCGATGAAATCCCCACCATCCGTATTTGTCGGTTCCGCACTGGTTGCCTGCTTGGTAGCAGACTTGGGCTGCCATGCCGGCCCGCCTGCTCCGCCGTCGACCGCCCCAGCTCCCACCCGAACGGTGGCATCTGCAGCCTCCCCAAGCGCAACGACGACGAGACCTACCGAAGCGCCCAATTCCAGAGCACCCGCCCCAGCCAGCTCGACGCCGGCCACCGACACTGCTGGAAAGGCCTTCGTCGTCCACGAGGGCCGCGAGAGTTGGATCGATGCCGCTGCGGCAAACCGCTCCGGCTACACCGTCGTCGACCTGAGTGATGACTGGACGCCTTTCATCTTCGCCGAGCAGAAGGCGGCGGACGGGACCATTCAGCACAACCGCTACCGTCGCGTGTTCGTGGGTTTGGCCAACGACACCCTCGACGAGGATGGCGAGCCCCTGCCCGCGGGCGAAAAGAACTACCTCGAGCTCTACGGCATTCCGCCCTCCCTCGGCATCTTGCGGGGGCGCTTTCTGGCTGACGAAGCGCAGAATTGCCACGCCAGCATCAGTCAGGAAAAACTGGAAGAGGTCGAGACAATCGCCTACGTGGCGCCCGAGAAGATGCGGGCCGAGGACCTCAAGACCGCGCGATTGAAGCGCGATTTGGAAGAGGCGCGCCACAAGGCCCACGCGACAACCTTCGCAGAGCTTGCCCAGAAGGATCCGTCGGCCGCTCCGAAGGTAAAGGCCTACGAACGCCGCTTGGCCGAGAAAGAGGCGATGACCGAGGTGGAAAAGCGCCTTGCCTGCGAGGGCATGTTCAAGAAGGGCATGCGCCACGCGACCGGCGTGTACGACGATGCTATGCGCATGGCGGTCCGTCGCTTTCAGCAGAAGAACATGATCTACGAGGCGAACTACCTTCGATCGAAGACCATGGACGCTTTGGCTCGGCCGCCGCTGGCCAACGACTACGCCGCCCTCATGCGTGTATTGCGCGAGCGCGTGGTCGACGCGGCCGGGGTGGTCGAAGATGGTAGCGTCGAGGGCAAGACTTTCACCAACAAAGCCGGTAAGGCGGTGCCGCTGCGCAATCTGGTCGAGGAGTTGACCCAATCCGCTGCCGAGCAACTGGGGCTTGGTACGCAAGAAGGCGCCGTGGCTTTTTTCAAGCGTCACCCGGCCGCGGACTTCCGCCGCCTGAGTGCCGCCGTCAAGCTGCCCAGCCTGCCCGACTACTACGGCCCCGACATGGATATCTCGATCGTCATCGACCGCGGCGACGTCTGGTACGACTTGCCCTGGGACGACAAGGGCATCCGCCGCCCGCAGCCGCGCAAGCACTACCCCAGCTTCCACCTGTACCTCAAGCACAACGGCCAACGAATTCTGCTCGCGCGCTGGCGCACCACGGTCGGGGGCTGGCGGGCCGAGCAAGCCTCGGACGGCTATGAATACTTCCGCTACAAGGGATCGGACGTCGGTTCGCGCGTGATTCGAAACATCGTCGCAGGTCCCGTGTGGATCGCGCCGGAATCCACGCCGATACGGTCGCTGGTCAAGACGAAGAGCGTCGGTTCGACCTGGCAGCGCGTGGTGAACTACGACGAGCTCGGCCCGGGCTATCTGTCGGCATACGGACTGGTCGCCGGTTACTTCGTGCAACCCGGCCGCAACGGCAAGGCCGACTGGGACAACGGAATCCGGGCGCACGGGTCGTCGGACTATCTTTCCATCTACAGCTCGGAAGGATTTTCGCACGGTTGCCACCGCCTACCCAACCACGTGGCCATTCGCCTTTACGATTTCATTCTGCGCCACCGCCCCATGCGTGCGCTCGGCGACCAAGGCATGGGCTTCGCGCGCCAGTTCCTGGCGGGTGACGACGTGTTCGAGATAAGGCTGCCATCGCGAGGCTTCTCGTATCAGCTCGAGCCGCCCATCCCGGTCGAGGTTCTCGAAGGGGATATCAAGGGCACACAGAAGACGCCGGTGATGACCTACGTACCCAAACCCGGCGTCAACTATCCAGGCCCGCCGCCTCCGTTGCGAGACTCGGGCGAAGGCCACGGCGGTTCGACTGCCAAGACGGAGTCAGAGCCATGAAAGCGCGGTGTGCTCACCTTTTCGGTCGGCGAATTTTGGTCGTGGGAACCCTCGGCGTTGCCTTGGCCATCTCCGTGGCGGTGTGGGCGGCGGGCAAAGACAAGGCCGCGGCGAAGGACAAGCCCGCCACGGCCGAGGAGATCACCACGGTGGCCAAGGGCGACACGGTTCACATTTACGTTCAGACGGTTCCGCCTCGCAAAGCGCAGGTCAAATGGGGCGCCAAGAACCTCGGTATCATCCCCACACCGCGTCCCTTGACCATCGAACGACCGCGAGACAGCGGGCCGCTCGACCTGGTGATTCGCGCCTCCGGTTATTTGCCGGTGCACACCCGCGCCTATACCTTCTCGGATTCGCGGGTCGCCGTGAAGCTGACCCCGCCAGCGGAGAAGAACAAGCTGTTTGGCTACAAGCAAGAGCCCGCCCAGAATCCCGACGGTGGGCCGCCACCTGCTGCAACCGCAGCACCAGCACCGCCGTCGGCACCCGCAATGGTGGCGCCACAACCCTAGAGAGAAGCCATTCTTTCACGATAGAGAGCACAGAGGCTCTGAGAGGGAAGGGTTCCGGATCTCGATCCGAACCCTTTCCCTTCTCCTCCGGCTCCGTACCTCTGTGTCTCTGTGGTTAGAATCCGGAATGGCTCTCGAGGAAATCGATCACCTCGTCGAGAAACAACCGCGGAGCCGTGGTGATTGCCGCATGTCCCTGTCCGGGCAGTGAGACGATTCGGCTGCCTACCAGGGCAGCGCTCGCCATGCGCGTCGCCTCTTGCATGTACACCGGGCTTCGGCCGCCGACCAGGAACAGGGTGGCAGCCCGCACCTCCGCAAACGTCTCGGGACGGAACTGGTACGCATACGCCGTGGCGACCTCGCGGGGAAGCGTGTGGGCGACCGCCAACCGGACCTGCCATCCGGTCGAGTTCCGCATACGAGCCAACTCGGGCTCGCCCATATGAATCACCTCGCGCAGAAAAGCCTCGACCACGCCAGCGCGATCGCCTTTCGCCAGCAGCCTGTCGAGACGACGTCCTAGATCTTCCAGGATGAACAGACTCCGACCCGGCACCGGCAGTGGGGGCTCGTAGAGCACCGCTTTGGCAATCCGGGGGCACAGCCGCATCGCTTCCAGCGAGCAGATCGCGCCATAGGAATGCGCCAACACAAAGGCAGGAGACGGAATGGCCTCAACCACGGCAGCCACGTCTTCGAACTCGCGCTCGATGTGGTAGCTAGGGCCGTCGCCGCTGCGGCCGCGACCGCGCCGGTCGACCAGGTACAGCGAAAAGCGCTCTGCCAGCCTTGTCACGATGCCGCCCCAACGGGTGCGATCGACCGTGGAGCCGTGCACCATGAGCAACGGCGGGCCTTCCCCCAACCGTTCGTAGGCGATGGGCGTGCCGTCCTTGGATTTTGCGGTTTCGATAAGACCCATGTGGCTCGTGCTAAGGTGACATAACCCGAAGGCGGCCGGACTTTACCCGACGGCAATCGGCGCACAAGCTGGAAAGGACCGGGTCCTTCACAGAAACGAAAGCCACATGATCCCGATCAGCGACGACAACCCAACCCTCCGCTTTCCCGTCGTCACGGTGCTTTTGCTTATGTCGCTCGGCTTCGTGTGGATTTTCGTGCAGGGTGCGGGCGTCGATCCGATGCGGCTGTCGGAGACCGTTTGCAACCTCGGCCTTGTGCCGGGAGAAATCACGGGCCGCGCACGCGTGGGTACGGCGGTTCCGCTGGGCATGGGGCTTTACTGCGTCGTGGATCGCGAGCCCATCAACTACCTGACACCGCTCATCTCGATGTTCCTGCACGGCGGCTGGATGCACCTGCTCGGAAATTGCCTATTCCTGTGGGTTTTCGGCAACAACATCGAAGACAGCATGGGCCGCGTTCGCTTCGTGGTCTTCTACCTGCTCTGCGGGGTGACGGCGGCGATGGCACAGATCGCGATCGATCCGACTTCGCCAGCGCCGATGGTGGGCGCCTCGGGCGCGATCTCCGGCGTGCTCGGCGGATATCTGATTCTCTATCCGAGGGTGCGCGTGCACGTATTCGTCGGATTCTTCTTGCTCTCCCTCCCCGCCTACTTCGTGCTTCTGATCTGGATCGGAGCGCAGCTCATCGCGGGTTTGCCCCAAGTAACGTCAATCCATCACGTCACGTCGAGTGGCGTCGCGGTTTGGGCGCACATCGGTGGCTTCTTCGCTGGCGTCGTGCTGGTCAAGCTCTTCGTCAACCGCGAGATGATCAACGCCCGGACCTATATCCGACATCGCAACTACCCAACCCATTGGTAATAACATCGCGTGCGTACCGCCTTCGCCCTTGCCATCGCCACGTTCGCATTCGCCTCGCTGGCGGAAGCGGCCGAGCCGCCCTGCCACGAGCCTGACGACACGCGAATCTGGTATTCCCCTCTCTCTCCTGCCGCTGGCGCGCAGCTTCGCGTGCTGGTGGTCAGCGAAGGCCTGCGCAGCGGGGACCTTCAGGTCACGCTTCCGGGAGCGGCCCCGCACACGCTGCCCACCGCCCGACGCGGCGGCCCGCCCTTCAGTTTCTACGCCGAGGTGAAGGTGCCCACCGCCGGAACCGTGCGCGTCGAGCTCGTGCACAAGGGTGGCCAGCCCGTCTGTCGACGGATCTCGGTGGCCGCCCGCGGAAAAGCATCGGCGCCTTCTCGCCCCGAGGGAACCGGGGCCTGGCGCGCAACAGGCGCATGGAACCGCACCATGGAGAATTTCTTCTCCGCCTGGATCGAGCACATGTTCGATGCCCCGGTGGACACGTCACTCGGTTTCCCTTCGCTCGCGCCCGTGCTGCACGATCCGGCGCGCAACTTCTTATGGGGCTACCTCGGCCTGCGCGAGGACGATCCCAAGAACCACGACATCCCGCGCGCTGTCCCCGACTGCGCCGACCTGCCCTACTACCTACGCGCCTACTTCTCGTGGAAGCTCGGCCTCCCCTTCGGACTGCGCGACTGCGACCGCGGCAAGACCGACCGCGCGCCCAAGTGCGGCCGCCTCTTCCACAACGAGTCGCCCGACGAAGGCGTCAAGGGAAACTCGTCGCTCGATCGCTTCCGCAGCTTTCTCAAGCTCCTCGCCAACCGCGTGCACTCGGGCAGCGCGCGCACCGCGCTCGACGACGAGGAGACCGATTTCTACCCCGTGATGCTCGAGCGAAAGGCGCTGCGTCCTGGAACCATCTACGCCGATCCGTACGGCCACGTCTTGATGGTGTCCGCGTGGGTAGACCAGACGCCCGAGCGTGGGGGACTGATGTTCGCCGTCGACGGACAGCCGGACAACTCGGTAGGTCGCAAGCGCTTCTGGGAAGGCACCTTCATGTTTGCCAGCGACGTCAAGAGCGCCGGCCCTGGTTTCAAGGCCTTCCGCCCGGTGACGCGCGGCCCCGACGGCGTGCTCGCGCAAATGGGGAACAAGGCGCTGACCAGCGATACTCGGTTCGCACCCTACGCGGACGAGCAAGCACGCCTTGGCCGCGACGCCTTCTATGCCAGGGTCGCCAAGGTCATCAATCCGAGCGGTCTCGATGCGCGCGCGGCGTACGCAGAAACCATGAACGCGCTGGTCGAGCAGCTCAGCACGCGCGTGGGATCGGTAGACAACGGCGAGCGCTTCATGCGCGAGAAGAACGCGCCAGTCATCCCCATGCCGATAGGTCCGAAGATCTTCGAGACCACGGGTCCCTGGGAAGACTACGCCACGCCCTCGCGGGATATGCGCTTGCTCATCGCCATGCGTGTTCTGACGGGACTGCCGCAAAAAGTCTCCGAGCACCCCGAGCTCTTCCTGCTCGGCGATCGCAGGCCAGCCGAGGTGCGGGCCGAGATCGAAGCACTGCACGACAAGCAGATCCGTGCACGCGGCGTGGAATACCGACGCAGCGACGGCTCGCCCTTCCGCCTGACGGTTGCCGACGTTCTGGCACGGCGAACCGCCCTCGAGATGGCCTACAACCCGAACGACTGCGTCGAGCTTCGCTGGGGCGCCGAGGAGGCAACGCCCGACTTCGCCACCTGCAGGCGCCGCGCCCCCGACGAACAGCGAGCGCGTATGCAGGAATACCGAACCTGGTTCCAAGACGCCCGCCGCCCAGCGCGCTGACCGTGCGCCGACGACCTCTACTCCCACGTTGTGGGACTTTGCTTACCTTGGCTTATGCACGTGCTTGCGCCCGATGAAATGTTTTCTCAGTCCTGACGATGTCTGCCCTATGATCCTGGCAGAAAGGCTCGGCAATTCGGATGGCCGTACGTTTGCACGCAAAGAACCGAATGGTCACCGGTCGTAGAACGCAATCGGGTTTCACCCTCACCGAGACCATGGTGGTCGTGGTGATCCTAGCGCTGCTGGCCGCGCTGTCCACGCCGCTTCTCACGCGTGATAACACCGCCCGCAAGGGGCGTGACTGGGCGAAGATCGTGGCCCAGACCCTTCAGAAGGCACGCTTCCAGGCCCTCGGTGACCGCACCACGATTCACGTGCTTTTCTACCGAACCCATGTGGACATCTACCGACAAGACACGCCGTCCCCTGTCCTCCTGACGACGACCCGGGGGCCCGCCCCAAATGGCGAAAAGACCGTTGCAGTCTGGGCCGTCAACAACGCCGGGACCGTGCCCGCCGCAGCCGAGCTGACCGACTCGACCACACCGCCCAGTTTTTCACCGTCATTACCGACCAACGACATCGCATTCTCTCTGCTTGGCTCGACCATCAACAACAACACCTGGTCGATTTACCTCCGGAACGAATTACTTCCCGCAGGTCACCCGGACGCCTCCTTTCTGATCACCGTCTCGGGACTGACCGGCTTCATTTCCAGCAACCACAAGGTCACCCTGCCCTAGGCAACGATCGGGGCGCACAGGCCATTAGCATCTGCTCACGCTTCGCGCCGAACGTGGAAATGGCGTAGGCTGACGCCATGCCTGCCGTACGCGGTATTCACGCAATTACCAACCTTTCCTTCGCATTCCCGAGGCGCGCCCTGCTCGCGGTGAGCACCGTCGGCCTTCTGCTCGGCACGCCAGGATGTCCTGGCAACTCGACCAATCGAACCCACGGAAGTGGTGGCGCCACGGGCTCGGGAGGTGGCACCAACGGCAATGGCGGCAAGGGCGGGGACGGTGGCAACGCCAGCGGCGGGGCGACGTCCATCACGTCCGCCAGCGGTGGCTCTTCCGGAAGCGGCGGCAGCCCTGGGTCGGGCGGAAACGGTGCTGGCGGAAGCGGCGGCGTTCCAGGATCCGGCGGCGCCCGCCAACAAAGTGGCGGAACCAGCGGCGGCGGAAATGGATCCGGGGGTGGCGGAGGCTCCGAAACCTCGGTGACCGATGCAGCGATCAGTGCGCCAATCGACGCCACGTCATCCATGACCTACGCGCTTCCACCGCCCCACCAAGGCATGAACCAATTCAACATCCCGGGTTGCCAGAACGGGGTGGCCACCTCGCCCGGCGGCGGCATCTGCACGCCCGGGCAGAACGCGTGCGAAGGCACGAAACAAGGAGCGCAGGTGAACTTCATTTGCCCGCGCTTCATGTTGTTCGCGGACGAGATGGTCCAGGCGGCCACCGACGATAGCCTGGCAGGCTTCAACTACGGCGTCGTTGGCCACGATATGGACACCGGCGGCATCGACAGCAATTCCGGCAACAGCTGCTGCCAGTGCTATCAGATCGTCTTCAGCCTGCCCGAGAACGTGGCCCAGGTCGGCAGCAACGGTCCGTCCGCGATTCCCATCCCGCCGCCCTTGGTCGTGCAGTCGTTCAACACCGCGGCCGGCGGCGGCAAGAACTTCGACATCTTCATGGGGGCTGGTGGTTTTGGCGCGTTCAATGCGTGCGATCCGAGCGCGTCCCAGAAGAGCAACTCCGGGAAATACCTATACACGAAGTTCCCCCTCGAGGGCGAACCTGGTTCAGGCGGCGTCAACGCCGCCACCCAGATACCGGTCTGCCAGAGCAAGAACGTGGTCACCACCGAGACCCTCTCGGCGAAAGTCTGCCAGGATGCCGTCGCCACCGCGTGCAGCAAGTTCGCCTCGGCCTCGCAGCACGTGACCGACGAGTCGATTCGGTCCTGCACGAAATCGAACGATCCGCAGAGCTACTACCACATGAATTGGAAGGTATACGCCAAGCGTGTGGAGTGCCCGACCCACCTGACCCAAGTCACCGGCTGCAAACTACAGCCCCAGCAGGGCTTGGCCACGGTGAACACCGCCGTGAAGACGCCCGAGCAAGCAGCAGCAGATTCGTCCTTCAAGTCCGGCTACACCATCACCACCATGCAGGACTGCTGCATGCCCACCTGCGCGTGGCAAAACAACGTCACCAGCCAGGGCGCAAAAGTCATCGACAAGTACAATTCGTTCTACGCCTGCAACCAAAGCGGCGTCCCGATGACCGAGAACGCGGACGGGGGACCGTGAGGGGCGATTCGCTGAGATAGCTACCGACAGGGCCGCCTCAGTGCTTTTTTCGCAGGTCAACACACGAACGGGCGACTCGGCGATTGGTCTTGGCAGCTTCCCAGCACTCGCTGAGAGCTGCATTGGGTTTGAGTACGAAGGCATCGTCCGGTTTGCGAGAAGGGCCCGTCTGGAAGGTTGCTGCGAGAGAAGAGACGGCCTGCTGAACCACTCCCCGCGATAGCATCAGGTGAGCTGACGGTAACCTGGGGCTTCGGATGAGCACACGTCGCAAGCGACAGCGTTGCTGCGAGCACGAAGAAAACGATTACACCGCGTGTCGTCATCGGGTTGGTGGCGTCACTAGAGAGGAAGTATGGCCGCGTAGTTGCTGAGCCCGTAGGGTTTGGAAATCTTGCCTCCCTGCTTCAGGGTATAGAAGCCCTCCGCAATATCTCCTTGCTCTTCCAGGCCGTAGTCCTTGAATTTCTTCTTTGGATCGACGCAGTGGTAGACTGCGTCGGCACGCTCGCCACCAAAAGTCAGACACTAGCCAAGGATCTCTTGCGATGCCACTACTAGGACAAGACGTAAAGGTCATCGGACCGGAAAACGAAGATCAGGAAGGCCTGACGACGGAGGGCAAGGCTCTCTTTCTCCTCGAGAGCTTTCATGGCCGAGAGGTGCTCGGAGTGCCCTTCCGCTACGACCTGACCGTTCTATCGGAGATCCACAACATCCCGGCCTTCGGCGTGCTTGGGCAGTCGCTGACAATCTCCATGGACCTCGGAACCCGCGTCCGGTTCTTCAACGGAATCGTCACCTACTTCGCCAAGGTCGGCTTCACCAAGACCCACACGCGCTACGCTCTGGTGCTCAACCCGAAGTTGAGCCGCCTCGACTATGCGCGCAACTGCCGCATCTTCAAGCAGGCGAGCATGAGCGACCAGGAGCTGGATGACGGTCCCGCCATGCAGGACACCCTGTCAATCGCCACGTCGGTCCTTCTTGAGCGCGACGTCGCGGAGGTGGACAACGCCACCGAGAGCCAAGGGGGCAAGAAGAACCATGTCGGCCTCGATCGGCATTACTGCGTGCAATACCGAGAAACCGACCTCAACTTCGTGCAGCGGCTTTTGGAAGAGGAAGGCATCTACTACTTCTTCACGCACGAGCTGGGCAAGCACAACATGGTGTTGGCCGATTCCATTGGCGCACATCGGAGCAAGGCGATTGCCCACGATCCGATCCTGTATCTACCCAAGGAAAACAACTCGGCTGCCCCCGGTGAGCACTTCTGGTCGCTGACCGTGGCCGGATCTCTGTATCCAGGCAAGTACACGGTACTGCGCGGCTACGATCCTACGCAAAAGCGTGCGCCCGTGCCGGTGCCCGACGCCCAGGTCGAAAACGAGCTAGCGGGGAATCCGCAGCCCAGCGCGGATTTCGAAGAGTACGACTATCCGGGAGGGCTGTTCGGATCGAAGCAGGCCAAAGAAGAGGCCTTGGTACGCAGCGAAGCCGACCGAAGCGCGAACACGATCATCGAGGTGGACGGCAACACCATGGGCGTGGGTGTGGGGGATCTGGTGAAGTTCGTCCAGGACGCGAATGCGCTGGACAACCCATTCTGGGCGCAAGATGACATCACGGCCGAATACCTGGTCACCTCGGCCAGCTACGACTTCACCATCAACCAGCACGAAGCCGGCGACCCTGGCGTCTCGGACGAACCGTTCAGGGCGCGGTACACGCTGATCGACAGCCGATTGCAGTACCGGCCGCAACGAACCGCACCCAAGCCAAGAATCGAGGGCCCGCAGACCGCGGTCGTGGTCGGCGCCGAGAGCGGCAAGCCCAAGGACGAGATTTACACGGACAAGTTTGGGCGCGTAAAGGTCAAGTTCGACTGGGACCGCACGCCCGGCGGCGACATGAACTCGTCCTGCTGGGTCCGCGTATCGCAAGTGTGGGCTGGCCAGAACTGGGGCGCCATCCACATTCCCCGGGTCGGCCAAGAGGTCATCGTGGAGTTCTTGGATGGCGATCCAGACCGACCGATCATCACCGGCCGGGTCTACAACGCCAACAACCCGCCTCCTTACACCTTGCCCGATCACCGCACCCAAAGCGGTATCAAGAGCCGAAGCACCAATGAAGGCACGCCCAACAATTTCAACGAGATCCGCTTCGAGGATCTGAAGGGCAAGGAAGAGCTTCACATCCAGGCAGAAAAGACCATGAGCACGCTGGTGAAGGCGGATCAGTCCAACACCATCGGGGGCAACCGAACGTCGAGCATCACCGGCAAGGACACCGTCACGGTCGAAAAGGATCGCGTGGTCAACGTGACCGGCAGTCTCTTCACGTTCGTCGATGGATCGCCCAACAACGGTGATTTCCAGAGTACCCACAGCGTGATGGGGAAGCACAACCTGTACGCATCCGAGGAAATCATCGTCCAGGCCGACAACAAGATCGAATTCACCTGCGGAAGCAGCAAGATCACGATGGTGCCGGGCACGATCACCCTAGAGATCGACGGCGGTGGCAAGATCGTGCTCGACGCCAACGTGCTGGCCCAGGCGACCGGTGGCAAGGCGAACATAAAGCTGACCGACAAGGTCAACTTGGAAGCCAAGGACGGCAGTACGCTTGCACTGGATGCCGATGCCAAACTACACGGCGCAGGCAACACGGCGGTCGATGCGAAGACCGAGGCAACTTTCACGGCCGGAGGGTCCGTGAAAGCCACCAAGGCTGGGGTCGAGGTCACCGGAACGATGGTAAAGCTGAACGGGTAAGCCTTACCCGCTCGGCGACACGTCGTGCGCGAGGGATGGCGCACGGCTATACTGACTGACCATGTTGAAGCCAGCCCCAGGCGCCAATGTATCCGCGACGGCGGTCGAGTCTCGCGAGCACGACGACCCAGCAATCAGCCGAGGAGAGACCGAATCCCCCGCCGCGCTCTTCGAAAAGATCCTCGAGACCGGCCCCGTCAGGCCCGCGTGGCCTGTGGGCGAACCGTTCGTCGCCGACTGCATCGACAGCCGGCACCCCACCTTGCAAGGCAGAGTGCAGATTCGCTGGGAGGGGATGCGCCACGAAGGTGTCGCTTCCTGGGTCCCGACCCTGCATGGTCTCGCCATCCGCAAGGGTGATCGCTTGCTCGTGCAGATGCCTCACGGTGGCACCGAGCCCATCGTTGTCGGCGTCATCGACGGGTTCGTTCCAAGGCCTGAAACAGACCGCACGGTCGCAGCCAAGATCGAAGTGAAAAGCGACGAGGTTCTGCAGGTCTGCACTCAGGAAGGGCAGCCTTTGGTGGAGATCTTCCGCGACGACAAGGGGCCCATGGTTCGGCTGCTGCAGTCCGACACGCGGATCGACGTTAAGGGGAAGCTGAGCATCAGCGCGGCCGAGCTCGAGCTTTCGGCGGTCAAGGGCAAGGTCCGAATCGAAGCCTCCGACGACGTCGACGTGGTCGGGGAGACGATTCATCTTAACTGAGCGACGCCGCCCCGCACCCGCCGAGTCACTTGACCGACAGCATCCCGCGCCTTGCCAGCAGGTACTCCAGCGCCACGAACTCGTGCGCCTCGAGCCTGATGTCGCCTCGGAAACGTTTGGGCCCCGTCCGCAGGCCTTTCGGACTCCAGTACTCCTTCACCGAAGTATTGGAGGTGATCACCGTGATCGACTGCGATCCGCCAAAGATGCGCAGGTATCCGCCCACCCGACGATCACCATGGTTCGTCCAGTAGACGTCCTCCCCCACCCGCTGGCCTGTCCTCCACTTTTCCCATGCCGCCCCCACTTCGAGCTTGGCTGGCAGCAAGACCGAACGCCGCCGCAAGCCCAAGCTGTGACGTAGGCAAAGACTCTCTTGGCCTAAAGTCATGCGCGCCTGCAATCGGCCGGTCTCGGCCAACGCCAGGAGCGCAAAGAAGACCAGTCCGAACACGCCGGCCACCAGCACTGGCAATTGGCCAGACAAGGGGATCAGCCCCGACTTCGTCGCGACCACCCAAAGGACGGCAGCCGCCAAAAACACAAACGCCACCGAAGGCACCCGACCCGATCGACCGACCCAGACCAGCTCGTCTTCCCCAAGCGATTCCTGACCAGCCCCCGGGTGCGCCTTGGCAAGGTGCTTCTCGATGTTCTCCCCTCGCAGGCCGGCTGCACACAGCGGGCAAGGTAGCATCGCCTGCGGGTTGGCGGCGGCGAGCGACCGGGCTATCGGCAGCACAGCCCCCAGAGGTACGCTCAAGAACCGGCCCCGGCCGATGCCTTGCGCTGCTCGCGCAGTGTGGGCGGGCAGTCATAGGGCACTGTGTGCGTTCGATCGATCCGCAGGGCAAGCGGTATCTTGGCGTGGATCCCCGGGATGAACACCCGGGGTAGCTCTTCCTGACGAGCCGCATAGGTCATCGAAATCCGCAGCTCGCCAGGCTCCACCAGAACGTTGGTCAGCTGGGTCGGCGCCGGGTACACCTTACCCTCGATGGAGAACTCCACCGTCGGCGGAGTCGGCAGCGCAAACTCTACGCGCGGAATCTCCGGGTGCATGCCTTCGACGACGATGGGTGTTGCCGCCGGAAGGGGGTCGAACACCATACCAATCGCACCTTCCTGCAGCACCTGCGGTGCCGAGACGAGCATGCCCCGCAGTGATAGGTAGTCGGGCGGCAACACCCCTGCCCGAACTTCGGCCAATTCGGCCCCGGCGGGCGGATGAAACCACGCCCCGGCGCCAAGCCAACACAGCCGATGAAACATCATCGCGTTGGTGTACTCGAAGCACGCCGGCAGCGGCTGCCGGTACCACAGCGCCGGGTCGCGCGTGACGTAGGTCTCTGGCGTGAGAGGCTGACGCGGATCTTCCAGGTTGGGCAGCAATACGCCTTCGCAAGGAGCGTCGACCACCAGATACCCCCGGCCCATCGGGTTGCGCGGATACATGCCGGGGTGATCGAATTCCAGCCGCGACATGTCCGCGACCGTCATCGGATCGATGCCGATGGGAACCCGACGATCCCAGCCGCCGTAGGCGCGTTCCCACACGATGGGCATCTTGGTGAACGGCTCGGCCGGTCCAAACTGGACCCTGCCTAGATTGTTCCATAACACCTGGCGATCGCCGTAGACGTTGATGCCCTTCGAGTGCTGGCCCACCTGGACGCGCACACGGCACGACGGCGCTGGCCGCCCATTCGGGCTGTGTGCGCTGCCTCGCACGGCAACGTCGGTCTGCACCTTCGTCGGCCAGAAGTCGCTGCCCGGTGCCCAAAACGGCTTCGTGTCCGGCAAGCGGATGTCGTGGTACAGGGGCGCTGCCTTCGCACGCCGCCAGCCGCGCTCGGTACGCTGGTAGGTAACCTTCACCAGGCCGTAGACGAAATCCGGCGTGCTTTCGGGAGGAAAGAAATCGACGATCGCGTCGAAGTCGTCGTGGATGGACTTGCGGGGGCTCATAGCTGGTTGGGAGGCGCAATCGGTTTGTGACTGTCCACAACGGTGGTTCCGGTTGGACCGTCGGTCACGGTGCTGTTGTGGAACCCGTCGAAGGGATCGTAGACGTTCGTCTCGGTCGTGCTCGCCCCTTTGCCCGACGTGTAGCTTGCCCCCTCTTGGTCGACACCAAAAGGGCTACGTTGGGTCACGCTCGCGCTGGATCCGCTGCTGCCGGTCTCGGCCGCCACGCTCGTCACGGTCGCGTTGCCGGCAACGCCCGCGCTCCAGGTATTCGTCGTGCCATCCGTGACGCCTGTGGACACCGAGGCTGTCGCCCCAAGGAAAGGACCACCGATGGGAAGAGTGACACCTACCGTACCCTCGCCGGTCGTCACCGTCCGCACCAGCCCCACCAAGACGCCTACCCCTTGCTTGATCGCCCAGTCGCCCCACTTGGGCAACAGCGTACCGACGAACTTCGAGGTGAGGATCGAGGCCACCGACTTGCCCGCGGCACTCTGGGCGATCATCTTGCCTGCACCTTGGCCAAACCCCTTGGTGCCACCGCCGCGACCAAAGAGGATTTTGTCCAAGATCATGCCGGCGACAATGGCGAACACGCCCGCGAACCAGTCGGCGAATGTCATACCCACGGTGACCGTGTTGAGATGGCTGGTGGGCGCATCCGCCAGCGGCATGCTCATGGGGTTCGCACAATAGGTCATGGGGGTGGGCGGCCAGCCAATCAAGGTCATGCACGCGATGGGCTTCTTGTTCGCCTTCACCTTGCTGGCGCTGAAGTTCGCCTTGCGCGACGACAGCGCTGTCTGGGTGATGGACAAGGTGTTGTTCATCGCGGGCGAGATTTGCAGGTGCAAGATGAACTTGCCGCAATCGTGGCTGTCCAGACAGATGGCAAGGCTTTTGTGAAAGACCGTCGTGGTGAACTTGTTTGCCCCCATGGCGTAACCGGGAGGCCACCAGGCCGGGACCGGCAGCTCCATGGCCAGTGCTGCAGGCGAAAGCGGTGATGCGGGCAAAGGCGGCGGCACCGGCGGAAACGGCGGCAGCGGAATAAAGTCATGCGTCGCACACAGTGGCAGCATCAGGTTGAGACACAGGTCTGTCTGGACGGATATCTTGCTCATTGGATCCAGCCGTCCTCGGTGCGAAGGCGAAACGAACGATGCATGTCGCTCGACGTTTGCAGGGTAAAGAAGTGACGATAGACGATGTAGAAGCGCTGCTCGTGGGCCAGCAGTACCAGCATGTGCGGCTCCAACTCGCGTGTGCCGGTGCGCTCACCCAGCTCGTAGTCGGCGAGCACGCGCAGCTTGGGTAGGGCGAAGCTCCACGGCCCTTCCTTCGTCATGCCCATCAACGTGATCATCGCACCAGCCTTGGGTCTTGGCAGGATCCAATCGGGATGCGCGCGGTGATAGGTCATGCGCAACATCTCGTTTTCGGCAAGGGGCGTTCCGGTGGTCCGCACGTGGTCGTAGACCCGTTGCATGTGCGCACCGATGTCCGTCGGCAAAGTCGCCCAGCAGTAGGGCCTCGGCTCGTCTTCCCAGCGGCGGATCGGCGAGCGGGGGTCCTCCAGGTTCGGCAGGGCCCTGCGATAGTCGGCCGCCAACTTGGGAAACCCGGCCGGAGCCTTGAACGCCTGTCCGTAGTCGCGGGCCAGCTTCTCGGCGTCAAAGCCGCGACCGTACTTGTTCATCGGGTGCTCGAGATCGATGGCGCTGTCCTTGTCGATCCAACACTCGCTCGACCCGCCAAAGGCCCGATCCCAGCGCAAAGGAAGAACGTCGAATGGCACCGGTTGCGAGATGGCAGCTTGCCCGTGGCGAACCCAATGGCGGTCGCCCAGAACCAGAAGTTGCTGCCGGTGCTCGCCCACGGTCAACTCGACCATGTGCGACGGGCGTCCGCGTCCGTGCGCAGCGCCAAGGACGATGACCTCGAACGCCGAGTCTCGTCTGGGCACAGCATCCGACGGCAAGAGCCCAAACTCGGTTTCTTCATCCTTGCCGAGTATCGGAAAGGGCTTTTGCGAATCGAGCTCGACCCGTCCGGAGGCGTCGGTAAAGAACGTGGCCTTCGCGGTCAGGAAGCCCAAACGGTAGGGCGTCCCCTCGAGCTCGGAGACTTGGACCGTACAAGGGACAGGTGTGTTGTTGACGAGTTGCATGCCAGGGGTGAGGGGACGACGCGCCGATGAGCGAAACGGCGGGCAAGTTTAGCGCAACTTGGAGGACCAGGGACGTTAATGCCTGGATCTGATAGAAAACGCTCCCACCACCCCATGCAGCTTGACTTCGCCGCCGTCGTTTTCGACATGGATGGCACGCTTTTCGGCACCGAACGATTGGCCATCGATGGCTTGCGAGCCGCGTTCGGCGAGCAGGGAATCGAGGTGTCCGAGCGGACGCTTGAGCACGTGATCGGCCGCTCGGGGAAGGAGACGCGCGAGTATCTCGGCGGGCTCGTCCCGGGCGACCTTGGCTTAGAACAGATCCTGCGCCGAGGTAGCGAAATCATCAACGTGCGCATTGAGCGCGAAGGCCTGCCGGTGAAGCCAGGTGTGGAACAAATTCTGAGGTTCCTTCGCACGCGCGGCATCCGATTGGGTCTGGCGACTTCCACCCGCAGCACGACCGCCCGAGACAATCTACGACGGGCCGACATCGACGGGTACTTCGCGACCGTCGTCGGCGGCGACGATGTCGAACACCACAAGCCCCACCCCGAGGTGTACCTGCGGGCCACACGAGAGCTCGGCGTCGAACCCAAGCAAACCATCGCCATCGAGGATTCGGATCTCGGCATTCAGTCCGCCAGTGCGGCTGGCTTGCGCGTGATCCACATCCCCGACATCAAGCAGATCGACGGCCAGACCAAGGCCCTGATCCATCGCGAATACCCCACCCTGCTCCACCTGCACGACGAGCTCGCCGCCGGGTAACTACGCCAAGCTACGCCAGCGCGCGGGCCTCGCCAACCTGCTCCCGGGCGAAACGCTCCCGGTATTCGGCGGGGGTGACCCCTAGCCGCTCGACGAATCCACGCCACAGGGTACTGGTGTCGCAAAGGCCGGTCCGCACAGCGATGTCCTTGACGGGCAACGCGGTTTCCTCCAGCAGCCGCCGGGCCTCATCCACGCGCAGCCGTCGGACCAGCTCGGCCGGCGATTCCCGAAGATGCTCACGACACCAACGGCTGAGCGTGCGCGGGCTCATTCCCACCTTGGCCGCGATTCGCTCGACCGGCAGCGGCTGGTCGATGTGCTCGAGCACGAAGGTGGAGATGTCGCGCAGCTTGGGCGGCTCCTTCTCTTGCCGCTGGAGCGCCGAACTGAACTGCGCCTGATTGCCCGACCGGCGCAGGAACAGCACCATTCGCTTGGCCACGGCCATGGCCACCGCGTGCCCGTGGTCTTCCTCGACCAGCGCCAAGGTGAGATCGACTCCCGCCATAACCCCCGCCGACGTCCACACGCCACCGTCGTTCACGTAGATGCCTTCGTCGACCACCCGGGCCGCGGGAAAACGCTGGCGAAGTGCGTCCAGGTACATCCAGTGGGTCATGGCACGTCGGCCGTCAAGCAGGCCCGCCTCGCCTAAGAGAAAAGCGCCCGCACAGATGGATACGATGGTGGGGATTCCCCGATGATGGCGCTTGAGCCAATGAACGATGGGCGCCTGGTCGGGCGGGACTGGCCCGACCGCGGCGCCGCCCGTAACCACCGTCACGTCGGGTAGTTTCTGGCACCGCATGGGCAGTGGACGAAGGCCAGTCACACTCAGGCCATACCGACCGTTCGCCACCGGGGCGCTCGGCCCCATGGCCACCAGCTCATACGCCGCGCGGCCCATCACCTCGTTCGTGTGCGCGAGGACCTCCCACGGGCCCGCGAGGCTGATAAGCCCCGTCCGGGGCGGGATGAGAAACCAAACCTCTTTCTGCCGTGGAACCCCGGGAAGGGTTTCCACGGCTTCCCGCGTTTCGGCTTTGCGGGGCAGAGCCCCGCCTCCCCATGGCGACTTGGCAGCGCGCATGCCCGTATTATGGATCAGAGGGAGCATGGCCGGAAATGCAATTTAGTTGTCCTTTCGGCCATAGCAGCTCAGCGGTATCAAGGAAGGCAGGAGGTAACGAGCATCATGACCAAGCTAGGCATCAACGGTTTCGGACGAATCGGCAGAATGGCCTTCCGCGCCGCTCTCGAACGCGCAGACATGGAAGTCGTGGCTGTCAATGATCTTCTCGACGTGAGGCAGCTTGCCCACCTGCTCAAGTACGACTCGGTCCACGGACGGCTGGGCTACACCGTCGAAGTGAAGGATGCGTTCCTGGTCGTCGATGGGCGGCCCATTCGCACCACCGCCGTGAAGGATCCGGCGTCATCGGCCTGGGGCGAGGTGGGTGCCGACGTGGTGATCGAATCCACCGGCGTGTTCCTGACCCGCGAGAAGAGCGAAGGCCACCTACGGGGCGGCGCCAAGCGCGTGATCATGTCGGCGCCACCCAAAGACGACACGCCCATCTTCGTCTACGGCGTCAATTCGGGCGCCTACGCCGGCGAGCCCATCGTCTCGGCGGCGTCGTGCACCACCAACTGCCTGGCACCGGTTGCGAAGGTACTCGACGACCACTTCGGCATCAAGCGGGGCCTGATGACCACCATCCACGCCACCACCGCCAGCCAGAAGACCGTCGACGGCACCTCAGGCAAGGACTGGCGTTTCGGCCGCGGCATCCTGGACAACATCATTCCCGCAACGACCGGCGCGGCGAAGGCGGTGGCGAAGGTGCTGCCGTCGCTGAAAGGGCGGCTGACGGGCATGGCGTTCCGGGTTCCTGTGTCGGACGTCTCGGTGGTCGACCTGACGTGCGAGCTGGTGCGCGAGGCGACCTACGCGGACATCTGCACAGCCATGAAAACGGCGTCGCAAGGTGCGCTCAAGGGCGTACTTGGGTACACGGATGAAGACGTCGTCTCGACCGACTTTCGAGGGGAAAGCTGCACGTCGGTGTTCGATGCCAAGGCCGGCATGCAACTGGACCCGACCTTCGTGAAGCTGGTCGCCTGGTACGACAACGAGTGGGGATATTCCTGCAAGTTACTGGATCTGGCGAGCATCATGGCGCGACGGTAGGAAGGCTGCTTCGCCATCGCGGAAGCAAGGGTCAGCGCGCCCATGGACGTGGCGCTGTCGCCGATGGGAGGTGCGCCGAGCGACCCGCTAGGTACACCCTCGCTCGCAAGGATGCACCCAGCCCGGGTGCCGTGCGGTCCAGGCCCAACGCGGATTGTAGTCAGCTTGGTCGCCCTCGTGTCCAGCCGACCAAGCCATGTCGGGCTCGCCGGGCCGCCAGTCCATATGGACGAAGTCTTCGTTCAGGTAGTAGCCGACACCGACCTCGTGGTGGCTCCGCCAGATAAAGTCGCGCAACTTCGTCGTCTTGACGCCTTCGACTCGCAAATCGATGGCGTGGCCGATAAAGTGCTTCGAGTGAGGCGCGCCAAAAGGAGGCGAACGGAAGGCCGACACGATGTCGATCACCTGTCCCGGCCATTGCTCGGCGACCGAAGCCAACATGGCCAGCACGCCGCGCGCCAGCGGCAGCTCGCGCCCCGTTCGACGACAATGCATGGAGTGCTTTAGCACCGGCTCGGTGGCCAAGTCGACCGTACCGTCTGTAAAGAGGGTGAAGCTGCTGATTTCGGGACTGCTCAGCATGCGCAACTTCACGGTCACCGACGGCCTCGACAGTGGGGTCACTTCGATTCGGGAACGGGCACTCATGTGGGCCGGTGGCGCTGCTGCCGAGCTCGGCTGGGCAAAGAACGAAGGTACCCCGAGGGCCCCTGTCAGCACGGAAAACACGCTGGCCTCTCGACGAAGAGCCAGGTCGGCCAAGGTCACGACACAGAGAGCGGCGAGGCAAATGCGTGTGCTTCCAAGCTTCATGCACCTGGTGGTATTCAAGTCTCGTACCTACACCGCACACAAAGCCAAGTATTGGAATTGCTTAGTTTTTGAAAGGCCAATGCCCGGACTTCTGCCTCGTCCACCGTCCAGAATTCGGAGGGTGTCTGGAATCCGGAGGGCGCCCAGCGTAGGCTAAATCATTCATGGCCAGCAGTTCTGGTGAGACAACGCTGATACTCAAGCCCGATGCCATGACCCCCGAAGTTGGGGCTTGGTTGATCGTCGAGCGAGTGGGGCAGCCCGACAAGTGGATCGAGATCGGCGATCAGCCGGTGGTGGTTGGATCGGGCAAGGGGTGTACCGTGTCCCTTCCCGACCCGCACGTGTCGAATCGCCATGCAGAGCTCTTCCGCAGCTCGGCCGGAATCGTCGTCCGCGATCTCGGCAGCAGCAACGGTACCCGGGTCGCGAACATCGCGGTCAAGGAGGTGGTGCTGTCCAGCGGGGCCGTGCTGACCCTCGGCACCACGAAGCTGCGCCTCGAGCTTGGTAGCGAGGTCGCGCGCAAACCCGTGGGTGACCGCGAGTTAGCTGGAGTAGCCCCGCGCTTTGGCGGTGCTGTGGGCTCTTCACCAACCATGCGCAGACTCTTCGCCCTACTCGGCCGCATTGCGCCGAGCAACTTGACCGTCACACTAATCGGCGAAACAGGCACGGGAAAAGACGTCTTGGCGCGTGCCATCCACGATGTCAGTCCGCGCGCTTGCGGACCCTTCGTCGTTTTCGACTGCGCCGCAGCACAGCCATCACTGATCGAAAGTGAGCTTTTCGGACACGAGAAGGGTGCGTTCACCAATGCTATCGCCGCTCGATCGGGCGTGTTCGAACGGGCTCACCGTGGCACGCTGTTCATCGACGAAATCGGCGAGATGCCGCTCGACCTGCAGCCCAAGCTGTTGCGCGCGCTGGAGTCACGCCAGGTGCAGCGCCTTGGCGGCCAAGGCGAGCGGCCCTTCGACGTGCGCATCGTAGCGGCGACCAATCGCAACCTGAGCAAGCGGGTCGACGCAGGCACATTTCGCAAAGATCTCTATTTCCGACTGTCCACCGCCATCCTGCAGGTGCCACCCCTTCGCGATCACTTGGACGATCTTCCCGACCTCATCGTGCACTTTCTCGCCCAAGAAGGCAGGTCGCTAACGGTAACAGCACCAGCCATGGAGCTGCTGCGGAATCACCAGTGGCCGGGAAACGTGCGCGAGCTGAAGAATGTCGTCCACTCGGCCGCAGCTTTGACTGTCGACCGAGAGCTGGACGTGAAGGATCTGGTCTTCTTTCAGTCTCGCCCGGCTGGTAAGGCAATCGGTGGGGGCACATCGGGTACCATAGACGGCAGCCAGTCACTCAAGGATCAGGAGAAGGCTGCGATTCAACAGGCCCTACAAGAGCACGGGGGAAACCGTACGCGAGCGGCGCGCTCGCTCGGTATTGCCATCTCGACGCTGTACACGAAGATCAAGAAATACTGCCTGAGCAGCGACGACGAATGAAGAAAGCCGAGGCAGCTGTGGCGCCGTCCGGTCCTATGCTTTGATGATACCGTCCCCGCGGCGCGGACCTTCCTGCTCTAACGAGCGAAGGCCCCCATTCCACATACACAAAAGCCCGCCACCTGCCGGCCTCTCTGGCCGACCTGCGACGGGCTTTCATCAGAATGGGAACCCTGGAAGGAGTTCCCAAACCCTCCCGCGAAGCTTCTGCCAGCAAAGCTGGCAGGCTCCGCACGCGAGCTACATCATGCCGCCCATGCCACCCATACCACCCATGCCGCCACCGCCGCCGTGAGCGTGGCCGCCGCCGGCCGGCTCGGCCTTCGGCTTCTCGACGATCATGGCTTCCGTGGTGATGAGCAGCGACGCAACCGAAGCCGCGTTCTGCAGCGCCGAGCGCACGACCTTGGTCGGGTCGATGACGCCAGCTTCGAACAGATCCTCGAACTCGTCGGTCTGGGCGTTGTAGCCGTAGCCACCTTTGCCTTCGCGCACGCCCTGAACGATGATCGAGCCTTCTTTGCCCGCATTGGCAGCGATCTGGCGGCACGGCTCTTCGCACGCGCGCTTGATGATCGCCACGCCCACCGATTGCTCCTCGGACAGCTTTTCGAGCTTGTCCATGGAAGCAACGGCGCGGATAAGAGCCACACCACCGCCGGGGACGATTCCCTCTTCCACGGCCGCGCGGGTCGCGTGAAGGGCGTCCTCGACGCGCGCCTTCTTCTCCTTCATCTCGGTCTCGGTGTACGCGCCGACCTTGATGACGGCGACGCCACCGACCAGCTTGGCCAGACGCTCTTGCAGCTTCTCGCGGTCGTAGTCGGACTTGGTGTCTTCGATCTGGGCGCGGATCTGCTTCACGCGCGCTTCGATGTCCGCCTTCTTGCCGGCGCCGTCGACCACCGTGCTGTTGTCCTTGTCGATCGTGACCGTCTTGGCGCGGCCGAGATCCTTGACCGTGATGTTCTCGAGCTTGAGGCCGAGATCCTCGGTGATGGCCTGTCCACCGGTGAGGATGGCGAGATCCTTCAGCATCTCCTTGCGGCGATCGCCGAAGCCGGGCGCCTTGACCGCGCACACCTGCAAGGTGCCGCGCAGCTTGTTGACGACCAACGTGGCGAGCGCTTCACCTTCCACTTCTTCAGCGATGATGAGGAGCGGCTTGCCCGAACGCGCGACCTGCTCCAAAACCGGCAGCAGATCCTTCATGTTCGAAAGCTTCTTTTCGTAGATGAGGATGAACGGATCGTCGAGTCGCACTTCCATGCGCTCGGCGTCGGTCACGAAGTAGGGCGACAGGTAGCCGCGATCGAACTGCATACCCTCAACCACGTCCAGCGTGGTCTCCATGGCCTTCGCCTCTTCGATGGTGATGACGCCTTCCTTGCCCACCTTCTCCATGGCCTCGGCGATCAGCTTGCCGATGTACTCGTCGCCGTTGGCGCTGATGGTGCCGACCTGGGCGATGTCTTTCTGGCCCTTGGTCGCCTTGGACTGCTTCTTGAGGGCTTCGATGATCTTGCCGACCGCAGCGTCCATGCCGCGCTTCAGCTCCATGGGGCTGTGACCGGCGGCGACCATCTTGGCGCCCTCGCGGTAAATCGCCTGCGCGAGCACTGTCGCGGTGGTGGTGCCGTCACCGGCAACGTCCGAGGTCTTCGAAGCAACCTCGCGCACCATTTGCGCACCGAGGTTCTGGAACTTGTCTTCCAGCTCGATTTCCTTGGCGACCGTGACGCCGTCCTTGGTCACCGTCGGGGCGCCCCAGGACTTCTCGATCACGACGTTGCGTCCGCGCGGACCGAGCGTGGCTTTCACTGCATCGGCCAGGGTGTTGACGCCGATGAGGATCTGCGATCGACCCTGCTCGCTGAAAAGAATCTCTTTGGCAGCCATTATCTAATCTCCTTGCTTTCTTTCGTCTTGGAAGGGTTGTTATTTCTCAATTACGCCAAGCACTTCTTCCTCGCGCAGGATGATGTGCTCGACGCCTTCAATCTTGATCTCGTTACCGCTGTATTTGCCGAACAGGACGCGGTCGCCCTTCTTCACCTGGAGCGGCGTGACGCCGCCCTTGTCGTTCGGCTTGCCACCGCCGACCGCGATGACCTCGCCCTCGGCGGGCTTCTCTTTCGCAGTGTCGGGGATGATGATGCCGCCCTTCGTCTTCTCTTCCTCGGCGACGCGGCGAACTAGAATGCGATCATGAAGCGGGCGAACTTTCATCGAATCTTTGCCTCCGTGTTGGGTCTTGTCTTGGCAGTCCCGCTGTAGGACTGCCAATGGTAGGCCGCCAATCTATGCACGATCGGTGGCAAGTCAACCCGGACCAGGTCGATTTTCAGCCGAGGCGGAGGTTATCAATGAGGCGCGTCGAGCCAAGGTAGCCGGCGACCAGGACAACGGCCGGGGCGGCAATTTCTTCGACCGGACGCAGGCTCTCGGCATCGCGCATTTCTAGGTAATCAATGCGATCGATGCCCTTCTCGATGACGGCCCGGGCCTCGGCCAGCAGTGCGGCGGCGGTGCGCTCGCCTTGGGCTAGAAGGTGGCGGGCCGCGGTCAGGCCTTGGTAGATGGCCGTCGCCCTCGCGCGATCCGGGACAGATAGATAGGCATTGCGTGAGGACATGGCAAGGCCGTCGGGCTCGCGGACTGTGGGTTGGCCGACGATCTTTACGGGCAAGTTGAGGTCGGCGACCATTCGGCGAATCACTGCCAGCTGCTGGAAATCCTTTTCGCCAAACAACGCCACATGTGGGCGGACGATGTTGAGCAGCTTGCACACCACGGTGGCAACGCCGGTGAAGTGGCCGGGCCGGCTGCCGCCGCACAACCCCTGCGAGACCTCTCGCACGTCAACGTAGCTCTGATATCCGGACGGATACATGTCTTTGGCGTCCGGC